>Ga0335075_10003175_pt1 | contig 26196 bp, 10 predicted proteins | sample Lox_Sample_24_FD_206723 | JGI IMG/M metagenome (GOLD analysis project Ga0335075, IMG submission 206723) | Soil microbial communities from Loxahatchee National Wildlife Refuge, Florida, United States - Lox_Sample_2.4 | ecosystem: Environmental > Terrestrial > Soil > Wetlands | place: USA...
TTGGGGTAGGCAGACTGCTACGTTCTGCGCTAGCGATATCGACAACGTTATCAACTCCTGGACTGATTTCTGTATTCTTTGAGTAAGGATCTCGCTCGTCTTTGTGGTCGACAGTGATATGGTACGTATCGTTGGTGGTTGATGTGGGTGGTAGCGATGCAGAGGGAATGAGTGAAACCTCATCTTCTTCGTCTACGTCGTCTTCAACTATTGAGGATGGTTCTGGTGTGCCTTCGATAAGTCCTAATGAAGCAAGATCCGAAGGCGCGAGGAAGCCCAGAAGTCCGGATTCGCCTGGTTCATCATCTGCATCTCCATCTATGCTGCTCTCATTCTCGCCTTCACCACTGCTGCGGTCCTCATCACTTGATCCCATATCATCGTCCATGTCAATAGACTCATCACTATCGTCGTCTCCAGCCATCCCATTAATTCCACTATCGCGTAACAATTCCGGGTCTGAAGCGTAACTTTCATCAGGCTCTGACGCGTTGAGGATGTCTGCACCATCAATAGCAGATGGTTCTGGTAGATTCGAATACTTCTGTCGCAACTCCTCTACAGTGAGATGTTCATCTTCTGCCATGTCCGCCATTTGCTGATCGTCTTCAGCTTCTGATTCAGAAGAGGATATATTGCTGTCACTGTCTGCGACACTGTCGGTGCTATCGCCTTCTGTATCAGAAATGTCACTAATAAGTCCATCACTGAATTGTTCTGAGTCCCTGCGCATTCGCCGAGCTTCTAGTTTCTGTGTCGAGATATCCACAGCTTCGTTCAGCGCTTTCCGGACACGGACTTGCTCCTGAGCCTCCCATTCTTTCAGTCGTTGTCGGTTAACCTCAGCCTTCACATTATCCCACGTTGCTTGTAAAGTTCTCATTAAAGTCTTGTACCGTCCTTCCACGACCTTTAAGGCCTCTGCTTCTATCTCTTCCGCTGTCTTTGGTTGCCTTCGCATCCACTCATCTCTACAAGCTTCTGCAAGACGCTTAGCCGTCCTCTTGTGCTTGTTATGTTCCTCGAGCATCAGCGCCCTGAATCCAGTAACGGCCTTGACGAGGTGGTCTTGATGAGCGTATTGCCTTAGAGAACTCCGCTTGTCCCGGTCAGGATCCTCAGGTCTGTATGCTGAGGAGACTCCCGGACTGAGAACTCCCCCATCCTTTGCGGCCTCTTCCATCCGAGTAATCAAGCGAGCTTCTCTCGCTGCCATATCGGCTGTGTATTTCGCGTCGTCTTCTGTGGCCAGAAGTCCACCTTTCTCTATCGCCACTTCACCTGCTCTTTCAACGAAGTCCTTGAAAGAGGCGTAAAGCTTTGTCCTTCGCATGATTATATCAGGGTGTACAATAGGTAAGCTTGGTGGGTTCACCCTGAATCGTATGCGTGAAACTTTGACCTTAGATCCTTGCTCAGCTTCATCACCGTATTTTATGTCGCTCGCCCCGTCGGTCATAGTGGCTGAAAACATGTCAGAAGATCTTGCAGATCGACGGCCCTTCTTCGCATGCCCATGCGATATTCCATTATTCGATGTTTTATGTGCTGTGGTGCGTTTGTAGGGTCGAGCTGAAGTTGGAGATAGCTCATTGGTATTAGGGCTGTCGTGGGATCGTCTCGATGCATGCAGTCTGGAAGGAGATTTCGTAGCCTGACGTGGTTCCGTCTTACCTCCCAAGGGGGTCCTCCTCGTGGAATGGCCATTCATAGTCGCTGCATCTTGAGAGGTCCCAGGAGGCAGAGCCTTCTTGCCAGATTGTCCAGCAGCATATTTGCTCGTAATCGAGAACGTTTTCTGGATGGCCCCTCGTGTCTGCCGCTTGTTCGAGGGAGGCTGCAGCTCCAGTGGCACTTGATTTGTCCGACCAGATTTCCTAACGCCATCTTGTGTAAATGATGAAGGCCCCTCTGCGATTATTTTCTTCCATGGTGGAGACTCCGGCTTTTTGCGTGGAAGACTGACTGGTGTGCCTTCGCTGACTCGACGCCGTTTAGAAGGTCGATCTTCGATATTATCGTCGTCATGGCCGTTCGTTTTCGGCGTCTCCTCATCGTCAGGAATGTCTGGATATCGATCGGTTAATTTATCACAGATTTTCGTAATTTTATGTAACGTCGTGGTATCTTACCATATATTGATTGACTTTCGTACGCTTCCGACGCGGTCCCTCCTGGCATATCTTCACAAGAAGTGCGCTTGACACTACCCACTACCGTACGGATGGCGAGGGTTGCATTTGACCATGCGAGACTGACATCTATAGATGCAGAAACTTTCAGAGAAGCCGTACACGAAATTTCCACATGTCCAGGGCCCTGTGGCGCTTGCTGGTTCTTAAAATCGAGACTTTTTGGATTGTCAACACGAAAGAAAGTTAAATGGGAAACTATGTAAGCCGCTAGTAGGAGTTTTAGCGAAACCACCTTAGCGTGCAGGGGTCGGACACTTCGACCTCATCGACACCTCATTCGACGGCGAATGTGCATTTCAAGGACGTGGCCAAAAGTAAGTCAATCAGCAAATATTTCGTATCAAGAGCCGTATGAGTACTCATAATCCCAGATGTTATCACGTCGAGCTGCGAGCGCGCGACCGTTAAAAGCTCTTGCCTTTACCGCATGTCGAACAGGTTTCGTCCAGCGACGATGTATTACACAAGCTGATATCGATGATCCGGATATGGTCAGTCCTCACTAAGACATAATACACTCATGATAGCTTTCATAGTGTTGAAATTCTCTGCTCCTGCTTGTATTGTTCTAATGACTGACTCCTCACTCTGGCAGAACGGAGGCTACATCAACCCACCCCGCGTCAAGCGCCAATTCCGCGATCCATATGGCGATTGGTGGGACAAGCAAGAGCGGCGTAACTATGGTGAACCAGTGCATGAAGACAACGACATTCTGGGCATGTTCTCTACTGAAGAGTATACACATGTAACACCAGGCACCGCCATCCTTCAGCTCGGTTGTTTTGTTGGCGTTGTGCTCGGGCTATGCGGAGTTGTTTCTATGTTTTACCCAGATACACCAACAGTACCAAGGGAGTTCGAGGATGGCTTGGAGCGGGAGCTCGGTGGACCTGGAGCTCTAACGGTAAGCTGCCCCCTCGTCACATCCATAGCTCATGTACTGACACCATCAAGGCACGCGCACCTGGAGATGAATGAGGAAGGTAGCCAGGCACTGTACATAAACAATAGAGATATGCATGCCCGGGTTAGAGGTTCATTGTTTGCATTGAACTGATTGACTACTCAATGTAAACCTACATTAACCCATTGCGAAGGAAAACTATTCTCAAGCCGACAATAGGACAGTTGTCCTTAAAATGGCATTTAAAAACTATGTTCAGTAACGAGTAGTTTCATCTGTTAAGAAAACGTGTGCAAGGCAGCAATTAGCAAACGGCTTTGGCGCCGAGGATTTACAGTTTTGTATTTCCCACAGTCTTTCCTTAAACTAAACATGCTCTTATGACTAGAAATTTCAATTAACATTCTGTTTAGCTATCTATTTTAGGCAGGTTTTACTGTTCAATTGACTGGCTGGACTAGTGAAGATCGCGCCTTCAAGTCGATGACCACAATGAAAGCTCGATCGAGTAGTCATCATTCGGAGCTCATTCTATCAACATCGCCTTGAGCCAGCAATTATCTGAGAGACCTTGCTTTGATTCATCGGCTCCGAATTTGCAGCACCCCGAGTACTAATTACAATTACGATAGTCACATCGTATACGGCCAAGCATAATGCGGTACCAAACTGGGACGTACTCATATTTCCTGAGAGATCCAAGATTCTCCTCCAGGAATCCAAGACAGCCTGCCATGTTATTCATGACCAAAGTAAGCTATTCTTCTATCAGCAATCTTTTAACACATGTGGTTGGTGAAACGCTGCACCAACGAAATCATGTGCTTTTGTTGCCTACGATGACCTCATTTATACAAGCCCTGCCTCCTGGCGAACCTTTTCGAGTTTCTGTACACGCATGGGAGAATCCGGAACCCAGTCGCTATGCTCATAATGTCATCGAGGAATCGGGCCTGAGGCTAGGGTACTCGACGAGGGCATGCTCGTAGGGCAAGTCGTATCAAGTCTTGTGGCATTCTTCAACTATTTACTAATAAGGATCATAGGGCGAAAGTCTTTGCTCGTAATGGACCATGGCCCACAATTATCGAAATAAGTCTCCGTACGTGCCACAGCCTCTCAGTGCGAGTTTCTTAATTCTCTATTAGCAAGCATCAACTAGAGCACAGATATATCATTTTAGGTTAAGTGGACTGAATGCTAGTGCGAGCTTGATGTGATAGAAATGGAACGCTTGAAGTTCCCAGTATTTCACCACGAACTGTTTACGCAAAGTTAAGGAAATTGTGGCGATGAACTAGGCCGCATCAAGGTGATGAGGGTGCTGTCGAGATCCCTGTCAACCACCCTCAACCGCATCAAGAACATTGTGTGGTTCTCCTTCCAGCATGCTCCACTAGGCAAGTGACAGTACCTTGCGTATAGACTTCCTTTCGGGTAGTAACTTGAGCTTACATGATCTTAGACATTCTTGAAGCTTTCTCTATAGCATGGCCAAACGCCGCTATATGGCGTCAAGTGTCATTCAACGCTTCATATTTTCTTCAATATACCTCATCTTGATACATCAGATCTACCGGCGTGGAGGCTCATAGCCACTCTCCAAGACCTAGGACGTCTCTTGGTCGTCCAGCATTTCCTCCTTCTACTCTCGAACCAATACTACCCCTTGGTACATCAGTGTTTTCCTGAAACGCTCATTCTGATCCCTTCATGAGCTTGTCCATTCCTTGGCACCAGACTTCTTCAACAGACGTCTTCATGCCTGATTATTCCAGGTCTGTGTCTTGAGCAAGCCGTAGCCGACGCGTGACAGATCCCATGATGGCGGATTAACCAGAACGGCAGAGTCTCGGAGCATTTGAGTCCATTTGTGAGGCACTTCTTCCTTCAGTGCCAGACGACACCCCTCAAAATGTTGATTCCAACCAGCCCAGCATTACCTTGGACCTCCAAAGCGCTTCTGTTCAGGCAGAAGCAGATTACTTCCCCAGTATGTGATACCCAGCGGACCAAACATTATAATTCCAGATAAAGTGATCAGTCAGATTTAAACTTAATGCCTACACTTAATTCGGGCCTCATTGGTATCAAAAGCCAAAAGGGGAACGTACATGACTATCCTGGCACATGCGAACGGATCGGAGCCATTGACCGAACCAGGAAGTCCGTCCCACTTTCGGCAGTGGCGCAAACGACAGCGGGTTGTTACACCAGCCGCTTTCAAAGTGATTGACGAGGAATATGAGCCCAGAAGCTCGCCAACCAGAAAGGCATCACAAACCACTTCAGCGTAGGATGGAGAGAGAAGAGCTCTCAGTGGTATTGAGCTTAACATTCTCTAAAGAGGAATCACTCTTATTCCTAGTATTTGGCCAGTGCTCAGCCTTCCGGTTAGTGAAGCGCCCAATTCATCTTATTTGGTTCTCGCGTCCATTACGTTTCTTCGTTAGCTGACGTTTCAAATCGTTGTCTCCTGGTATTCACTCCCACCAAAACGGTTTTGGCCAACGTAGCTAATGGGCTGTCACAGGAAGCCCGTATAAAATCATTCACTATCGTTATCTGATGCAGATGGAGCTCTTGATTATTGCTACTATTGATACTCATGTGTCTTTTGACCCATTCTTATACAAGATGAGAAGCTATAGAGCTATCATACAGCTTAGCAGCCCATGTATCACCTCTGCCCGCCAGAGCAATTGACGTGGGTTTAACCCGTATACTTCTTATCCCCGAAGTGACACGCGGAGCTGGTATCAGTGTCGTTCAATAAATGCAGCACTCGTGATGAAGCGCCCATTCCAAAGCCTTGTTTGTAAATAATAAATTCCCCATAAATGCCAACTAGTAACGCCAAAATTTATGCTGCCCTGCCTGCCGATTTTGTTGCCTATGCCCCGTCTATTGCTAAATGCTCATGAGATATCGTCACTTCTTTCTTCCACTTGCGCCAGTCGCAGTAATTTTCGATGTGGACATCAGGTCCCCAATATACTTCTGCAGGAACTTGTTATTGCTGTCTAGCTTATCGTGCTCTTGCTTAACCGCATCGATGCGATTAAATATCTCAAGAAGAGACTCGTGTAGGACTTTTGCATGCCTGTAATTAATATTCTAGTAAGCAATCTGAAACTTGGCCCTAGACGACAACATGACATCATAAGTTAAGAGAGCAATTGAGGCAAAACTGACTGTGATAATTGCCTTCGCGCATCCTGACCCATCTTCTCGAGGTCCTCGCTCGTTCTTCGAGGCGACATGGCGCGCGCGTCATCGGGCTCGAAGGTCTCTTCACCCGCATGAAGTTCAATATGGGGATCGTCCCGAGCGACGATGTTGGTGCCGCTTGCTTTGCGGCTGATGGCTCGGCCTCTCGAGGGAGGTCCTTGGTTTGAAGGGTTTCGTTCTGAGTCTATTGATGATAATGATGAGGCGGTTGTGGGTGGACAGGCGGGTGGTGGTGCGTGTGCATGTGATGTGGTGGTGATTGGTATGGACGAGGGATTCGAAGCCGACATTGCTGCTCCGCTTATCCGCATCGGTGTATGCTCGAGAAACTGACTCGTAGGGCGAGATACTCGTGAAGATTGAATGCTCAAAGAGAACTGAGAGAGCGTGATTGAGTCGGTGGACGGCCTTTTTGACACCCGTGTGGAGTGGACCCTAGCACTGAAGAGGGAGTGTGGGGCGAGTGCGTCTCAGGCTTCCCTGACGATATGCGACCCGACGATCTTTTTTTAGTAATGCTGGTCATCTAGGAATTGACGTCGGTCCTAGATATTATGTGGCTGTAGGATGTAAAAGTGAATGCTGGTTTGAAAAAATCTTTGAGGTACTTCATTGAATATATATGATAATTCTGTTTATACTTCGTACCTGCGTGAACACCGGAGATGTTCTCTCTCGCTTCGCAATATTTGAGCATCTCCGGTTGCTTGCGATCCCCAATACGCTCGAAGTGTAGTGTTTCTCTACCGTATGATCGTGGTGGCGGTCCCAGCGCTTGGCACACGGTTCAAGGCATTCGAGTGATAAGCTACAGCAGCTTCACTCATAAGAATGGAGGTTAGGATTGTCATTGCAGTTGCAGTAGCAAAAGGTTATAAGATCTGCGAGAGCGGCTATTGGAGCTTTTACCCGGCGGGAACCTCGTCCGGTGACCGCATAGCAGAAGATCGTGTCGGCATTTTTGCCGCACGAGGTAAACGACCAGGTTGATCATTAGCATGGCCCTCATCCACGGTTTCAGAAGTAGAGTAAAATAAGTTAGGAAATGGAGCTGCCACAACCGTCATATTAGTCCTAAAGCGATCAGTCAGCGGCTATCGAGGCTGTACTACAGTATTCCCATGGCGACGTGCCAGGAGGTTGCTTGGATGCGGACAAGACTCCTCTAATACTTATAACTTAATCTGCTATTAATTCACATGTCAGCCTCTCGAATTCTTGACGAGGATGATGGATATGACTCGGGTTAAAATCTAATCATCCGTGGTAAAGATCAACGGTGTGGGTCATGAAGCTCGGAAAACTTCTTTCCTTTTGGCCAAGAATACGCAAATCGGTTCTTGGAATATAAATACGATCCTAATTCCATTGAGCCGAAGATGATCCCTTACTGTCCGTCATGGCAAACTCCGACAGGAAAATCTCATCCGAAACCATACATCTATTATGGAAAATATAAGCAGAGATATCTTGTCAGTCGATCTATATTGTGCTAAATTTCAGTTACTTATCCTGACATTCACACAAAAATTGGAAAGTTTGATTAAATAGAGGAGTTGCGAGAGAGGCTCTCGGTAAAGAGACAGACATGAGAAGCTATAGATATAGCTGACCAAAAGCTTCACTAATTTGTTGAGGTTGCCATTGTGGCATAGATTATCTTCCTGGCGTACGTGGCGAAAGAAACTAGAGAGAATTATACAAATCTCGGCCTCTGTTATGGATCATCATTGGGCAAAGAGGAAATATTCTCCCTCTATAAAAAGATATCAAGCAGTTCAGATACTCCGGATTACTTGGTTGATCCAATTTGTCTGCTCTCGAAACCAGAACACACCTACCTCATCAAATAATACATTCTCGAGGATACATAGTCGATTAATCAAGTATTCTGCTATACCGTTCAGGTTATAAACCGCAAAGAACAATCTTGCCTTGTGACCAGAAAACTTAGGCCCATCTTGAGTTAGGATAGATCGCGATTCACAACCCCTGGTCCGGCACTTCATAACGTGATCGTATCCCAATTAAGGACAGGACAACCGGAAGGCGTCGAGCCTCTTATCGATACCTAAGCGCACCATGTGCCCAAATATTGCTTCATTTCGCCATCCCTGATCGGATTGAGTCAGAGCGTCAATTCACTTGCAAAGACACAAATTGCCGTAAATCTTCTCGAAATTGCTCTCTGAGGCGTTTTGGTCCGAAGAGTTTTGACGACGTCTTTTAAAGTGATATATTTCATTTTTTTGGAATGCAAGGTTTCACTTCGCGAGCGCTAAAAACATCAATCCTTGCCGCATTCATTCGTCACTTCTTACGGATACAACATGCGGTCACTTTGACCGCAACCTCCTACAGACAACAGCTGTCGTGAGAGCTTTATCAGCTACTATTACAGAAGGCCTCTTGTACAGTCACATGAGGAGGGTCTTCATTTAGAATTTACAGATTAGAATCGTCGGCGCGCAGCTTTCGCCTTCCCCGCGTCACCTTACTCTTTGGTGACCACATATAATCGCACATGTCCCATGTCGGGCAAATCTCTCGCCGCTCAAAATGTCAACGTCTTCCTCCCACTCGCGAAGACTGAATAGGGGTCTCAGCAGCCTTCAGAAGGGTGAACACTTGCATCGAAACACTCCTCCAGCTAGACCCAAAGTCGTCTCATACAATGAAGCATATACCTTTGCGCTACGTGCGGCATACCTTCACCATCTTCTCCAGCCACGTCCTAAGAAGAAGCAATACATAACCGCGCCGAAGCAGATGACGCGGGCAAGCACAGCAAATACTATTAGCGACTTAGTGAAGGACTTTTCTATCCTGAAAGATTCGAAAAGCGTCAAACTCCCACATGGCTTTATGTCGCCTCTAGAAAAGCGCTTGCAGGGAGTTTTAGTGAACAAAGAAAGACTACCAGGGTACAATGATGCAGCAGTGAAGCGCAGTTTTGCTGAAGCGTATACTGCTTTCACAGAGCAAGGGTTTCGAAAGCGAATGGATAAAGAGCGTCGAGTTGAAGACTTGGTCCTTATATTTTATTCCAACGCCACAAAAGCCTTGCAAAAAGGAAAGGCCCCTGATGATGACTCCTGGAAGGCTATGGTAGATCGCCATGTCGCCCTTTTTGTTCGACTTCTTAGTAATATTTTGAGAGACCATGGTGATGATAAGGATCGGCCGGAGTTGATGACCCGTTTGGCAACTCTGGAAAAGAAGTTGTTAACCGACGATCAAGATCTAACAGTCAGTGCTGGCCAAAATGACACTTTCATTGAGGTTACAGTACCCTTGAGTTACGATGTGAAAGACATGCCTATGGTTCAGGTAGTAGCAAAGATTTTCGGGCTGAAGAATTCACAAGTACAGTCAGACATCGATGCACATCGAACTGCATGGACTGAGGAGGCAGCACTCAGAGACCTCAAGTCCTATCAACACCGACTGAATGCAAATTCAAGGCGAACACTTCGAGCTGACGACTTTGAGAATGAAGAAGCATATCAGACCTGGAAGAAGGCTGAAGCACCAGACCTATCACAGATGATCCTGGATATTATACATGTCAAACCAGACTTAGCGAAGAGCTCCCCTGGTGTTAACAAGCCATTACCTCCTATCAGCCCTGTGACAGCAATCGTTGAAGAACACTCAACTACACCTAAGAGATACTCGAGTCCAATTGACTCGAAATACCCTTTTGGCTTTGATCAACCTGTCGACATTAGTGGTCTATCTTTCCAAGATGAACCGACTACTCGAGTATATCTGGAGGAAGCAACGTATACGTTCATACCGCCCGACCCGCGTGCTTATTACCGGTCTATTCTAATGCATGCAGCTACTTTCGATCATCTCCATGCTGAACAGGGACCGGCTGATACAGGGACCACACAGCCCTTGACGAAGCAGTCACTAGAGTTGATGATGGAACTTGGGGCTCGATGGCGCATCCCCCAGTTTTCTAGACTTGTGCTATTCCTCGATGTCGCGTCCCAGAGATTCATGGATCAGGAAATTGCTCTAGAAGAGCTTGACGCAGCCTTTGAATTTGTCAAAATCCCCCCGCATGACACAAAGCGTACCAGTGGGCATGTTCACCCTCTGGGTTTGACTGCATATGCTCAAAGTCTCTGGACTAGACATGACGTTATTCTCTACATTCAAATTCTTACAAATCTTCATGATGCACTTCTTCGTGACCTCTATGACCTCTTGCAACACTGCTACGATTCAAAGCCGCCGTCAGTTGGTTCTGTAATGCTGGTGCTCGAAAACCACATCTATGGCGACACATCATTCGTGAAGAGTGAACAGCAACTCCAGGAATATACCGAGGAGTTAGAGAGAGGTCTCCAAGAGAGAGCTGCAGCAGTGTATAGAGGATATCTCGAAGCTGAGGTGCCCCAGAACCAAGAAGAATGGCAGTTCCATCACGTTGTCCAACTTGGTAAAGCTGTGGTAAAGCTATGCCAAAGGATTCAGAAGAGGTACAAGAAAACCCCAGCAATCATGGGCGTTAATCCTCTTACTATTCTTGTCGAGACAATGTTTCCCAGCTTCGAGAACGATGCTGGCGATTTGATCCAACGAATTCTGCATGTGGCTCATTCAAAGAACTCGGAAGTAGACCTTGAAGATGGGTTTGATCTTTATAAGGAGCTTGTGGAGATACGTCGCATTCATCGTGATGCCTTACCTGATCTACCATTCGCCTTTCATATTGAGGGTGTTCTTGCCGATTTTGTTTGGCGATGGATCCGCGTCGCTGATGCCAAGATGCCAGAGCTTGTTGATCAGGCTATTGCTCAAGATAAATTCGAAGTTCGGTCTGAACACCCGACAGACGATGAGCGTCACAGTGTCTCAATCATTGATGTATTCCGCTTGTTTAATGAAACCATCGATCAAATCTTTCAGCTGGAATGGGACGATGACGTCCATCATGCCAAATTTATGACTGCATTAGCTAAATCCGTTGGTCTTGGCCTTGCAAGGTATTGTGAAGTCGTTGAGCAGAAATTCACATACGAGATGACTAGAGCACCACCTGCTCATGATATTAATACGTCAAAGAATAAGCAAGAAAAATGGATGCAACTTGCGAAAGATGCCTGGAACAATAAAGAGAAGATCGAACCGTTCCAGTTCTATCCCGAGTCTTTGGTCAAGCTGAACAATATCGAATTTGCAGTCCAGCAGTTGGATAAGCTCGAGAAGATGATGAATGTTGATGCATGTTCTGAGGTTTTAAGGAAGATTCAAGCACCGCGAGAGCAGCAGCGGAAACCGAAGAATTATGTTTTCACGATTAAAATTGTCGAAGGAGAGGACTTAAAGGCCTGTGATCCTAATGGCTTCAGTGATCCGTATGTCGTACTTGTTGATGAATTTCAGAAACGACTCATGAAGACCCGTGTGATACCGAAGAATCTGAATCCTCGCTGGGACGAGTCCGTCGATATTACTGTACAAGGACCCGTGAACATTATCGCGATGGTATGGGACTCTGATCTGGTTGGAGACGATGATTACGTTGGTAGGACCTCTCTCAAACTTGACCCAGCACACTTTAGCGACTATTTGCCAAAGGAGTGTTGGCTCAATTTGGATACACAAGGAAGATTGCTGTTACGAATCAGTATGGAGGGGGAGAGAGATGATATTCAATTCTACTTCGGAAAAGCGTTTAGACTATTAACAAGAACCGAAAGAGACATGACTCGAAAAATCACCGACAAGGTACGTTTGATATGCTTTGTTAAGTTTCTCATAGCTAATGCCTTCCAGCTATCTACGTATATACATGCTTGTTTATCACAAGAAGCGCTTCGCGCATTAACATCCCGAGGTCTTTCTCTTGCGTCGGTGACCAGCATGTGGAAAAATCGACAATCGGTGGTACCTTCATTGACACCCATGGATGTGGAAAATGCACTGAAACCATTATTCACGTATTTCGACGAGAACTTTGCAATTATGAAGCAAACTCTGACGAGTGCCTCCATGGTGATGGTTATGACAAGATTATGGAAGGAAGTACTAATGGCAATCGAGAGTATTCTGGTCCCACCTCTCTCCGACAAACCATCAAGTCAGCGTCCTCTCAACCAGCAAGAGTTGGACATAGCTTTTAAGTGGTTAGAGCTTCTTTTCGACTTTTTTAATGCTCGAGATGAACAGACCGGCGAGGCGATGGGCGTTCCAAGTGACGTACTTAAGTCGCCGAAATATCATGAGTTAGCATCTCTGAACTTCTTCTATTTCGACACGACAGATAACCTGATACATACCTCTGAACGTATGGCTTCGGCGACTGCTCAACGAGCCCAGGCACACAAAAAGAGCCTGTCTGTGCCAGAACTTGGCACATCATTTGGTGCTGTTGGCCTGATGAGGATGACTTCCACAAGGCGAGCCAAGAGCATCATGTTTAGCCGGAATCTGGGCACCATGAAAAAAGCGAAGGAAGAGAAGAGAAGAGAGGCGCAGGCAGACCCGAGTGATGACATGATTTTGAGAATTTTGCGTATGCGACCAGAACCAAAAGCGGCTGCATATCTAAGGGACCGCAGTCGACAGCGAGAGCGTCTAGCAGCCGCCGCAGCCGCGGAGATGATTGTGAGGCAGAGTCTGGCTTCGGGTGGAGGAAGATTCGGTACAAATAATCTGCCAAGGCGGTAAGATTGAGTGGAAGTATAATTTTGGTCCCGACATTGTCATAAAGGCGTTTTAGCAGCACATGAGAACTCGTATTGGTCAGGCGTATAGGAGTCTATAACCTGTACAATAGATTTTGTTTCCTTAGATGGTGGAGGCAATAGCACTGCCCGGGTGATGGAAGCTCATGCATATGGGAGGGAAAAAATAATGACTCGTTGAGACCACTGAAGTACACGCAACATCATGAGTCAAAGTGCATGATCTAGACCAACGTTACAGTGAAGCCCTATATAGGTGCAGCTTTGCTCGGGCAAAAACTGTGTGGGATCATGATCGTTAGTGGGCGATGACGTAGGTGTGTCCATTCCGTGCAGCCACCCTTGCTAGAACTTAACCCTTCTAGCTAATCGGAGTCTATCACCGTATGCACAACTCTCCTTCAGGCACAAAGGATCTAGGTGAAAGAGGGATGGCAAGTCGGTAATCTCTGAGCGTGCAGCCTTCGGCAGTCTTGATTTTCAATTGCTCTCTTTGGGCCTTCATCACCTTCAAGAGTCTTGGAATCTAATCCAATGCAGGTTCCTGCATGGGGCGGGGCGATACGAGTGCCCAGTAAAGCGTGTACTTTTCTGTGACAAAACAAACTCGTTGATGGGCTGCGATCATTCTCCAAAGCCGACTCTTTGGGCCGTTTCAGCCTATGTCGATCAATTCTCGGGCAGCGTTAAAGTCGTCGCAAAGTCCTACAGTAATCCGAGGTTTACCTTAGACTGGTTTGACCCAACTGTTGCAGTCGTAAGGAGGAGGAATATCCGTATGGAGTAGAGATAGTCAACGAAGAGAACGACAGCCGCTCTAGGGATTCCTTTCCCCGGCCTTTTGTGCTGTACTCTGAAACAACAGAGCTATTGCACAAAATACGAAGTATGCGAAAAGGTCCTAAAAATGTGCGGTTTCCTAGTAGAAGCAATTAGATTGTTGATAAGGGAGTCGCATGCTTGTATTCGAGAACGTTCACTTGGCCCCGCCCGCCTTGGCTGCCCACAAGTGGTGCCCCCTTGTTCAATGGCTTTGCGCCCAAAAAGCCATCAACAGCTCTCAACCTTGAATTGCTTGAACGACTGTTGTATTCCGCCCACCCCATCTGCTTTCCGTTTCCTAAGCTATTCCGTCCAAACAAAGCCCGCAAGAGAATCGTATTCTTCATAGTGTCCTCTTCGCGTGGAGTAGAATACGGGACATATATAAATATCGCCACCCCTTGTGCCAATAAACGAGTGATCGTTCTGGTCTCGATTAAAGTCTGGGGTCTCGCTTGAGAGGAGCGGTCATCGAGACCATTAATTGCTGCTACACGGAGGACCACCTTCTTGCTGCCGCACACGACCGCACCTTCGCCCAGGATTGGTAAGCTCCTTATCATCCGGATGCTGGCCTAGAGGAAGACTAAGCAGCTGATCGAACCAGGCGTCTATGTTTACGCCCATCGTTCAAGTACCAAAGCTGACGCTGACAATCCACAGCCTGCACGCGCCTCCGAAAATCTGGCGAAACGCAAAGCTCCAGCGACTTCAAATAATCCTCATGCTACGAAGCGCCCATCGATAGATCACAGTTCTTCATCCCCCTTAGCTGGGGAGGGCGCCATCCAAGACAACATGACTGTGGACGATGCGGCCCTCGCTGCGGCTACTGCTATCATACAAAGCCTCGCGACAGGCCAAATCACCTCATATTCAACGACACCTATTTCTACATCTCAGATGAATGGCATGCATTTGATTTTCCTACCGGGTGATGAAACACCGGCAAAACGTGCCCTGGAGCAAGAATTGGGTTCCTTGATGTTGAGGGTTAAACAGCTTGAGGTAAAAGCGGGCTCCTCCAATGGCCAGATGCTTCCGGATACTCCAAATGAGTCGGCTCTCTCGTCACCCTTTGGTGAAACTACCCCGTCACGAACGTACCGATCATCTGCCGCAAGACAACAGCTTGTCACGTCTTTGCTCGCTTCAAGAGAAAGTCCTGCGGCCCAAGGGACGCAAAATTTTACGAAGTTGAGTGACGAAGATCTGGAGGCATTACGAGAACATGTGACTGAGCAATCCAGACAGCTTGACAGTTTGAAAATGGAACTGGCAGGTGTAAATGCCCAACTTATCGAACAGAAGCAGCTGCAGGAGCAGGCTCTTAAGGCTGTCGAAGTAGAACGAGTTGCAGCATTAGAAAGGGAGCTCCGAAAGCACCAGCAGGCAAACGAGGCTTTCCAGAAGGCATTGCGAGAGATTGGTGAGATTGTTACAGCTGTCGCGAGAGGAGATCTGAGCAAAAAGGTCCAGATTCATTCTGTGGAGATGGACCCAGAAATTACGACCTTCAAGCGTACGATCAACACTATGATGGACCAGCTCCAGGTATTCTCCAGTGAAGTGTCTCGTGTAGCTAGGGAGGTAGGAACGGAAGGCATACTTGGTGGCCAAGCGCAAATAATCGGAGTAGATGGCACTTGGAAAGAATTGACCAAAAACGGTAAGCTTCCAAACCTTTAGCCAATCTGCCTACTATTATGTTCATAACTAATGCTACACAGTCAATGTTATGGCACAAAATCTTACAGATCAAGTGCGGGAGATAGCAGCAGTTACGACGGCGGTAGCTCATGGTGATCTTACCCAGAAGATCGAACGACCAGCGCAAGGCGAAATTCTCCAGTTACAGCAGACCATCAATACTATGGTTGACCAGCTGAGGACTTTCGCGGCAGAAGTCACACGCGTGGCTCGAGATGTAGGCACTGAGGGCATTCTCGGCGGACAAGCAGAGATTGAGGGTGTTAAGGGCATGTGGAATACATTGACCGTCAATGTCAATGCTATGGCAAACAACCTAACAACCCAAGTACGAGATATCGCAATGGTTACAACCGCTGTAGCCAAGGGAGACTTGACTCAAAAAGTCCAGGCTGAGTGTAAAGGCGAAATATTCGAGCTTAAAAGCACGATAAATAGTATGGTGGATCAGCTTCAACAATTTGCTCGCGAAGTCACGAAAATTGCCAGGGAAGTAGGAACGGAAGGAAGGCTTGGTGGCCAGGCTACTGTTCATGATGTAGAAGGTGAGCGATTGGAATGCATTCTCGCAATCACTAGAAGACGATTTTTGGGACATGGTTAGAGCATTTCGTTACTGACAAAATATTTAAGGAACGTGGCGTGATTTAACAGAGAACGTAAACGGTATGGCTATGAATTTGACTACTCAAGTCCGAGAGATCGCCAAGGTCACGACTGCTGTTGCTAAAGGCGACCTCACCAAGAAGATTGGTGTAGAAGTGAAGGGTGAGATTTTGGATCTCAAAAATACCATCAACACCATGGTAGACAGGCTTGGTACATTTGCATTTGAAGTGAGCAAAGTAGCCAGAGAAGTCGGCACAGACGGCACCCTAGGTGGTCAAGCTCAAGTGGACAATGTCGAAGGAAAGTGGAAGGACCTGACTGAAAACGTGAATACCATGGCTTCGAATCTTACGTCCCAGGTTCGAGGAATCTCCACCGTCACCCAAGCCATTGCAAATGGAGATATGAGTCAGAAAATTGAAGTTGAGGCATCTGGTGAGATCCTGGTGCTTAAGGAGACAATCAACAATATGGTTGATAGGCTGTCGAAATTCAGTAATGAAGTGCAGCGAGTGGCCAAGGATGTCGGCGTAGACGGCAAAATGGGTGGCCAGGCTGATGTTGAAGGAATTGGCGGTCGCTGGAAGGAAATTACCACAGATGTCAACACTATGGCCATGAATCTAACGGCTCAGGTACGAGCATTTGGTGATATTACAAATGCTGCAACAGATGGCGACTTTACTAAACTCATCACGGTGGAAGCATCCGGAGAAATGGACGAATTGAAGCGGAAAATCAATCAGATGGTCTTCAACCTGCGGGAAAGTATTCAGCGTAACACTGCCGCCAGAGAGGCTGCCGAAATGGCTAACAGGACTAAGTCGGAATTCCTGGCCAACATGTCTCACGAAATTCGTACTCCGATGAACGGTATCATTGGTATGACGCAGCTCACGCTCGATACCGACCTCACCCAGTATCAACGAGAAATGTTGAATATAGTGCACAATCTGGCGAATAGTTTGTTAACTATAATCGATGACATTCTTGACTTGTCAAAGATCGAGGCCAATCGAATGATCATGGAGGAGATTCCATACACTCTCCGTGGGACAGTTTTCAACGCCCTCAAGACTCTTGCAGTCAAGGCGAACGAAAAATTCCTAGACCTCACATATAGGGTTGATAGTTCAGTTCCAGATCACGTCGTTGGCGATTCATTCAGACTTCGTCAAGTCATCCTCAATCTTGTTGGTAATGCTATCAAGTTTACTGAGCATGGCGAGGTCAGTCTTACGATTCGAAAGGCAGAACAAGACCATTGCGCTCCAAATGAATACGCGATTGAGTTCTCCGTCTCGGATACGGGTATTGGGATCCAGGCTGACAAGCTTGACTTGATCTTCGACACCTTCCAGCAGGCGGATGGGTCCATGACTCGTAAATTCGGCGGCACTGGTCTCGGTCTTTCCATCTCTAAAAGACTGGTCAATTTGATGAGAGGAGATGTGTGGGTAAAGAGCCAATACGGCAAAGGCAGCTCATTCTTCTTCACCTGCACGGTGCGACTTGCAACCTCCGACCTCAGCTTTATCGAGAAGCAGCTTGGGCCATATCAAGGCCACCCGGTTTTGTTTATTGACAAGGGTCAGACTGGCCATGGTAAGGAAATAGTTTCGATGCTTCATCAGATCGGACTCGTACCCGTGGTTGTTGATTCCGAGAAACATGTCAACCTTGTCAATGGCCGCGCTCCTGCTGCTGCTGCGACCTATGACGTGGTTATAGTTGACTCTATTGAGACAGCAAGGCGACTGAGGTCTATTGATGAGTTCAAATACATCCCGATTGTCCTCCTAGCGCCAGTTGTTCACGTAAGTTTGAAGTCCGCGCTCGATCTCGGTATTACTTCCTACATGACGACACCTTGCCAAGCAATTGATCTTGGGAATGGAATGATCCCTGCATTGGAGAATAGAGCCATGCCTTCGCTGGCTGATAATACGAAGTCATTCGAAATCCTCCTTGCTGAGGACAACATAGTCAATCAGCGTTTGGCTGTTAAGATCTTGGAAAAGTACCACCATGTGGTAACGGTCGTGGGTAACGGACTGGAGGCCCTGGAGGCGATCAAGCAGAAGAGATACGACGTTATTCTCATGGATGTCCAAATGCCTATCATGGCAAGTCACATCCCTGTTTGTGTCATGCATGTATGTTTTTATTGACTCTTGACTAGGGAGGTTTTGAGGCTACGGCCAAAATCCGAGAATACGAGCGCAGCCTAGGAACTCAACGGACTCCTATCATCGCCCTCACGGCCCACGCAATGTTGGGTGATAGGGAGAAGTGTATTCAAGCCCAAATGGACGAGTATTTGTCAAAACCACTGAAACAGAATCACTTGATTCAAACCATCCTTAAGTGTGCTACATTGGGAGGACATCTTTTGGAAAAGGGCAGAGACGCTCGAACCTTATCGAACGATGAGGTCCCCTCTAGCCTGCCCACCCCTAATTCACTGGCACCCGCTGCTGCTGCTGCTGCTGCTGCTGTCGCGACACCTGCTGCAGCAGCTAGTTCCTTTTTGCGCTTACCTCTTGAGCCTCGCGCTTTCACAACAACAGGGCCAATCAATCATGGTAGCCTGGAAAGTCCAGCCGTGGTGGCAGGTGATCAAGACGATCCTTTAGCCAGAGTCAGTGACACCTCTCCTCTACAAATTACTATACTAACAAACCCACAGCTCCTGATGCGCGCGCATAGCAGCTAGATCGCAGACACTAGACAGCTTCAGTTCAATCTGACCATAATTTCATGAAGAGCTCTTTGTTCCTCTTAGATATCATTTCATGGATTGTTTTGACGAACTTTTCCCCACGTATACGAAAACAGGTTATTGGCGTTTTGGTTTTGTTCTAGGCAATAGTTACGGTAAGGGTTGGTATCTGATATCTTTGCTTCTTCACAAAGAATCTTGCAAAATGCGATGTAGTTTCTCCCTGAGTTATATATCTACTTCAATGACATGTTCTGTTGAAGCTCAGATCCGAGTCGGTGGTTCTGAGTCGGTGGTTCTGAGTCGGTGGTTCTGAGTCGGTGGTTCTGAGTCGGTGGTTGTTTACTTTGATGCTTAGCTATGCTCATAGCCAGATGACTAGCAGCAATACTAGGTAGAGAGAATTTGATCTAGTACACTGCTTTAATCATTCTAGTGCCAAAGTGTTTAGTATCAAGCTTGTGCGACAGTTCTTGTATACTATTCGTCAGAAATTCTGATCTCATCTCAAAGATATTCGAAGTGGAGTGATTAATTCCCACATGGTTGTGCGTTGTCAATTGGTCAGGTGACCGTCAAATTTCCTAGCGCAAATCATCCCTGCAGCGCCACCAATTGGTTGCCACCGGAGACAACTAGCGCCAAACCACCCCAGCCTTCAGCTTTTGCTGGACAGTGGGATCTACAGTACAAGCTTTCCTCCCACAACACATTAGCCTCATGACAGCACCATTATTGTGAACAGATGCGCACACGGTACCCGCCATCATAATGGCAGAGCGGCGCACGAGGCAGCACGATTCTCCTCGTAGGAGAAAAAGAGAATCTACAAAAGCAGTTGTCGACCAAGATGGAGTTCCTCGCACGCGCGCACATTACCAACCTGCAGAAATATCATCCTCATACTCCTCCTCATCCTCATCTTACATAGATATCTCGCGCACATTCCCACCAAACAGACCACGAGGCCTAGGCGCCATTCGGGCATTTTTCACTTCGCCTTCAGAGCACCGTCGGCGAACCCGGCGCAGAACAAGCAGACCTTACTTGCAAGGAAGTAGCTCCTCTTCGAGCTCTATAAACACTGATCTTGCGTATGGAACGGGCTATATTCGTCGTCGCAAAGGCGATAAGCGCAGGAGGAAGGGTAAAGAAAGAGAGTACTCCGATCGACGAGACCCTCGAGCAGAAAAAGATCCTGATGTAGCTATTCTAGAGGTTGGCGCTGGTCTGGCGGCTATAGCTAGAAAGCAGAATCGACTTGATGTGGCAGAGGCGCGTAGACAGGGAACTCTACCGCCGAAGAGGAGCGACTCGAACTTTTTGAAAAAATTGGAATCCAGTCGTGGGCTTGGATCTTCAAAAGTTTCGCATGGGCCTGATGAGGAGGGCTGGGAGTCTGCTACTGACGCCGACTCTGAAACATCGAGTGTTGATTCGAGACTTGCATATGGGCATTATAACGGTCCGAGAGGGAGCTTATCCCGGCGCAGGCCAAAGAGGAAAGATAGTGTCGTGGATCCAGCACTATTTGGACCTGCAAATTCATTGCACGGAATCCTCCATGAGCCCGTGGGTTTCGACGATGTAGATTATGATAATCTATCAGATTATCCGCCTCCGACAGTCGCAGCTCTTCAAAGGCAGCAGAGTTATCTTCCTCCAACAATTGCAGCTCTACAAGGAGATCACAATTATCCGCCTCGAGTTCCACCACTTCAAGGGGAGCAGAGTATTGCCGGTGATAGTGCAAGTGCTACCGGTCCTATGAAATATGTTTATCCAGTTCCTACGTCGGATCCAACTGAGGTTGAGGCACGCAGCTCAGTTGTTTCCGCAGAAGATCCATATGGTCCTAGACCTGCTCCTGTTCCTATACAACAAGCTTCTGTTCCCATACAGCAACCCCAGCCAAAACCAGTTGTCTCCCAGAGCGTTTTTGAACCATATTCCACCAAATCAGAGCCGAAAGCTTCATCAAGTTCTGGTCGCACCAAGTCTTCTGTTGCTGGTGCAGCGCTCGCCGGTGTTGCTAGTGCAGCTATTGTAGGGGCCATGAGTTCAGATCGACGAGATGAGCGCAAGAACAGGGAGAGACCTGAAGATACTCGAGATCCGTATGATGGTGACCGTCGGGAAAAGCATCGTGAACGGGATCGTGATGGGCCCGAAGAAAGTCGAGAGGAGCGACGAGAGAGACGTCGAAGAGAGAAACGTGACGATCCTGATTACGAGCGCCGTGAGAGGAGGCGTGCAAGGCACCGTGAAGATGACATACCTGATGACGGCGGAGATAGACGTCGTGAGGATAAGTACAGCGAGCGAACCGACGATCGAGATGATGTAGGACGAACCCGAGAAGATGCTCCCAATGTTCCGCCGGTTGACCCTTTCCAGTACCAAGTACCTGATGATGCATTCCAAACGCCTGATGGCACCAGAAACTCGGAACCGTTTACCAGTATAGAAAGAGCTAGATCGCCAGCCATAGTGATAGTGGATCGAGTACCTCATTGGCACCCAGATGCCTCCATTAAGAAGGAAACGGCCGAACCCGTTGATGATGCCGATGGAGGAAAGGATTGGGAAGCTCGTGATAGGCAGCAAACGGAACGGGAAGCTGAATTACTTTACGAGGAAATCGAACACTCTACAATTCCTGTCGAGGCCAGCGCAGTTAGTGCTGCCATCGCAGCAGAGGAGAATCGTCACTCTCGAGAGAAGGTTAGAAAGCGCCGTTATGACAGGAGCGGTGACGCAAGCCCGACTGGCGAGCGCGATCCTATCCAGGAGGAAGCTGATCGTATCTATCGGGAAGCTATTCTGGCTCGCAAGATATCAGAAAGCAAGCACGATGATCATGTGACCCGCGTTGTCACCCCTCCGGAGATGGCTCACAAAAAGGAGGAGGTTTTATATCCTGTGCCTAATGCAGACTTCGAATTGGATCATATTATGGATCCTGTAGAGTTTATGACAAGTCCCATCAAGGGACCTGGAGAGGGTTTTAATCGTAAGAAGTCAATCTCTGGCGCAGCTGTAGAGGACTTGAAGAGGCCTCTTCTAACACTTATTCGACCTACACCAACTCCTTCGCCTGCCCCTGAGAAGCAGAATTCTCGATCGAAGCGCCGAGATTCATCACGAGAAATAGATTCATCCGAATCGAAAAGCTCTGAAATAGAGCGCAAGGAGTCTTCACGAGACCCAGAGCCATCCGAAACACAGAAGAAACCGACTGTAGATACTGTAATCACAGAAGCAAAAGGCGACGCTACTCAGACACCTACCTCAGCAAATGGGACCAAGGGTGTCACTTGGGGCGAGAACGATACGAAGCATTATGAGGTTGAAAGTCCCTACGAGACTAAAGACGACCCAATTGCGAGTAGTGTGAAAGCTTCTGATATACAAGAAAAGCCCAAAATGTCCAAAGAGAGGAAGGCTAGTGCTTGGGGCGCGCTAAGGGGTGCTTTCATGAGTGGTGCAGCCGCTGAAGTGGTTGCGAAAGCTACTGAAGCCTCCAAGGATCAGAGAGAGCCCCATCCAGATAGAAGAGAGAATGACGTACAATCAGATACAACGGAGAAATATGTGAAGTCAGATAGCAGAGATAATTCCCGGACTGAACCATTTGAGTACAGGGGCGTCGTTGTCGAACCTGAGCACTCAGATGATGAAGTCAGAGAACGAGGTCCGCCTGCTGTTGGGCCTAAGCCATCAAAAATGCCTAGTTCAAATATGCCTGGCGCGTTTGAAGATGATCTGGAATTCACGGCAACTCTGGCCGCTGGCTTGAAGGACTCAGGTTTTGACCCAAACATCGTGATCCACGACCCCACTTATCGTCGACGCAGCTCTCCGCCTGGCTCTGAAGATCCTCCTTTGGCGGGATACGAACAGCCCTACGCGGAAACCATATCAGATCTCAGTCAATATGCCGCTCCTAGCACCAACAGGTCAAGAGGTATTAAGGCTCAAGATAATGACGATTATACGAAGGACCGCACCGAAAGGGAGCAGAGAAAGCTTGATAAGGCTGCAAAGAGACAAAGCAGCGAGCCTCGAGATCTTGATTTGTCGGAAAAGATATCCATCGCAGGTCAGCTCGTGGAAGAACCTGAATCCTTCTCAGAATCTTCGAAGTCGAGTAAGGAGAAGCGGGACAAGTCTAAGAAGTCCAAGGATTCTTACGGCGAAGTAGATGACCGTAGCGACAAAAGAGTTTCAGTGGCGGTAGATGATTTCGATGACCTACACGCAGAAGCCGTTAATATAGAAGATCCAGCGGATTGGGAGACACCCAAAAAGCCCAAAAGAAAATCGAAGCGTGATAGCGACCAATACGACTCTCCATCACGATCAATGAGTACATCAGACCTGATTTCGTCTGTGGAACAGCCGAAGAAGAAGTCAAAGGATAAGTCTTCGAGAAGAAGTTCCCAGTATAATTCAGAGCCTAATCCGGAAGACGTCCCACTGCCATCAGCCTCCGAAGTTAGCAGAGACGATGATTACGATTCTCGAAAGTCAAAGAGGTCATCAAAAAGAAGCAGCTCTATTCCCGATGTCGCTGATCGAGATGCTCGGTCGGTAAAATCAGACAGTTCCAGATATGCCGATGAAGACGACTCCAGGAGCAGCAAGAAGGAAAAGAAGAACAGTGGATTCTTCGGTGGAATATTCGGATCTTCGACGAGCAAATCTGAACCTGAACGATCCAGAGACGTGGAAGAATCCGAGTCTAGGAAAAAGAAGTCGAAGAGGAGTTCAACTGGAGATGGCTCCGAAATTTACGGTAATAATGCTAGAAATGATGTCAAAACATCTCCAAATAGGAACGGCTATGGGAATTATGATGACGACGATGGCGATGCAAAAAGATCTATGAACGGAGACAGTAAACGTGGAAAAACTGATGAAAAAGAGGAGTCTTTTTTAGATAATGCCGGCACCCTTGGCGCGGGTGTCGGCCTTGCTGCTGCTATTGCCCTAGCCGCTCAGCATCAGCAATCGAAAGCCAACATAGCTGAGATCGAAGAACGAGTCTCTCGAAGATCTACGTTTGAGCATGCCTCGCCGGTGGAGACGCCTGCCGTGGAGGCCTCTCGTGAAGTCTTCGAAGAGGATATCGTAGACCCAGAGATCGTTCAGCGTCAATTCAGACCATCTATTGATCCCCAGTACGGTGACCTCTTGCCTTTGCCACCGAGCAACCCAGGGTCACCAAACATGGAGCCTGACGATGCCCTCCCATCATTGCCAGAGACGCCTCCTGGCACGCCTCCGAAAATAGAGAATAACCCGCCTCGTGATAGGAGCGTTGGCTCGAGTAGGAGGAACGAGCTTCCTGCTCTAGTCAAGACTCGCAGTCAAAGCGCAATTCCTATCCAATACATTATGGGTAACAGGTCGACGCCTTCGTCGCCGGGAATAGTACGGGCGCCGCCCACCGCTTCACCGTCCACCATGAGTCCCGATACTCACAGTTTCCACCGATCTAGGCCAAGGCCAACCTCGTGGGACAGCACGAAGGAAATCAAGCCGCTCTACCTTTTGGATCCAAGTCGACGTGCACCAACAAGTCAAGGCACTGATTCGGAGGTTCAATCTCCTGTTGCAGAAGATGCGGCTAAATCTACTCAGATTGAGAGTTTAATGCACGCATCAGAAGCCGCAGAGGACACAACATTCTCTGACGCCCGCAATTTTGTAGAAGAAACACAGCTGGAAAGCCCCGAGACACATTTGCATGGCGGCCAAATACTAAACAATACTTCTACGCCCGAGTTTCCAGATCCTACAACTCTACCTCCCTTGCCAAAAAGTCGGGCAACGACACCAATGGGGCGGGAGGTGCATGATTCTGATCTTTCAAGCCTCCCTCCGCTACCCAAAAGTGGGACGTCAACGCCTGCTGATAGTTCTGACCTCTCAAAGCTGCCTCAACTTCCGGACAGTAGATCATCTACACCGATAGAAGACCGATCCCTTCATGGCTCTGATTTGGCCGCGACAGGCTTGCTTACCGGTGCCACTCTTGGCTTGTCAGCTGCAGCTCTTGCTTCAGCCTCAAGTCATGATTATTCAGGTGAACTTAAAGAATCAGCTTCAAAGTCGACGTCAATAGAAGAGTTACCTGCGGAATTCCAGGTCGAGCCTATCACCAAGGACAGAAGCTCATACTTGTTTCAGGCAACACCACCAGCGAAGGGAACTAAGGATGTTGACATTGAGTCACCGCTTGAAAAGCGACGGACAAATGCGTCGGGTCTACCCCGGACGGTTGAAGATCCACCGGCGGAAGACGTAACTAGCGGTTATGACGACAGTCCTATTCGCGTTCGCTCAGTCGAACGTGATGCTGCACTGGAAGCATTAATAAGATCTGTTCCAGTGGAAAAGGAACGGGAACCTTCGGAAACCACAGCTCCTGTTCAATCCGCGGCGGTTGACGAAGTAGAGGTTAATACCCCGGATGAGTTCTTCTTCGCGAAACCCAAAAAAGGCAAGAAAAAGGACAAAAAGAAACAAGCAGATATGTTTGGCCTCGAAGATGAGCCTTCGTCAAGTACTATCACTCCCCCATCCATGGCAGACTCCGGTAGAGATATTGAAGGCCCGCCAGAATTCTCGCTCAAGAAATCCAAGAGGGACAAAAAGAAGGATAAGAAGCGAGGATCGAGTCAATGGGGTGCCGAAGACGAGCCTTCTGAAAAGGTGTTACTGGCGCCGACTATTGAGGCTGCTACTCTGAATCGTGACATTGTCGATGAACCATTATCAAGTGTCATTGTACCGTCTGAGGTGGAACCACCGCCTGACAATGCTGAAACTGTAGAAGAATTCCCCCTTAAGAAGTCCAAGAAGGACAAGAGGAGAGACAAGAAGAGGGGATCAACTCAGATAGATGTCAAAGATGAGCCTTCTGAAAGTATAGTTCTGGTGCCATCTACCGAAGTGGCTACTCAAGACCGTGGCGTTGTCGATGAGCCTCCACAACCTGTCTCCATTGATGCTCTGCCGTCCTCTGTGCAGCCAGTGCCCCAGGATCCTGAAATTGGAGAAGAGTACTCGTTCAAGAAATCCAAGAAAGACAAAATGGACAAGGCTTTTGATTTATCTGAGCCTGGAAGCGGTGACTCCCTAAGTACTGCCCTTTCGCAGTCTGTTGCATCAGCAGTCAAGGAAGCTGATACCGTGGGTGAGCCTTCTGAGCCTTTTACAGGCACTGCTCTGCCATCTTCTGTTGAACCAGCCGAGGATATTGATACCGCAGAAGAATTCTCACTCAAG
>Ga0335075_10003176_pt1 | contig 26192 bp, 24 predicted proteins | sample Lox_Sample_24_FD_206723 | JGI IMG/M metagenome (GOLD analysis project Ga0335075, IMG submission 206723) | Soil microbial communities from Loxahatchee National Wildlife Refuge, Florida, United States - Lox_Sample_2.4 | ecosystem: Environmental > Terrestrial > Soil > Wetlands | place: USA...
AGCTGGGCAAGACCGTCTGGTTCACGGTGTCGCTCAGCGGATCGCGCCAGTTCGCCAGCAGCCTCGTCAGCTAGCTCCTAGCGGGTCGTGCGGGCGCCGCCGTTGACGGCGATCACCTGCCCGGTCACGTGCCGCGCGGCTGGCGACGCGAGGAACAGCACGGTTCCCGCGATGTCCTCCGGGGTACCCGGCCTGCCGGTGGCGGTCGCGGTGATCAGGGTGTCGCGGCGCTGGTCGGTCAGCCGGCCGCGGAAGAAGTCGGTGCGCTCGATGTAGCCGGGCGAGACCTCAGCGTCCGGCTCAGGCCGCAGCGGCATTCCCAGGCGGGCTCCTCATGATCAGCCGCTGAGCGGAAGGATGGGCCCATGACAGGTTCTCCGGCGCTGCCGGTCATCGACGTGGCGCCGCTGGCTGGCGGCGCGAGCACCGCGCCCGGCGCATCGGCAGGCACCGTCACGCAGCAGATCCAGGCGGCGTGCCGGGACCGCGGCTTCTTCTACGTGACCGGCCACGGCGTGCCCGCGGAACTGCTCGATCAGCTGGCCGCCGCGAGCGCCGAGTTCTTCGCCCTGCCCGTGGCGGACAAGATGGAGATCGCCATGGAGCGGGGCGGCCGGGCCTGGCGCGGGTACTTTCCGGTCGGCGGCGAGCTCACCTCCGGGCAGCCGGACCTGAAGGAGGGACTGTACTTCGGCGCCGAGCTGCCCGCTCGCGACCCGCGGGTGCTGGCCGGGCTGCCGCTGCACGGCAGCAACCTGTTCCCGCGCCAGGTTCCCCGGCTGCGTGAGCTCGTGCTCCCGTACCTGGACGCGCTGACCGGCCTCGCCCAGTCGGTGCTGGCGGGAGTGGCGCTGAGCCTCGGGCTCGACGCCGGGTACTTCGCCACCGGATACACCGCCGACCCGACGGTCTTGTTCCGGATCTTCAGCTACCCGCCGTCGCCGCCGGAGGCCGCCGGGTGGGGGGTCGGCGAGCACACCGACTACGGGCTGCTGACGCTGCTCGCCCAGGATGACAGCGGCGGCCTGCAGGTCGCCGCGCCGGAAGGCTGGATCGGGGCACCGCCCATCCCCGGCACGTTCGTCTGCAACATCGGCGACATGCTCGACCGGCTGACCGGCGGCTGGTACCGGTCGACGCCGCACCGGGTCCGCAACCTCAGCGGCCGCACCAGGCTGTCGTTCCCGTTCTTCTTCGATCCGGGGTTCGCCGCCGAGGTTCCGCCGCTGCCCGGCCGCGCCGCCACCGGCGACGACGGCCAGCGCCGCTGGGACGGCCAGGACCTGCGCGCCTTCACCGGCAGCTACGGCGACTACCTGCTGGGCAAGGTGTCGAAGGTCTTCCCGCAGCTCCGCGACGACGTGCTGTTATCCGTTAGCCGCGCGGCCCGGCCTTGGCGTGCAGCAGCATCGCGAGCCGCGCCGGGCGCAGCGCGTCCGAGCGCTGCCACAGCGCGGCCGGGATCGTGTCGCGCTGCCGGACGCTGCGCACGGCACCCAAGCCCGCGGAACGCGCCAGGTCCGCCATCTCGTCCGGCGCGAGGCACGACAGCCACGGCTCGCCGCGCTCCGCGGACGCGTGCGCGACCAGGCTGCCGTACACGGCGCCCGCCTCGTCGCGCAGCGCAACGGGCAGCATGTAGTCGGCGATCACCTCGGTGCCCGGCGCGAGGGCGCCGACCGCGGCCAGCGTCGCGGCGATCGCGTCCCTGGTCAGGTACATCGTGACGCCGAGCCAGCTGACCAGCGCCGGAGCGAAGCTGTCGAAGCCCGCCGCGGCGAGGCAGCCGGGCAGCGCGCCCGCCGCCAGGTCGGCCGGCACGAACGTGACCCCCTCCGGTACCGGCACCCGCGCGAACGCGAGCGCCCGGCGCTTCCAGTCCTGGGTGACCGGGTGGTCGACCTCGAACACCCGCACCCGGTGGCCACCGTAGAGGCCGCTGGTCCGGTAGGCGGACGAGTCGAGGCCGGCCCCGAGGATCACGTACTGGGCGACGCCCCGGCCGATGGCGCGGGCGAGCGCGGCCTCGGTGTACCGGCTCCGGCAGGTGACCTGCGCCCGCGCACCCGCCAGCACCGGGTGCCGCCCGTGACTCCTGTGGTAGCCCACCAGCTCGTCGGCCCGCTCCCCCAGCAGCGCCGCCGCGAGCGTGTCGGCGAATATCACCGGCTCGCCGTCGACAACGAGGTGCGCGGCGCGCGCGGCCGCCGCCGTCAGCGCGGTGAAGCTCGGCTGCTCGTCGTCCATGAGAGCCGAGGTTACGGTCACTTTCGAACACTATAGCAGAAAAATAAAACTTTCATAAGGCGTATCGCGTTACAGTTCCATACCCATCCGGCGCGGCATTGCCCACAGCCCCTGTGGACAATGCTGTGCGAAACGCCGGCGAAGCTTGTGGCCACGGCTGTGGGGAACGGTGATTAGCTGTGCTAACGACCGCACGCAAATGCGCCTGGCGTGCGGTGACGCATGTGGATAAACATCCGCCGTTGTGGATGATCATTGGTCGCTGTCTAGGCGGCCGAAGATGACCGAATCCGCGAAACGGCCGTTCACCCAGTCGGAGCCCCTGATGACGCCCTCGCGGGTGAAGCCTGTCTGCTGCGCGAGCCGGATCACCGCCTCGTTGTCGGCGAGGGTTTCTATCTGCAGCCGGTGCAGTCCACGGATCGCGAACCCGTACCGGCACAGCACCCGGGCCGTGTCGGTGCCGAGCCCGCGGCCGCGGTACGCCGGCCGCACGGAGATTCCGAGGTGCGCCGACCTGTTGTGCGGGTCGATGTCCCACAGCACCGCGTCGCCGGCCAGCTGGCCGGTCGCCAGCTCCACCACGGAGAAGACCGCCGCATCGACGGGCTGGGCCGGGCCAGCGCCGGTCCAGAACGGCGACGCGGGCCCGCTTGGTATGGGTACCCATGGCCGGGAGTCGGCCCTGACCCGCGTCTCGACGTCCTCGTACAGTTCCGCGTGCAGGATCTCGGCCTCGCCGGGAAGGCGGGCCCGGAGCCCGGTCAGCTCACCGCGCAGCATGAGCGGATAGTAGCGCCAGGCCCGGCTCCCAGGAGGACCAGGGACCGGTCAGGGATAGCTGACCAGGTCCACCGGCGCGTTGTTCGCGTCAGTAGTGTTGGTGACCGGGCCGCCGGTGCCGTCGATGATCGAGTCGTACCCGCCAGTGCCGCCGATCCACAGCGCGAATATGTCGTGGAACTGCACGCCCGCGGCCTGCGGCACCTGGAACGCCTCGGTGTCAGACAGCGTGGCGTTCGTGTCGAGGAAGGTCACGTAGCTGCCCAGGCCGTAGCCCTGGAAGGTCTTCACGGCCGATCCGACCTGGAAGGCCGGGTAGCCGTTGAAGGTCGCTGACTCGTTCCAGGCCGCCTGGCTGGGCACGTCGTAGGGCAGCTCGTTCTGGAAGAAGACGTCGGTGCCGCCCTGGCCGGCCCAGACGACCTCGCTCTTCTGGTAGTGCTCGACCGCCAGGCCGTACGCGGTGACGTCATCGCCGGTGACCACGAGCCCCGTGTCGCCCTTGTTCGCGGTCCAGCCCACGTCGTTGCCGTGGTCGGCGCGCCACGCCCACACGTCGTCGATGATCGAGTGCGACGCGTTGTCGAGCAGGCTGACTGTCGCGGATGTCGGCGTCGTCTCCGCGCCGCCGATCCGGAAGAACACGTCGGAGATCAGGTCCGGGTTGCTGGCCGAGCCGTTCCCCGGCAGGCCGACCGAGACCAGCACCGGAGAGTTGACCGGGCCGGCGTCGACGATCAGGCCCGAGACCTTGACCCCGGTGTTCGGCAGCACGACCAGGGCGGCGTTGCCACGGCGGGGCACGAGCGTGGCGAAGCCGAGGCCGAGCACCACCGTGTCCGGCCGGGTGACGGTGATCGGCGCGGACAGGTTGTAGACACCCGGCGTCAGGACCAGGTTCTTCCCGGCCAGCAGGGCCAGGTTGATGGCGGCGACCGGCGTGCTCGGGGTGGCGATGAAGAACGACGACAGCGGCCGCGACGTGCCCGCCTCCGTGCCGCTGGCCCACGAGGTGCCGGACGAGTTGGTCTGCACGGCAGGCACGAACACCTGGTACGCGCCGCTTGCGTCCGTGTAGAGGAAGGGCTGCTCCTCGGTCACCGGGCTGGCGGGCAGGACGGTGTTCTGCTGGCATTGACCGGTGAAGACGGGCGCGGGCGCGCCCTCGACGCCGGAGTAGACCATGTTCCACAGACCGTTCGGGCATCCGTTGGCGCCGCCGATGGAGCTGTTGCGCACCAGGTACTGCTGGTTGCCGTAGAAGTTGAGGTCGCCGCTGATCTGGCTGTCGGCGATGAACCCGCCGCTGGCGTACTCGTCGTTCTCGCCGCAGTAGTCCTGGAACACGACGCTGCCGTTGATGATGGCCCGGCGGATCGGGTCGGCCTGGGAGACCGCCCACATCTCCGCGCTGTTCTCGCATCCGGCGCCGTATCCGCCGGCCGGCGGCGGCGCGTAGGCCGGCGCCGTGGACGGCAGGTCTACGTTGAGCTCCAGGTTGGACATGGACCGCCAGAAGTTGTCGTCGGCGTTGCAGGCGACGGCGCCCTGGGCGTCTGTGCCGCAGAGGTTGTTGAACACGTCGATGGCGCCGTTGATGACCGTCTGGGACGGCTGCGCGCCGAGGCCCGCGACCTGCGTGTAGTAGCCGACCTGGAAGACCAGCGGGTCGGCCGCGGAGCCGTACGTGCCGGGCTCGAAGAACACTGAGTACCGGTTGCTGTCGAACTGGCTGCCCACCGGCACCTGCTGGGTCGAGATCGCGTCCAGGTCGGCCTGGATCGCCGCCTGGGTCATCGTGTCGCTGAACACGCACACGTTCGGCCCGAATGTCGCCGAGGCGGCGTCCGGGCACAGGCTCGCGGCCGTGCTCGCGGCCGGCGCCGTCGGCGCCGATGAGGCCGCCATAGCCACCGTGGCCGGAACCGACACGAGCGCGCCGGCGGCGAGCGCCGCCGTTAGAACCAGGGACCGGACGACAAGACGCATGAACGCACCTCGCTGTGCACAGAAGGGAACTCAGCAGGAATTTAACCCACAAAGCTTCCTGTGGCACTATGTGCGCTCTATTTACATTTTTTTCATTTGCCGGCCAGCCCCAGCACGCGGACAGCGTTGTCTTTCAGGATCTTCGGCCGGACGTCGGGCTTGAGGTCGAGCGTGTCGAAGTCGCGCAGCCACCGCTCCGGGGTGAGCAGCGGAAAGTCCGTGCCGAACAGCACCTTGTCCTGCAGGTACGAGTTGGCCGCGCGCACCAGCGCGGGCGGGAAGTACTTCGGCGACCAGCCCGACAGGTCGATGTACACGTTGGATTTGTGCGTCGCCATGGAGATCGACGCGTCCGCCCACGGCACCGACGGGTGAGCGAGGATCACCGTCAATGACGGGAAGTCCGCGGCCACGTCGTCGAGCAGCATCGGGTCCGACAGCCGGAGCTTGATGCCGCGGCCGCCCGGCAGGCCGGCCCCGATCCCCGTCTGCCCGGTGTGGAACAGCGCGGGCACGCGCAGCGACTCGATCTCCGCCCACAGCGGGTAGTACGCCTGGTCGTCCGGCGAGAACCCCTGCAGCGACGGGTGGAACTTGAACCCCCGCACCCCGTGGTCGAGCACCAGCGACCGGGCCTGGGCAACCGCGGCAGGCCCCCGCAGCGGGTCCACCGAGCCGAACGGGATCAGCACGTCAGCGTGTGCCGCGGCCTGGTCCGCGATGTCCGCCGACGACAGCGCCGCGTGCCCGGTCGCCGTGCCCGCGTCCACGGTGAACACGACGGCCGCCATCGACAGCGACCGGTACAGGTCCGCGATCTGCGGCAGCGTCGGCGTCCGGTCGTGATCGGCGCGGAAGTACGTGGCGGAGGCGGCCATCAGCTCGTCATCGAGCGAGTAGTGGCCATGCCCGTCGGCCTCGATGTGAACGTGCACGTCGAGGGCGGTCAGCGAATCGGTCAGCATCCATGGCATGGTACACGTCCAGCGATTCGCCGACTGTCACGGATAACCGGTGAGCAGGCAGTGTTGGGTGAGAAACCAAGACCGCGGACACCGAAATGGTCCGCTTCGCCATTGCTTACGCCGTGTCCGCTATGCGAACCTCGGCGGTGTGAGCGCTGACGCCCATTCCGCTGACCTGCCCTCGAGCGGGCCGGCCGCCGACATAGATCCGCTGTCCGGCCCGGTTAAGGCCGGTGACCTGCTCTGGACGCCGTCGCCTGACCGGGTGGAGAACGCCAACATCACCGCGTTCATCACCTGGCTGACGGAGACCAGGGGCCTGGAGTTCGCCGGCTATCCCGACCTGTGGGAGTGGTCGGTGAGTGACACCGGCACATTCTGGCAGGCGGTCTGGGATTGGTGCGACATCGTCGTCGAGGCCGAGCCGACCCGGTCGCTCGGCAGCCAGGACATGCCCGGCGCCGAGTGGTTCCCCGGCGCCCGGCTCAACTACGCGCAGAACGTGCTGGCCCGCGAACGACAAGGCGAGGTCGCGCTCTACTACCACTCGGAGACCACGCCGGTCACCCCGCTGCTGTGGGACGAGCTCGCGAACAACGTCCGGATCCTCGCCACCCGGCTACGCGACGAGCTCGGCGTCCAGCCGGGCGACCGGGTCGCCTCCACCCTGCCGAACATCCCCGAGGCCGTCACCGCCATGCTGGCCGCCACCAGCATCGGCGCCATCTGGACGAGTGTCTCCCCCGACTTCGGCTGGCGCGGGGTCCTCGACCGGTTCCGGCAGCTGCAGCCGGCGGTGCTGATCTGCACCGGCGGGTACCGGTACGGCGGCAAGGACTACGACCGCAGCGGCGAGCTCACCCAGATCGTCAAGGAGCTCGGCTGCCTGGAGCACGTCATCTACCTGCCGTTCGGCGACGTCCCGGCGCCGGCTGAGCACGCCCACAGCTGGCCCGGCCTGCTCGACCACGCGCCGATAGCAGCGGAGGATTTCACTTTTCACACGGGCCCGTTCCGGATGCCGCTCTGGATTTTGTTCTCCAGCGGCACCACCGGACTGCCGAAAGCGATCACGCACAGCCACGGGGGGATCCTCCTCGAGCAGCTGAAGCTGCAGCGGCTGAACATGGACCTCAAGCCAGGCGACGTGCTGTTCTTCTACACCACGACCGGCTGGATGATGTGGAACTTCCTGGTCAGCTCGCTGGTGCTGGGGGTGCGGCCGCTGCTGTACGACGGGAACCCCGGGTACCCCGAGCCGGACGCGCTGTGGCGGATGGCCGCCGACGCGAAGGTGACGATGTTCGGCGGGTCGCCCGCGTACGCGGACATGCTCGCGAAGCGCGGCGTCGTGCCCAAGGACAAGTACGACCTCAGCCCGCTCAAGGCGGTCATGCTGGCGGGCTCGCCGGTGTCGCCCGAGGTGTACGCGTGGTTCCTGCGCAACGTGAAGCGGGACCTGTGGCTGCACGTCGGCAGCGGCGGCACCGACATGTGCTGCGGGTTCACCGGCGGCTCGCCGACGCTGCCCGTCTACGCGGGCGAGCACCAGCACCGCAACCTCGGCGTCGCCGCGTACGCGTTCAACGACGCGGGCGAGGCCATGGTGAACGAGGTCGGCGAGATGGTGATCACGAAACCGATGCCGTCGATGCCGGTGAAGTTCTGGGGTGACGACGAGGACATGACGCGGTACCGGGCCACCTACTTCGACACCTGGCCGGGCGTCTGGCGGCAGGGCGACTTCTTCCGGGTCAACGAGCGCGGCGGCTGCTTCGTGCTCGGCCGGTCCGACGCGACGCTGAACCGGTTCGGGGTGCGCATCGGCACCGCCGAGATCTACAACGTCCTGGAGGGCATCCCCGAGGTGGACGACGCGATCGTGGTCAACCTCGACCTGCCTGGCGGGCAGTTCTTCATGCCGATGTTCGTCAAGCTGGCCGACGGGTGCACGCTGGACGACCGGATCGAGACCGAGATCAAGACGCGGCTGCGCCGCGAGTACACCCCGCGGCACATCCCTGACAAGATCATTCAGGTGCCCGCGATCCCCACGACGCTGACCGGCAAGAAGCTGGAGGTGCCGGTCCGCAAGATCCTCCTGGGCACGCCCCCGGAGCAGGCCGCCAACACGAGCGCGATGGCCGACCCGTCGTCCCTCGACGCGTTCATCGACTACGCGCGCACCCAGCACGACTACACGACCGCGACAGAACCGTAAAACCCAGGGGGTTCCGATGACGGAACAGCAAGGCTTCCCGCTCCCCTCGCAGATAGCCGACGTGCCGGGCGCGGAGAACTGGCGTTCCATGTACCAGTACTTCACGCGCTTCCAGCCCGAAGACGATCAGCGATTCTGGTTCTACAACTCGATGCACTTCCCCGAGCCGATCCCGGGCTTCGACTCGATCACGTCGGAGATCCCGTACCAGGCGATCGGCGCGAACACCGCGCGGCTGTTCGTGTTCCCGACGACGCTGGGCATCGAGCACCGGATCGTGAACGGCCGGGTCTACATCACCGCGAACCCGGTGCTCGACCCCGCGGAGATCGGGCGGCGCGCGGAGGTGTTCGGGCCGCGGGCGGGTTACTACTTCGAGCACTGGGACTCGCTGTACGAGGGCTGGAAGGAGCGGGTCCGCGGGCTGATCGCCGCGATCGAGGCCGTCGAGGTGCCGTCGCTGCCGGAGTGGGAGCCCGACGAGGTCGTCTTCGAGTCGCGCGGCGTGGCGCAGAACCACTACCTGGTCGAGAACTTCAGCAAGTGCCTGGCGCTGTACTCGAAGATGTGGCACCACCACACCGAGATGCTGATGCTCGGCTACGGCGCTTACGTGGTGTTCTTCCAGTTCTGCCAGCAGGCGTTTCCGGAAATCAGCGACCAGACGGTCGCGCGCATGGTGGCCGGGATCGACGTGATCATGTACCGGCCCGACGACGAGCTGAAGAACCTGGCCGGGCTCGCGGTCGAACTCGGCGTCGGCGACCTGTTCACCGAGGGCTGCGTGGCGTCCGACGTGCTGACCGCGCTGGAGACGCGCGGCGAGGCGGGCGCGCGGTGGCTGGACGCGTTCGCCAAGGCGCGCGACCCGTGGTTCCACGTCTCCTCCGGCGACGGCTTCTACCACCACCACCTGTCCTGGAACGACGACCTCACGGTGCCGTTCACCGCGCTGCCCGGGTACGTGGCCGCCACGGCGGCCGGCGGTATCGCGCCGCGGCCGACCGCGCAGCTGATGGCTGAGCGGGAGCGCATCGCCAACGGCTACCGCGACCTGCTGCCGACCGACGACGAGAAGGCCGCGTTCGACCAGATGCTGGGGCTGTGCCGGCTCGTGTTCCCGTTCGTCGAGGACCACAAGTTCTACTGCGAGCACTGGTTCACCACGCGGTTCTTCCAGAAGATCAAGGAATTCGGCGCGCTGCTCGCTCAAGTCGGCGTGCTGGCCGAGGCGGACGACGTGTTCCAGCTGCACCACACCGAGATCGACCAGGCGCTCTCCGACGTCTCCCTCGCCTGGGCGGCCGGGTCGCCGCCGCTGGGCGCCGGCCACTTCCAGCCGATCATCGCCGAGCGCAAGCGCATGCTCAAGGTGCTGAAGGACTGGTCGCCGCCGCCGGCGCTCGGCCCGGTTCCCGAGGCGCTGAACGACCCGGCGGTCCGCATGCTCTGGGGCATCACCCAGGAGCGGATCGAGTCCTGGCTCAATCCCGATCCCGACGAGGTCGTCGGCGTCGCCGCGTCATCCGGTGTCGTGGAGGGCGTCGCGCGGGTGCTGCACGACGTGGCCGAGATCGGTTCGCTGCGCGAGGGCGAGATCCTCGTCGTCCCGGTCACCGCGCCGTCGTGGGCGCCGGTGTTCGCCAAGATCAAGGCGGCCGTCTCGGACATCGGCGGGTCGATGTCGCATGCCGCGATCGTCGCCCGCGAGTACGGCATGCCGGCGGTCGTCGGGTGCGGCGACGCGACCAAGCGGATCAGGACCGGCGACAGAGTCCGGGTGGACGGCGACCGGGGCACGGTGCGGGTGCTCTAGTGAGTGTTTTCGCGCTGTCGCTGCCGGACGCGTCGTCCGCGGCCGAGGCGGGCGGGAAGGGCGCCAGCCTGGGGTTCCTCGCCCGGGCGGGGGCCGCGGTGCCGCCCGGCTTCGTGGTGACGGCCGGCGCGTTCGCCGCCGCGGTGACCGCCCTGGACCCGTCCGGCGCGCTGCGGGCGGAGCTCACGGCGCTGCCCGTCGACGGTTCGCTCGACGAGGCCGGCCGCGTTTGCGCGGCGTTCCGTGCCCGGGTGGCCGCGGCGCCGCTGCCGCCGGAGGTGGCTGCCGCGATCTCGGCCGGGTACGCGGCGCTGGGCGACGGCGCGCCCGACGTGGCGGTGCGCTCGTCGGCGACGGTTGAGGACAGCGCGGACGCCTCCTTCGCCGGCTTGCAGGACACCTACCTGGGCGTCTGCGGCGCCTCGTCGGTGCAGGACCACGTGCGGCGATGCTGGGCGAGCCTGTACAACGACGAGTCGGTGGCCTACCGCCGCCGTCTCCGGATGGCGGAAGACGGCGTCGCGATGGCCGTGGTCGTGCAGCGGATGGTCCGCCCGCGCGCCGCCGGGGTCATGTTCACGCGCTCCCCGGTCACGGGGGACCGTTCTGTGGTGGCGATCGAGGGCACCTGGGGCCTCGGGTCCGCGCTGGTGTCCGGCGACGTGACCCCGGACAGCTTCGCGGTCAGCAAGATCACGGGTGAGATCACCAGCCGGCGCGTCTCTGTTAAGGGCCGTCTGCATTCCTTCATCCAGAACGGAGGCGGCGTTACCGTCACTGACACCCCTGCTGCGCAGCGCGAGGCGGCCTGCCTGGATGACGACGAGATCCGTTCACTCGCGGACGTCGCCCGGTCTGTGGAAACCTATTACGGCGCTCCGCAGGACATCGAGTGGGCCCTGCTGGACGGGGACGGCCCGGCCGCGTCGCGGATCGTGCTGCTGCAGAGCCGGCCGGAGACGGTGTGGGCCGCGCGCACCGCGGCCCCGGTCGCCGCCCCGAAAGCCCGCCCCGCCGACCACGTCCTCTCCCTCTTCGGAAAGCACCGGTGACCGGCGTGGCCGCCACCCCGGCATCCAGCCATGATCGTGCGGGATTCCGCGCCGGAATCCGGGGCGAATGCCGCACGATGATCCGATCCCCGCGCCGGCTGGCGCCCGCCGGCGGTGCCGCCGGAAGATCGCGGGGAGTTCGTCGCCGAAAACGGGGGCAAAGTCCCCACGATGATTCCGGGGCGGCCCTGTGGACCTGACCAACGACGACGTCGCGGAAATCCTGGCCTTGCTGGACTCGCTCCCCTACGACGAGCTCGACCTGCAGACGCCGCGATTCCGGCTCACGCTCCGCCGCGGGCCCGGCGGCTGGACCGAGGAGTCGCAGGCCCTCACCGAGCCAACGGCCGTCACACCCGCATCCCCCGCCCCCGCGTCTCCCCCGTCGGCAGCTGAGCCCGCGATGCCGGGCGTTGCCGACGAGACGGAATCGGATTCCGAATGGGATGCGGCTGGGCTGGTCGCCGTCCCGGCGCCGTTGCCCGGGACGTTCTACCGGGCGCCGCGGCCCGGGGCCGCGCCGTTCGTCGAGGTGGGAGGCGAGGTTCACGAGGACACGGTCGTGGCGATCGTGGAGACGATGAAGCTGATGAACTCGGTGCACGCGGGGCTGCACGGACGGGTCGCGGAGATCTGCCTGGAGAACGCGGAGCCCGTGAGCCAGGGCGCCACGCTGATGTGGATCGAGCCGGGCGCATGAGGCTTGCCGCTTGGGGAGCCGCGTCGTGAGCGGGCGGCACGGGTTCCGGCGGGTGCTGGTCGCCAACCGGGGTGAGATCGCCGCGCGGGTGATCCGCACCTGCCGGCGGCTGGGCATCGAGACGGTGCTGACCGTGTCGGACGCGGATGCCGGCTCAGTGCCCGCGCGGCTCGCGGACAAGGTCGCGCGGATCGGGCCGCCGCCGGCGGGGGCGAGCTACCTGGACGTCGACGCGGTCGTGGCCGCGGCGGTCGCCGCGGGGGCGGACGCCGTGCATCCCGGGTACGGGTTCCTGTCGGAGAACGCGCGGCTGGCGCGGGCCTGCGCGACTGCGGGCGTCGTGTTCATCGGGCCGACGCCTGAGATTCTCGAGGCCAGCGGGGACAAGCTGGCGGCCCGCGAGCACGCGGTCGCCGCCGGGCTCCCCGTCCTGCCGGGCGGGAGTGTCACCGACGCACAGCCAGGCGAGGTCGCTGGGCGGATTGGGTTTCCTGTGCTTGTCAAGGCCGCTGGGGGTGGCGGGGGGCGCGGGTTGCGGGTGGTCCGGGATCCGGGTGAGCTCGCGCACGCGGTGGCGGTGGCTGGCGCGGAGGCGGCGGCGGCGTTCGGGGACGGACGGGTGTACCTGGAGCGGTACGTGTCGCCCGCGCGGCACGTCGAAGTGCAGCTGCTCGGCGACGGGCAGCGGGTGGTGCACCTCGGGACGCGGGACTGCTCCGTGCAACGGCGCTACCAGAAGCTCATCGAGGAAGCCCCGGCGCCGCTGCTCGGCGACGCGCTGCGCGGCCGGCTGCATGACGCGGCCGTCGCGCTCGGCGAGCGCCTGCGGTACCGCGGCGCGGGCACCGTCGAGTTCCTCGTCGACCCTGAACGTGAGGAGTTCTACTTCCTCGAGGTCAACGCCCGCATCCAGGTCGAGCACCCGGTGACGGAGGCGATCACCGGGCTGGACCTGGTTGAGGAGCAGATCGCGATCGCCGAGGGGCGGCCGCTGCGCGTCCGCCAGCAGGACGTCGCGTTCGCCGGGCACGCGATCGAGTGCCGGATCAACGCCGAGGATCCGCGCCGGGACTTCCTGCCCAGCCCGGGCACGATCACCGGCGCGGTCTTCCCGGCCGGGCCCGGGATCCGGGTCGATACGCACGTCCAGGCCGGCGTGACCGTGCCGCCGCACTACGACTCGCTGCTCGCCAAGGTCATCGGGCACGGCGCGGACCGCGGCGAGGCGCTCGCCACGCTGCGCGGCGCGCTGGACCGGTGCGCCATCGACGGGGTGGTGACCAACCTGGACATGCATCGCGGGCTGCTGGCGGACGTCGAATTCGGGAAGGCCGGCGTGGATACGGGGTATCTCGGCAGGTTCCTGGAGTCAGGCGCGTACGTTCAGGATGATCATGAGTGACCTTGAACTGGTCGATGTCTCGTTGCGCGACGGAAACCAGTCGCTGTGGGGGGCGACCGGGCTGCGGACCGCGCACGTCGCGCAGATCGCGCCCGTGCTCAACCGGGTGGGGTTCCGGGCGCTCGACTTCTCGTCGAGCACCGCGATGGGCGTGTCGGTGCGGACGCACCAGGAGAACCCGTGGGACCTGCTGCGGCTGACGCGCAAGGCGATGCCGGACACGCGGCTGCAGTTCATCGGCACCGGGTTCCGGTTCATCTCGTGGGAGCGGGCACATCCCGAGGTGATGGAGCTCGTGTACACGAGCCTGGTCAACGCGGGGATGGACCGGTTCGTCGTGCTCGACCCGACGCACGACATGGACGCGGTGCGGGAGACAGCGCGGATCATCAAGAAGGCCGGCGGCGGCGGCGCCGAGGTCATCGCGGCGCTCACCTACACCGTGTCCGCCGCGCACGACGACGCGTTCTACGCCGGCATCGCGCGGCAGTACGCGGAGTGCCAGGACATCGACCGGGCGTACGTGAAGGATCCCGCGGGGATCCTGACGCCGGAGCGGGCCCGGACGCTGTTGCCCGCGGTGCTCGGCGCGCTGAAGGGCAAGCCGGTGGAGCTGCACGCGCACGCCTCGCTCGGGCTGTCGCCGCTGACCTGCCTGGTGGCCGCGGGCCTCGGTGTGCGGGTGCTCCAGGTGGGGTGCGGCGCCCTCGGCAACGGCACCTCGCTGCCCGACGCCGAAAAGCTCGTCGCCAACCTGCGCGCCGACGGGCACACCGTCGACGTGGACGACCGGCTGCTGGCGGCCGTCGCCAGGTACTTCGACTCGGTGGCCGAAGCCGAGGGGCTGCCGGCCGGTCAGCCGCGCGAGTACGACGCCGCGTTCATGCACCATCAGGTCGCCGGCGGGGTGATGACCACGCTGCGGCGGCAGCTGTCCGAGCTGGGCATGGAACGCCGCTTCGGCGAGGTGATGGAGGAAGTCGGCCGGGTCAGGGCGGAGCTCGGCTACCCGATCATGGTGACGCCGTTCCCGCAGATGGTGATCGGGCAGGCACTGGCGAATGTCCTGAGCGCCGGCTCCCTGAATGAGGCAGCGCGGTACGACCAGGTGCCCGATCAGGTGATCAGGTACGTGCTGGGGAAGTTCGGCAAGCCGACGATGCCAGTGGAGCCGTCCGTGCTCGACCGGATCCTGGGGCGCCCCCGGGCGCTGGAACTCGCGGAGGAGCCGCCGCCGCTGTCGGTGTCCGAACTGCGGCACCGGTTCGGGGAGCGTGTGCCGGACGAGGAGCTGCTGCTGCGGTTCGGGATGCCGGGCGGCGAGGTGGACGGGATGGCCGGCGCGGCGCCTCCGGTCACGCACTACAACCCGGACGCGCAGCCGGTGCTGCGGCTGCTGCGGGAGCTGGCCGGGCGGCGGCCCGCGGCCGAGCTGACGGTGGACAAGCCGGGGTTCCGGCTGAGCTTGAAGGGGCACCATGACCACGCCTGATCAGGACCGTGTCCGCGAACGGCTGCGGAACGCGCGTGGGTTCATCTTCGATATGGACGGCACGCTGGTCCTCGGCGACCGGGTGAACCACGGCCTTCGCCCGCTGCCCGGCGCGACGGCCATGCTGGAGTGGGTGCGTGACCGCGAGCTGCCGTACGTGGTGTTCACGAACGGGACGAACCGTTCACCGGCGCATTTTGCCCAGGTGCTGCGGGACGCTGGCCTGCCGGTGCCCGACGACCGGATGATGACCCCCGCCAGCAGCGCGGTGGTGATGTTCACCAGGCACGGCTACAAGCGGGTGATGGTGCTCGGCGGCGATGGCATGGCTCTGCCGTTGCGTGCGGCGGGGATCGAGGTAGTGCCGCCTGCCGCGGAGGCGGGGCCAGTGGACGCGGTGTTCGTCGGGTGGTTCCCCGAGTTCACGATGCCCGCGCTCGAGGCGGCGTGCGAGGCGGTGTGGGGCGGCGCGAGCCTGTTCAGCGCGTCGGAGACGCCGTTCTTCGCCTCGGCCGGCGGGCGGGCCCTCGGCACCTCGCGCGCGATCAGCGCGATGATCAGGTCACTGACCGGCTGCCGGCTGCGCATCACCGGCAAGCCGTCGCTGGACGCGCTGCGCGCCGCCGCTACCCGGCTCGGGGTTCCCGCGAAGGATCTGGCGGTCGTGGGTGACGACCCGCTGCTCGAGGTGCCGATGGCGCACCGCGGCCGGGCGCTCGCGATCGCGGTCGCCACCGGGCTCGGCGGCGCCGACGCCTACGAACACCTGCCCGCCGAGCGGCAGCCGCACCTGCGGCTGCGCGGCGTCGACGAGCTGCTGGACCTGGTCACCACGTCGTTACCTCTCTTATGTCTGGAGTCCTGTCATGACCGAGATGCGCGCCTGCGGGTTCACGGAGTTCGGCGATCCTTCCGTGCTGCGCGTGCTCACCGTGCCCATGCCGGAGCCCGCCCCCGGCCAGGTGCGGGTGCGCGTCACGGCCGCGACCGTGAACCCGACCGACCTCGGTTTCCGGCAGGGCGGGCGGCGGCTGCCTGACGGGTTCGCGGCGCCTTACATTCCCGGGATGGAGCTGGCCGGCGTGATCGACGCTATCGGTCCTTCGGTGACTGCCTGGGGGGTCGGCGACCGGGTGATGGCCGCCGTCTCCCCGTGGGAACCAGGCGGCGGCGCGCAGGCCGAATACCGGGTGGTCGACGCCGACCAGCTCGCCCGGGTCCCCGACGGAATGACGCTCGAGGCGGCGGCGACGCTGCCGATGAACGGGATGACCGTGCGGACCGCCCTGGACATCCTGGCGCTGCCGCCCGGCTCGACGCTGGCGGTCACCGGGTCGGCGGGGGCGGTCGGCCAGTACGCGATCCAGCTTGGGATTCATGAGGGGCTGACCGTGATCGGCGACGCGGCGCCCGGGCCTGACGAGGCCCTGGTGCGGTCCTTCGGCGCGTCGCACGTCGTGCCTCGCGGACCTGGGATGGCCGCGGCGGTGCGCGCGCTGTACCCGTCCGGGGTGGACGCGGTGCTCGACGCCGCGCTGCTCGGTCCGCTGATCTTGCCGGCCGTCCGCGACGGCGGGCAGCTGCTCGCCGTCCGGCCGTTCCAGGGCGAGACCGAACGCGGCATCGCGATCTCCCTGGTGCTGGTCGGCCAGCATCTGCACGAGGGTCCCCGTCTGGCGGAGCTTGTCGATCTGGCCAGCGACGGGGCGCTGACGCTGCGGGTCGCCGAGGTGCTGCCGGCGGAGCGGGCCGCCGAGGCGCACCAGCGGCTGGACGCGGGCGGCGTGCGGGGGCGGCTGGTGCTGACGTTCTAGCCCGTGCCCTGAGCTAGCCCTCGCTCTGGGCGGAGGCGGGCAGCCAGCCCCAGGGATGGGTTCCCCAGCCCGGCGAAAACTCTTCGCCCGCCTTCAGCGTGCGGACGGGCACCAGCCCGTAGCCGCCGCCGAAGACCTGGCCGGTGGTGTCGGTGAAGGTGAAGTCGCCCTCGACAACGTCGATGACGCTGAGGTCGGCGTCCCGCCCGACGGCGATGGCGCCGAGCTCGCTGGAGCGGCCAAGCGCGGCGGCCGCGCTGCTGGTGGCCGCCGTCACCACGTCGGCGAGCGAGTAGCCGATCGACATGAACTTGGCCATGCATTCCAGCAGGCTGTGGAACGTCTGGCCCAGGGCGGTCAGGTCGCTGCTGATGGTGTCGGGATACAGGCCGAGGTCGGCCTGCCGCCTAGCCACCTCGATGCCGAAGTTGCCGCGGCCGAGCGCCGAGTCGAGGACGACGCCGCGGGCGCGGGCTTCGGCGACCTCCGGGTAGGGCTCGCCGGCTGGGTCGAGGACGCGGCCGGAGTTCGGCGTGCACAGGTGGGTCAGGATGTCGCCAGGCTCGAACGTGCGCAGCAGGAACCTGGTCAGCTCGCCGCGGCGCGCCGCCGACGCCTCGTCCTTGGCCGTGAAGTCACCGATGTGCACCATCAGCGGAACGCCGAGGTCGCTGGCCGCCGCCTTGGCGGTCGTGATGATGTCCTCGCCGATGGCCTGGAAGACGGGGCCGACGATGCGGAGCTTGATCCCCGCGATGAGGCCGGGGTTATGCCCGGCCGCGTTCTGCAGGGCGTCCCTGTTGATGTCGCCGAGCTCGTTGACGTCCGCCGGCCCGGGCATGGTGTGCGCGTGGCTGCCCGCGTTCACCAGCGTGATGACCCGGGTGCTGGCCTTGGGCAGGATGTGCGCGGGAAAGACGCCGAGGTTGGCGACACCCACCGACCCGCAGTCCACGACCGTGGTGACGCCGGAGCGCACGCCGATGTCGTCGGGGTCGCACATGCCCATCCCCACGCCCTCGGTGATCGCGCCGCTGGCGACGTGCGTATGCAGATCGATGAGGCCCGGCACGACGCGGCGGCCGGCGCCGCGGATCTCCAGCACGCGCACGGCGTCGCCGGCCGGGATGTCCGGGGCGATCCTCGTGATCGTGCCGCCGGTGATCGCGATGTCCAGGGTGCCGTCGAGCCCCTGGCCGGGGTCCAGGACGTGGCCGCCCTTGATCAGCAGGTCGTAGGTCACCCCGCCCGCCTCCCCCACAGCCGCTCGCTGGCCAGTGCGCAGCCCTCGGCCATGGCGCCGAGCTTGGCCCAGACGATTTCCTCGTGGCCGACCCGGGAGCCGATGCCGCAGTCGGTCCCGGCCTGGAGGTTTTCCCTGCCGACGACGCTGGCGTAGTTGACCAGCCGCTCGGCGACCAGGCCGGGGGCCTCCACCAGATCGGTGGCGTGCGAGATGACCCCGGGCACCAGGATCTTGCCATCGGGCAGTTTGATGTCGCGCCACACGGTCCACTCGTGGGCGTGCCGGACGTTGCCGGCCTCGACGGAGTACGCCTGGGCCTTGATCTTCAGCAGCAGGTCGGCGATGTGCACCAGGTCGATGTCGGTGACGTGCGGCCGGTGCCCGCTGCCCCAGCAGACGTGGAAGCGGATCTGATCCTCGGGCAGCCCGTCCAGCGCGTGGTTGATGACCTCCACGCAGAACTCCAGGTACCGGCGGTAGCGGGCCACGTCCCAGTCCGGGTAGAACTGCCACGACGTGGCGAATTCGGGCTCGTCGATCTGCACGATGAACCCCGCGTCGGTGATCGTTTTGTACTCGTCCCTGACGACCTCGGCGACCGCGGTCATGTACTCCTCCTCTGAGGAGTAGTACTCGTTGCGCGCCCCCGCGCCCAGGCTCAGCGGCCCCAGCGCCGCCACGAAGCCTTCGGTCTCGGCGGGCTTGCCGGCCAGCGCCTTCGTGAGCGCGTCCACGTCGGCCCGGACGGCGTCGAACCCGGTGTACTTCACGGGACCGGTCGCGACCCGTTCGGTGGTCCGCTCCGGCGGGCGGCCTGGCTTGAAGTATCCCGGCCGCACCGGGCCGCCCGATCCCTGCAGCCACAGCCCCGATTCGTAGAACCCGGGGAACCTGCGCCGCTCCCGCTCGCCGACGCCATCGCGCTTGGGGGGTTTCGCCGGGTCGACGGGCAGCACCTCCCACCCGGTCACCCGCTGGTGGATGTACCCGGAGTACGAGCCGCCGCCGACGGCCTTGACGTACTCGCCGTCGTTGATCACGTCCACGCCGCACGCGAGCTGCCGGTCCACCACGTACTGGACGGCGTCCGGCAGTTCCGCGGCGGCCTCGGCGGTCACGACCGGTCCCCGCTGCAGCAGCGCGTCGAAGGCCGCGGGCCGCGGCAGGTTGCCGCCGTGCGTCGACCTGATCCGGTGGGTGCTGTGCCTCATGCGGGTTTCGTCCCCTTTCGCAGGCCCTTTCGCGAGCCCTTTCGCGGGCGGAATCTGGGCAGGGCGCTGCCGTCGCCGGTGTCGTGGAACACGACCTCGACGGGCAGGCCGACGGCGAGCTCCGCGGTCTCCGCCTCGACGATGTTGGTCATCACCCGCGGTCCCTCGTCGAGCTCGACGTAGGCCAGCACGAACGGCGCCGAGCCCTGGTAGGCGCCCTCGCCGCGGTGGTTGACGGTGTAGCTGTAGACGCGGCCCAGGCCCGACGCCGCGAACCACTCGGTGCGCAGGCTCGAGCAGTCCGGGCAGATCGCCCGCGGGTACCAGATCACGGTGCCGCAATCCAGGCACCGCTTCAGCAGCAGCCGGCCCGCCGCCGTCGCGGCCCAGAACTCCCGCGTCTCCGGGTTGACGGCGGGCGCCGGCGCCGGCAGCTCTTCCGCGAGCGGTTCGCTACTCACGCGTCCTCCCGGCCCAGGATGAGTGTGGCGGCGGCCGACCGCGTGCCCAGTGACCCGCCGTTGCCGTGCGCGAGCGCGAGCTCACAGTCGGGCACCTGCACCGGGCCGTTGGCCTCGCCGCGCAGCTGCCGGACCGCCTCGATCACCTTCGTCATCCCGCCCCGGTTCACCGGGTGGTTGTTGCACAGGCCGCCGCCGTCGGTGTTGAACGGGAGCCTGCCGTGCGGCGCCTGCAGCGAGCCGTCGGCCGCGAACGCGCCGCCCTTCCCCTTCTCGCAGAACCCCAGGTCCTCGATCGTCTGCAGCACGGTGATCGTGAACGAGTCGTAGATCGAGGCGTAGTCGATGTCGCCCGGCGTGACGCCCGCCTCCTCGAATGCCCGCGGCCCGGACCACACCGCGCCGGTGTAGGTCAGGTCGATGCGGCCGTTGGCCGCCAGCTTCGGCGACTCGCCGTGGCCAAGCACCGTGACGGCCTGCCTGGGCAGATCTCTGGCCACCTGCGGCGATACCACGACGAGCGCGCCGCCGCCGTCGCTGATCACGCAGCAGTCGAGCCGGTGCAGCGGGTCGCTGATCATTGGCGACTCCAGCACCTCCTCGATCGTCACCGGGGTGGGCAACATCGCGCGGGGATTGTGCTGCGCGTGCAGCGACGCCGCCACCTTGACGGCGGCGAGCTGGGCGCTGGTCGTGCCGTATTCGTGCATGTGCCGGCGCGCCGCCAGCGCGTACATCGACACGGTGGTCGGGCCGAACGGCTGCTCGAATGCCGCCTCCGGCGCCAGCCCCGACGCCGACGCACGGGGCATCCGCTGCGACCTGGGCAGACCGGCCAGCGTGATGAGGGCGACCTGGCACTTCCCCTCGGCGATGGCCGCGGCGGCGTGGCCGACGTGGACCAGGTAGGACGAGCCGCCGGTCTCTGTCGAGTCCAGGTAGCGGAGCCGGCTGAGCCCTAGGTAGTCGGCCATCGAGAGCGGCCCGAATCCCGGCGCGTCGCCGGCGCAGAAGTATGCGTCGACGTCGCTGAGCGACAGTCCGGCGTCGGCGACCGCGCCGAGTGCCACCTCGGCGTGCAGCTGGGCGACCGACTTGTCGGGGATCTTCCGGTCCGGGTGCTCGTAGGCGCCGGCGATGTGTGCGTTACCGCGGATGGTCACGGGCTGACCCGGGCCGCGAGGGTCTCGGGGGTGACGTTCTCCGCCTCGGTGATCTGCTGAATGACGAAGTCGTAGGTGCCGCGCTTAACACCGTCCTCGCCGACCGTGCAGGGCACGAGCAGCGCCGGGTGGTAGTACTCGTCGTCGGTATTGCCCGGCTCGCCTTCGAAATAGAGCTGGGTGGTGACCGGCCTGCTGACCGCCTGCAGCTTGACGTGGATGTGCCGGGCCTTACGCGGCTGGTAGTAACCGGGGATGATCGTGGTGACCTCATACCGGCCCGCCTCGTCCGTCACCACGTAGCCGGTGTACCGGTAGCCGACCATGTCGTAGTTCCCGTAGGCGTCCGATGACCAGAAGTTCACGACCGCGCCGGGGATGGGCGTGCCGTTCTCGTTCAGCACCCGGCCGCTGAGGATGATCCCCGGCTTGTCGCCGGGTTCCAGCAGGCTGGACCTGGCCGGCGCGCCCAACCGGAAGAACGGCCCCTCGATCTCCTGCGGGGTCTGCCGCAACTCGCCAGGCGCCGGTGGCGGCGTTTCCCGGACGCCTGGCGTCTTGCCTGCCTTCGCGCCCGGTACGCCGCGGTCCGGCTTGCCGTCAGCCCGCGCCTGTTCTTCCACCGTCATTGTGACCCCTCCTCCGGCATCACTGGGCTCCTCGCGATCGGTTCCCTATACCGAGTGCAACTCGTTATCGGCTCCGTGGCCTCGTCGTGAACCCCAAATCCGTTCCGACGCGATTTGTGCGCCCGCGACCAGGGAGCCGAATTTCGCCCACACGACTTCCGGTTGGGTGCGCCTGATCGTGGACGTCTGGGCGAACCCGCAGTCGGCACCGCCAATGACGTTCTCCGGGCCGACGATCCCGGCGAACCGCTCGAGTCGCTGGGCTACCAGCCGCGGATGCTCGACCGTGGTCGTGTGGTGGGTGATGACGCCGGGGATGAGGATCTTGCCGTCCGGCAGCTTCGTCCGCTCCCACACCTCCCACTCCCACTCGTGCCGCGGGTTCGCGGCCTCGATGGAGTAGGCGGCCGCGTTCACCTGCAGGATGAAGCCGACGAGCGCCTCGAGCGGCGCGTCCGCGACGTGCGGGACGTGCCAGCTGCCGAAGCAGACGTGGTAGCGGATCCGGTCTTCGGGGATCCCGGCGAGGGCGTGGTTGAGCGCGTCGATCCGCAGCTGCGCCCAGCGCCGGTAGGTGTCCTCCCCTTGCTGGACGAGGTGGTCGTACATGTTGGCCAGCACGGCGTCGTCCACCTGGAGGATGAACCCGGCCTGGTGGATGGCGAGGTACTCCTGCCGCAGCGCCTCGGCGATCGCGTAGACGTACTCTTCCTCGGTCTTGTAGTACTCGTTCACGCCGTTGTAGGCCGTGCTCGCCGGCGCGACGCTCGTGCAGAAGACCTCGCGATCCGGGTGGCTGGCCGTCGCCGCCTTCAGGTTGGCGAGGTCGCGCGCGACGAGGTCGTGGCCGGTGTACTCGACCGGGCCGACGCAGGCCTGCGCGGGGGCGCCGGTCAGCGCGGTCGGCATCTCCGGGTTGTCCGTGAAGAAGTCCCTGAACCGTTCCCGGTCCCTGCCGAGCCAGTCCAGTGGCTTGAGCTGGTCCGCGCGGACCTCGAAGCCGCTGATCCGGTCCAGCGCGTACCCCGACCAGCTCGACTTGCCGAACTCGCCGTCGTTCACCACGTCGAGCCCGACGTCCCACTGCCTGGCCACCACGTCGGCGACCGCCGCGGTCAGCGCCCGCTCGTAGCCGGCCCGCGTCTCGGCGTCGGCGTCCGGCGCCGGCGCCTTGATCAGCGTGGCCGGCCGGATCAGGCTGCCCGTGTGCGTGGTCAGGAACCTTGTCTCGCTGCGATGCACGGTGTCCCCTTCTCGATGACCCTGCCCTCAACGATCTTCGCGGCATGAGGTCCCCGATGGAATAGGCTGCTGGCCTTTCCCTGCTGGCCTTTCCCTGCTGGCCTTTCCTGGGGAAGTGACGGGCCCGTTGTGCGACGCTATGCGGTGTGACAGCACCACCAGTGATCTCGGCCCCGGACTGGGCGTGGCAGCGGCAGAGCGTGTGGTCGCAGACCGCGAACAAGCTCAAGGCCGGCCCGAGCAAGGCGCGCACCGCGCAACTCGGCCTTACCGTCGCGGCCGCCGTGCTGGCGCTGGCCGCGAGCCAGGCCAAGGGGGCGAGCTTCGCGGCCTCGCTGGCGCTCAGCGTGCTGGCCGCGCTCGCCCTGGCCACCGTCAGCGTGCTGCGCGCTCAGACGACCAAGGAACAGGTGCAGCGATGGACGCGGGCCAGGTCGGCGTCCGAGGCGATCAAGACCGAGGTGTTCACCTACCTGGCCGGAGCGGGCAGGTACGCGGCGGCCGACCGTGACGCCGTGCTGAACGCCGAGATCAAGCGGCTGCAGGACGACGTCGGCGACCTTACCCCGTACACCCGCGGCATCCAGCCAGTGACCCGCTCGCTGCCCCCGGTCCACGACGTGGACAGCTACCTCACGGTGCGGGTCCGTGACCTGCAGCTGCGGGACTACTACGACACGAGAGCGCACGCCCTCGAGAAGCGCATCCAGCAGCTGAAGTGGGTGCAGATCGCGCTGGCCCTGATCGCCGCCGGCCTGGCCGCCGTGGCGTCGGTCACGCCGAGCGTCGGCGCGTGGGCGGCGGTCGCCACGACGGCGGGCGGCGCCGTCGCGGCGTACTTCGCCACGGAACGCTATGAGTTCCTGTGGATCGAGTACAGCCGCACGGCAGACCAGCTGCGCGCTCTGCTGGCTCACCCCGTCGACGTCGACGGCCAGCCGCTCTCCGGCACCGCCTTGGTCGCCGAATGCGAGCAGGTGATCTCCATCCAGAACCAGGCCTGGATGGCCAAGTGGGGCGAGGACGACTCGGCCGCATCCGGGCAGGGCGGCTAAACCCGCGCCCTGCCCGGATGCGGCGGTCACGCCTGGCCGCCCGGTAGCGTGAGAGGTACCCGCTGCGACTACCTCTCCTTGCTCCGGGTAGTCGGACAAATGGGAGGATGGTCGTGACAACGCCTTCCGGCACCGCGCCGGTATCCAGGCTTGAGCGGGAGTCCGTTGAGCTGCGGACGCGCCGGCTCGCCGCCGCTCGCCGCCGGGCTACCGCGCTGCTCGTGGCGGTGACGGCCCTGTTCATCGGGGTGACCGCGGCCCGGCTGCACGGAACGTTCGCGGGCTACGTGCAGGCCGGCGCCGAGGCGGCCATGGTCGGCGGTGTCGCGGACTGGTTCGCGGTGACCGCGCTGTTCCGCCACCCGCTGGGTATCCCCATTCCGCACACCGCGGTGATCGTCGAACGCAAGGACCGGTTCGCCGCCACGCTCGGCCAGTTCGTCCAGGAGAACTTCCTGAACGCCGATGTCCTCACCGAACGGATTCGCGCCGCCAAGGTCGTTCCCCGGCTCGCCGCCTGGCTGGCCGACGAGGAGAACGCCGCGCGCTTCGCCGGGCAGGCCGCCGACCTGGTCGTCAGCGCGACCGAGGCGCTGCGCGACGAAGACGCCCAGCGCATCCTCACCGGCGAGCTGACCCGCGCCGTGAACTCCCTGGACGTGGCGCCGCTGGCCGGACGGGTGGTGCGGGCCATCATGGCGGAAGGGCACCACACGGAGCTGTTCAACGGCATCCTGTCCGGCATCGACCGCTACCTCGAGGGGCACTACGAGGAGCTTCGCGACCGGTTCGAGATCGAGGCGCCGCGCTGGGTGCCCGACTTGGTGTACCGGCGGGTCTATGACCGGATCTACACCCGGCTGCGTGAGCGGCTGGCGGCGATGGCCGCCGATCCCGACGACGAGACCCGGCAGAAGTTCGAGGAGTGGCTCGCCGGGCTGCCGGATCGCCTCGAGACATCGCCAGACCTGCGCGAGCGCGGCGAGCGCATCAAGCGCGAGGTGCTGGGCAGCGCGGGGCTGCGGGACTGGTCCTCGGCGCTGTGGAAGAACGCCAAGGAGACCATGCGCATCCAGGCGGCCGACCCGGACTCCGAGCTGCGCCACCGGATAGCCGCCGCGCTGGCGGCGACCGGCCGGCGGCTGGGATCGGATCAGCGGCTCCAGGACAGTCTCGACCGGATGATCGAGTCGGGCACCAGGGCGCTGGCTGACCAGTTCCACGACGACCTCGCCGGCCTTGTCACCGGCACCATCGAACGCTGGGACGCCACGCAGACGGCGACCCAGCTGGAGCTGCTGCTCGGCCGCGACCTGCAGTTCATCCGCATCAACGGCACCGTGGTCGGGGCCGGCGTGGGCCTCATCCTGCACGCCATCGCCATGGCGCTGGCGTAGGCTCACGGTCATGGCGGTGAAGGCGCCGGCGCTCCGCGTCACCTCGCGGAACGCGGCGTTCCAGCAGTGGCAGGCACTGCTGTCCAACCGGGTGAAGCGGCAGCGGGCGCGGCAGTTCATCGTGCAGGGCGTGCGTCCGATCACGCTCGCGGTCGAGCGCGGCTGGCCGGTCGACGCCATGATCTACGACATGGACCGGCCGCTGTCGCGATGGGCGCAGGACGTGCTCGCCGCCTCGGGAGCGCAGCGAGTCGCCATGGCACCGGAGCTCCTGCGCGAACTCGGCGAGAAGGACGACGGCGTACCCGAGATGGTGGCTGTCGCGGCGATTCCGCCCGACGACTTTTCGCGTGTCCCGCGAAGCCCGCACCTGCTAACCGTCGCGTTCGACCGGCCGGCGAGCCCGGGAAACATCGGGACGGTGATCCGCGCCGCGGACGCGTTCGGCGCCCACGGACTGATCGTGACGGGGCATGCCGCCGACCCGTACGACCCGAAGTCGGTCCGGGCGTCGACCGGGTCGTTGTTCGCCCTCCCCGTGGTGCGGGCCGACAGTCACGCTGACGTGACTGGCTGGGCCCGGACCCGGTCCGCGGTCATCGTCGGAACGGACGAGAAGGGCGACGCCGACATCGCGGACACCGACCTCACCGGGCCGGCGGTGATCGTCATCGGCAATGAGACGACCGGACTCAGCGCCGCCTGGCGGCAGGCCTGCGACGTGGTAGCGCGTATCCCCATCACCGGAGCGGCGAGTTCGCTCAACGCCGCCGGAGCGGCGACCGTGGTCCTCTACGAGGCCGCCCGGCAGCGCCGCGCAGCCGCGGGACCCTGCTGAGGGCGGGGCGGGATGGCTGAGCGCGGGAGGCTGACGTCGATCGGCGAACGGGTCCGCCAGGTGCATCTGGACCATTACTGTCCCGGAGGCGCCGGGCTACCCGTGGCCGGCTCCGGCCCGATCGGGCTGAGCACCCCGAGTCCGGCAGCCGACGGATGGGATGACAACTCCGCGCGTGCGGCCGGGCTCTGCGGTCGTTGCGGACAGCCGATCATGTCCGGGCAGGACGTCCGCCGGCGTCCGGCCGGGGCATGGGTGCACGAGGCCTGCCCGGACCCGGAATGACGTCGCTATAGGCCTTCAGCGTGTGTGGGCCGCTCCGTCAGGGGTAGCGAGCAATGTCGTTTCACAAAAGACAATCGACGCGGAAGGAATCTCAGTGATGATGTCAAGCCGCGATAGCGGTGACCTGCGATGGCGGGATCGGGCTGTAGACCCGGTTGTCGTGCAGGAGGGCCCACAGGACATC
>Ga0335075_10003177_pt1 | contig 26191 bp, 23 predicted proteins | sample Lox_Sample_24_FD_206723 | JGI IMG/M metagenome (GOLD analysis project Ga0335075, IMG submission 206723) | Soil microbial communities from Loxahatchee National Wildlife Refuge, Florida, United States - Lox_Sample_2.4 | ecosystem: Environmental > Terrestrial > Soil > Wetlands | place: USA...
GGCCGGGCCGACCTGCGTGCGCCACCTTGCCGATTGGGGGGCGAAGGTGATCCGGATCGAGCCGCCGAGCACGGACTCGGAAGGCATCGCCGGGGACCGGGACGGGCCGGACTTCCAGAACCTGCATCGCAACAAGCGGATGATGCAGGTGAACCTCAAGAGCCCGGAAGGCCACGCCGCCTTCATGCGGCTGGCCGCGGGTGCGGATGTGATCGTCGAGAACATGCGGGCGGCGGTGAAGCATCGTCTCGGGATCGCGTACGAGGATGTGCGGACGATCAATCCGAGGATCGTCTATGCGAGCATCAGCGGCTTCGGACAGGATGGACCGTACGGCAAGCGGGCCGGGGTCGATCAAATTGCGCAGGGGATGGGGGGGCTGATGTCCATCACCGGCCTTCCCGGGCAGGGGCCGGTGCGGGTGGGCATTCCTGTCGCCGACCTCACGGCGGGGAACCTGCTGGCGCTCGGCGTCATGGTGGCCCTGTATGACCGGGAGAGGACAGGGGTCGGGCGCTGGGTGCAGACGAGCCTCCTGGAGGCGCAGGTCTTCATGCTCGATTTCCAGGCCACGCGCTGGCTGATGACGCACGATGTGGCGCAACAGGCCGGGAACGACCATCCGACCGGGATCCCGACCGGCGTCTTTCCCGCCTCCGACGGGCTGATCAACATCGCCGCCTCCTCGGCGCGCCTCTGGGAGCGGTTTTGCGAGGCGATCGGCCGGCCGGAATGGAAGGCAAAGGAGGAGTGGAGGACGCAAAAGGGGCGGAGCGAGGCGCGGGTTGCGATCAATGCGGCGATCGCCAAGGTGACGCGGGAGAAGCCGGCGGCGCATTGGATCGGATTGTTCGAAGAGGCCGGCATTCCCTGCGGACCGATCAACACGATCGACAAGGTGTTCGCCGACCCGCAGGTGCAGCATCTCGGCATGGCGCGGCCGGTGGTCCATCCGCGCCTTGGCCGGATCGAGCTGGTCGGCTCGCCGATCACTCTCTCCGGATCTCCGAAGGAGATCCGGACCGCGACGCCCGAGGCCGGCCAGCACACCGAGGAGGTGCTTCGAGAGGCCGGGTTCAGCGAGGCCGAGATTGCCGAGATGCGCGCCGCAGGAGCGATCTGAATGCAATATGCCGGCGGAAAGATGCTGGCCGAGGCCGCGGATGGCGTCGGGCTGATCACCTTCAACCAGCCCGAGAAGCGCAATGCGATGTCGGTCGAGATGTGGGAGGGGTTCGGTGCGATCCTCGATGACTTCGCGGCGGATGCCGGCATCCGGGTCGTGGTTCTGACGGGGGCGGGGGAAAAATCCTTCGTTTCCGGAGCCGATATCAGCCAGTTCGAGAAAACCCGGGCGAATGCGGATGCGCAGGCCGAGTACGACCGGCTGACCGGGGTCGGGCGCGAGAAGCTTGGCCGTTTTCCCAAACCGTTGATTGCGCGCATCCGCGGCTTCTGCCTGGGCGGCGGACTGGCCATTGCGATGCGCGCGGATCTGCGGATCGCCTCCGCGGACTCGCAATTCGGCATTCCGGCGGCCCGGCTCGGCATCGCCTACGGGTTCGATGCCGTGCGGACGCTGGTTTCGCTGGTCGGGCCGGCGCATGCGCGGATGATCCTCTATACGGGCGGGCAGATCGATGCCGCGGAAGCGCTGCGCATCGGCCTCGTCAATCGCGTGGTCGAGCCGGCCGACCTCGGTGGTGCCGTGGCGGCCCTGGCGCGGACGATCGCCGAGAATGCGCCGCTTTCGATCGCCGCCTCCAAGCGCGCGATCGCGGCGGCGGTCGAGGATCCGGGGGAGCGCGATCTCGATGCGCTCGCGGAGGCGCAGCGACGCTGCTTCGACAGCGCCGATTATCGCGAGGGGCGGAGCGCCTTCATGGAGAAGCGGCGGCCGCGCTTTACCGGCAGCTAGTGTCCCGATTCCGAAGTTCGTTATCATATGCAAGTGGTCGGACCGGGACACTCGCTCTTTATTTTCAGTGGCCTGCTGATCCCCTCCGTTCGCTGCACATGGCAGCGAACGGAGGAGGCAGGACACTAGCCTGCCATGGTCGAGGCGGATGGACTTCAGGGCACGGCGCGGCGGCTGGCGCTGGCGACCATCTTCATGGCGATCACGATGGCGGTGCTGGACGGGGCGATCGCCAACGTGGCGCTGCCGACGATCGCCCGCGATCTGCATGCGAGCCCGCAAGCCTCGATCTGGGTTGTCAACGCCTTCCAGCTTGCCGTCACGGTCTCGTTGCTGCCCCTTGCCTCGCTGGGGGAGATCTACGGCTATCGGCGCGTCTATCAGGCGGGGCTGTTCATTTTCACGCTTTCCTCGGCTCTCTGCGCGCTTTCGAACTCGCTTCTGATGCTGGCGGTGGTGCGCGTGCTGCAGGGCTTCGGCGCATCGGGGATCATGAGCGTGAATGCCGCATTGATCCGCTTCGTGATGCCGCAGCGGCAGTTGGGGCGCGGCATCGGGTGGAATGCGCTGGTGGTCGCGGTCGCCTCGGCGGTGGGGCCGACGGTGGCATCGTTGATTCTCTCGGTTGCCAACTGGCCGTGGTTGTTCGCGGTGAATGTGCCGATCGGCATTGCGGCCCAGGCGATCGCGCTGATCTCGCTGCCGGCAACACCGCGCGCGCCGCATTCCTTCGACTGGGTGGCGGCCGTGCTGAGCGCGGTGATGTTCGGGCTTCTGATCGTGGCCCTCACGAGCGCCGGCCATGCGGAGAACCTGCTGGTCACGCTGGGCGCGTTCGCGGGCGCGGCGCTCGCGGCGGCGATCCTGGTGCCGCGGACGCTCGGTCAGGTGGCGCCGATGCTGCCGCTCGACCTGTTCCGCCGGCCGATCTTCGCATTGTCCTCGGCGACATCGATTGCCTCGTTCACCGCGCAGAGCCTGGCGTATGTTGCGCTTCCGTTTTATTTTCAGGACGTTCTCGGCCGCTCCCAGGTGGCGACCGGGTTCCTGATGACGCCTTGGCCGCTGACCGTGGCGGTGGCCGCGCCGATCGCGGGGAGGCTGGCCGAGCGCTATCCGGCGGGAATCCTGGGTGGCATCGGCCTGGCGGTGCTGGCAGCGGGCCTTGTGCTGGTCGTTGCACTGCCGGCGCACCCATCGAATGTCGATATCGTCTGGCGGATGACCGTCTGCGGCGCCGGCTTCGGCTTCTTCCAGTCGCCGAACAACAAGGCGCTGCTCGAGGGCGCGCCACGCAGGCGCACGGGTGGGGCGAGCGGTGTCCTCTCCACCTCCCGTCTGCTCGGCCAGACGTCCGGTGCGGCGCTGGTGGCGCTCGCCTTCGGGCTGGCAGGTGCCGCGGGCACGATGACGGCCATGCTCATGGCCGCTTCGTTCGCAGCATTAGCAAGCGCGGTGAGCATGCTGAGATTGCTGAGGCCGGCGCAGGCGCCAGGGCAGCCGGGCCGCACGGGCGACACATAGGCGGAGAGCAGCGTTCGTCCTGCCGGCCGCTTCGGCACTCGGGGCGCGCTTGACATTGCCGCCGGACCTCTGATCTGTACGCGGGGCTCGGCAGGGGCAGAGGCGGACAATGAAGGCTTACGTCGGGTGCGAGGATCGCATCGATTATCCGTCCTCCGCGGCGTTTTTCGCTATTCACCTGGCGTGCTTTGCGGTCTTCATCACCGGCATCAACCTGACGGCGGTGCTGCTCGGGATGGGGCTCTATGTGTTCCGGATTTTCGCGATCGGGGCCGGATACCATCGCTACTTCGCGCACCGCTCGTTCCGCACCAGCCGGATCTTCCAGTTCGTGCTCGGCTTCCTTGCCCAGACATCGGCCCAGCGCGGCATTCTCTGGTGGGCCGCGCATCACCGGCGGCATCACAAATACTCCGATACCGAACAGGACGTGCATTCGCCCATCCTGCGGAGCTTTGCCCACGCGCATGTCGGCTGGATCCTGATCCCCCGCAACGAGCCGACCGATCTCGACGTGGTGCGCGATCTCGCGCAGTACAAGGAGCTGCTCTGGCTTGAGCGGCATCCCTATCTGCCGGCGGCGCTGCTCGCTCTCGCGACGTTCCTGGTGGCCGGCCTGCCCGGGCTCGTGGTCGGATTCTGCTGGAGCACCGTGCTCGTATGGCACGCGACCTTCAGCATCAATTCGCTCGGTCATCTGCTCGGGCGGCGCCGCTATGTGACCGGCGATCATTCCCGGAACAACTGGTTTCTGGCGTTCATCACCATGGGGGAAGGCTGGCACAACAATCACCATGCCTATCAGGCGTCGGTGCGGCAGGGCTTTCGCTGGTGGGAGTATGACTTCACGTTCTATGGGCTGAAGGCCCTTTCCTGGCTCGGCCTGATCTGGGATCTGCATCTGCCGCCGCGTGCGGTGGTGATGGGCGAGCAGCGGCTCGGCCGGAACGTCATCAACAAGGTGGCGCGGCAGATTGCCGTCTCGTTTCCGGTCAATGCGATCGCCGCCCAGGTCCAGGAAGCATTGTCCCTCGGACCGGGCTGGGCGGAGCTGAAGTCGCGCGTGCTCACCGCGCGGATGCACGCGGAGACGTTCTGGAACGAGATCGACCTGCCGCAGATACCGACCCTCGAGGAGGTGCGGGCGTACGCCCGGGCGCGGCTGGCGCAGACGGCCTCGCTGGACGAAATCGCGCTCAGCGCCCGGAGCTATCTGCTCGAACTCGTCTATATGCGGCTCTTCGAAAAAGCGGCTTCGTCACCCGGCACGTAACGGGGTGCGGCACGCGCGCTAAACCTCGAGGAACACGGTTTCGCGCGCGCCCTGGAGGCGGATATCGAGCCGCCATGTGTGGTCTTCTTCGGGCGCGGCGATCAGGGTGGCGCGGCGGGCCGGGTCATCGATCCGGCTGAGCAGCGGGTCGGTTTCATTCAGGGCGTCGGCGGCGAAATAGGCGCGCGTGAAGAGCGGCCGCAGCAGGCCGCGGGCGTGGATGGCCAGAGCGAGATGCGGCGCCTCAGTGGCGTTGCCGCGGCCGCGGATGGGACCCGGCATCAGGGTGCGGAAGCGGAACCATCCGGCCTCGTTCGTGGCCGAGCGGCCGAAGCCCAAGAAGAGTTCCGAGGCCGGGGGGTCCGACTGCCATAGCTCGACACAGGCGTCGCTCACCGGCGCGGCGGCCCCGTCGAAGAGCCGGCCCTGCAACGTGATTGCTGCTCCCGGTGCACCGAACCGGGTGAGATCGGCGGCCTCCGGATCGGCGAGGAGATGCCAATAGGGGCCGATCGTCTGCTGCGCCGTGGCGGCCGGCACCTCACGCCTCCATCGGGGTCGCGGCACGGCCGCGAAGCACGATGTCGAAGCGGTAGCCGAGCGCCCATTCCGGCTTGGTAAGGTCGGGCGTGAAGCGGGCCACGAGACGGTCGCGAGCCTGGGGGTCCGGCACGGAATGGAAGATCGGGTCGAAGGCGAGGAGCGGATCGCCCTCGAAATACATCTGCGTGATGAGCCGCTGCGCGAATGCCGGTCCGAACAGGGAAAAATGGATGTGGCTGGGCCGCCAGGCATTATGATGGTTGCGCCAGGGATAGGAGCCAGGCCGCACGGTGACGAAGCGGTACTGGCCGTCGGCGTCCGCGAACACCCGACCGGCGCCGTGAAAATGCGGATCGAGCGGGGCATCGTGCGCATCGATGGCATGGCAGTAGCGGCCGGCGGCATTCGCCTGCCAGAGTTCGATCATCGTGTGCGGGACCGGCCTTCCGCTCTCGTCGCTGACAGTGCCGGCGACGATGATGCGCTGGCCCTGGGCGTCATGGCCGTCGGTTCGCGAGAGATCGGCGATTGGCGGGAAGCGGTCTGGAGCGAAGCGCGGGCCGGTCGTTTCGGTCAGGCTGTCCGGAAAGGAAACGGGCGCGGACAATGGCGCGCGCAGCGCGGTGCTGCGATAGGCAGGCGTTGCATAAGCGGGCTGGGTGCCGGATTGCGGCGAGCGGAAGAGGATTCCCGCATCGAGGTGATGGCTCATTCCTCCGCGCCCTCCTTCCTAGAGGATGTTATGTACCCTGATGACGTATTGAGAAGGAAGTTCCTTCTTTTTCTGAAGAAAAAGAAGCAAAAAGGCTTTCCCTGTTTCCGTTCGGAATCCTGAGCCGGGAAACGGGGAAAAGTTCTTTGGTTCTTTCTTTCAAGAAAGAACAGCCTTTGTCGCGCATCGCACGAAGTTTAGCATGGCCGCGCCGGGCGATCAGCCCGGTTCCTCCTTGCGCGGTTGGGAAAGCTTCGGATTGGAGAGCGAAAGCCGCTGGTCGAGCTGCCATTCGAGGAGGGTGGTGAGGGCGCGGGCGGCGGTGTCGAACCGTCCGGCCCGGATATCGGCGGCAAGAAGCCGCTCCATCTCCTCGGCGCCGTGCCCGGGCGGCGGTTCGGCCAGGCCTGCCGCGCGATAGAGGGCCGCGATGCGCAGCACTTCTTCCCGTTCGAACAGAGCGTGGTCGGAGCGGAGTTCGCGGGCGGCGATCGCCATGGCGTTGGCGATCATGCGGGCGGTGTAGACCTGATCCGGTGGCAGGGAGGGGAGAAGCTCGTCGAGCAGCTTCGCGCGGGCGATGGCGAGCAGAACGACGCCGGACGGACCGTCACGCATGTTCGATCGCGGCGATCACGGCCATTGCCTCCGCGGCGAGCTGGGGTGCCATGCGTCCGCTCAGCGCTGCTTCGAGCCCGGGTTCCTGCTCGGCCAGATGTCGCGCGCCCTGCTCGAGGGCGATGATGGCCCAGCGGGTGGCGGCCATCGCCTCCCAATAAGGGATTTGTCCGGCCGCGATGCGCCGGCCGGAGACGGCTTCGTAGCCGCGATAGAAATCGGCGCGTGCGGCCACGCCGCCGGCCGCACGGTCGGGCCGGCCGAACCGCCAGCAGCGGGCACAGAGCCACCCGATTTCCTCGTCCGGGTCGCCCCAGGACGCGAATTCCCAGTCCAGCACGGCAGCGATTTTTCCTTCCGCGACCATGATGTTGCCGATGCGGTAATCGCCGTGGATGAGGGTCGGTTGGTTGGGCGACGGGCGGTGCCGCTCGAGCCAGCGCAGCACCCACTCGATCGCCGGCTGTGGCGTGCCCAGCCGATCGAGCGCGGCGCGGTAGCCCTGGATTCTCGATCCGGGCAGATCAGTTGGAGGTGCGCCGAGAAAAGCCAGATCGGGGCGTGGCAGGCGGACGGCATGGATGCGCGCCAGTTCCGCCCCGAGGGCGGCGCCAAACGCGATACGGTCCGGGATCAGATTGTCGTCACGGACGAGGCGGCGCGGATCAGCCACGCCGGAGACAAGCTGCATGAGGAAGAACGAGCCGCCGAGCACGGCCGGATCGGTGCAGAGTGCGATGGGGGCGGGGACTGCGATGCCTGCCTTCTGCATTGCCTCCAGCACGTGAAATTCTTCGGCGCGGCTGCGGCTGGTCGGGATGGTCGCGGGTGCGTCCCGCCGCAGGACGACATGAAGGATTTCGCCGCCGGCGATTTCGACCGCGAGATCCAGGTTCTCCTGGATGGCTCCGCCTGCCAGGCGGCGGTGATCGACGGAGATGACCCTTTTGCCGAGTGTCTCGCCGAGCCACGCCATGAGCCGGGCGCGAGCCGCACCATCCATTCTCCTCGCCCCCGACGTCGTTCGGCCGCGCGATTGTCGCGCGGGGCCGGGAGGCGTTCAAGCGGTACGCGGCGGCGGCGAATTATTTCGGCCGGCCGTAGGTTCCGACCATTTCGGTGCTGGCGAGCGTGTTGAAGTGCAGCATGAAGCCGACCAACGCGCCGGAAGCGTTCGCGTCGAGCGGCAGCCTGGCGACCTTCACCGCAAAAACGGTGATGTGGTAATGGTGCGGCGGGTCGCCGACGGGCGGGCAGGGGCCGCCATAGTGAGAGAAGCCGAAATCGGTCCGGCCTTCGCCGGCACCTTGCGGCAGCAGGGCCGAGCCTCCGGCACCGGCGTTTTCAGGCAGGCTGTGCACGCTTGGAGGGATGTTGAACACGGTCCAGTGCCACCAGCCGCTGCCGGTCGGGGCGTCCGGATCGTACATCGTGACAGCGAAACTTTGCGTTCCGGCGGGCTCGCCGGACCAGGTGATGGCGGGCGAGCGGTCCTGGCCTGTGCAGCCGTCTGCGTTGAAGACCTGCGCCATCGGGATGGTGCCGCCGTTGGGAAAATCGGGGCTGGTGACGGTAAATCCGCCGGCGAAGGCGGGAACCGCGAGGGTCGAAAAGGCTGCGGCAAGAAGCGCGCGTCGCATGGTGTCCTCCCTCGATCTTCGTTGATTTCCGGCTTGCATCCAAGCACAGGCGAAAGAACGCGACAAGAAGCGGCCTTTTCCTGCTGGGAAGGGTTGCGGTTCGGGCCGGGCGGCTTGCGTTGCAAACCGGAAACGAACAGCCGGCGTCACTTCAGCCGATATGATGGGCGACCCGGAAGGAGCCTTCCCAGATCATCCGGAGTGCGACGGTGAGCACGATCAGGATGCCGATCCAGGCCACCCAGCGCCGGCGCTCGAGAAGGCGGGAAACGAGATCCGCGGCGACGCCCATCAGCAGCACCGAGAGCGTCAGCCCGAACGCCATGACCCACGGATGCTCGCGCGCGGCGCCGGCGACTGCCAGCACATTGTCGAGGCTCATCGACAGGTCGGCGAGAATGATCTTCCAGATCGCACCCTGCATGCTGCGTGGTTTGCCCTGACCCAGCCTGGCCTGAGCCGGGCGGCGCGCCGCCAGCTCGCGCCAGCTTTTCCAGGCCACCCAGAGCAGCAGAAGTCCGCCGGCAAGTTGGAGGCCGATGACCTCGAGGAGGCCAAGCGCCGCCACCGCGAAGCCGATTCGGAGCGCTGCCGCAACACCGACGCCGAGCGCGATCGCCTGGCGCTTCCGACGTTCCTCGAGCCCGGCGACGGCGAGGCCGACGACAACGGCGTTGTCTCCGGCGAGGACCAGGTCGATCAGCAGCACCTGCGCGAGCGCGGCGAGCGCGGGAAGGAAATCGGCGAGGGGCATCCGTCTTTGCCGCCCGACAGGGGCGGCTTGTCAACTCGCGTCTTCCGCGCGGGCGGCGGGATCAGGCCGGGCGGAAGAGCAGGGCGGCACCCCCGGCCTGGGTGGGAACGACCAGGATGCCCTGCGGCAGTTCCCGATGCGCAACCTTGTTTTCGTCCAGCACCTGCCGAAGGGCGGTGTTGGCATCGTCTGTCGTGACGACGATACCGGCGATGAAGGGCAGCGACGGGGCCGCGATGTCCGGCAGGACGGCGCCCAATGCTTCGGGGGGGAGGATTCGAACCCGACCGCGGGGCAGGGCGAGCGTGAATCCGCCGGCGGGGTCCGGTGCGACGGGGCGGCCGGAAAGAAGCGAGAAGCGGGCTGCGCTTTCGGCCGGCGCGCTGGAAGCGACGACGACTTCGGCCAGTGCCCGGGCATGATTCGGATGGGAGAGAAAGCGCTCCTGCCAGATGGCTTCGGGGGTCAGATGGCGGATCAGGAAGATGCGACCTTCGGGCGCGTCGGGCAGCGGCAGGCGGGCGAAGCGAGCCTTGGGTCCGGCGGGATCCGCATCGTCCACCGGCCGCTCGAGATAGGCGGCGGCCAGGATATTCACCCCGCCGGCGCGCATGCGCGCGAGGTTGGCATCCTCGTCGTCAATGCCGAGTGCGAGGAGCTGCAGGCCGGCATAGCGGGCAAGGGAAAACTCGGGTGAATTGGCGAGGTTTTCCGCGTCGATGACGGCGATCAGCTCGATATAGCCGTCCCGCAATATCGCGCAGCGGTTGCCGGTGCCGAACGGAACGATCGGACCATCGGGCGTGCGGCGGCCGGAATGGCGCGCGATGGGCGTCAGGGCGAAGCCGAGCCGTTCGTAGGTCGTGGCAAGCTGATCGAGATCCGAACCGGCGATGCCGACATGATCGAGCGACAGGGCCGTGTTCATGCAAGCTCCGCCTCGTATTTCGTGACCCGCCAATCCTCGGGTTCCCTGGCGGCCTCCGCGTACCAGTGCTGCAACAGCGGATGCGAACGCACGGCTGTGCAGTAGCTTTTTGTGGCGGATGAGATGACGGGCTCATAGGTGAGGAAGCGGGTGACGACCGGCGCGTACATGGCATCCGCGGCGGTGAAGAGAGGACCGAAGAGATGGGGACCGCCGCCGCCGAAGCGTTCGCGGGTATCCTGCCAGAGCGCCTCGATCCGCGCGATGTCGGCCAGTGCTGCAGGCGTGCGGCCACGCCCGGGATGATGACGATCGAGATGCATGGGCATCGCGGTCCGGAGCGCGGCGAAGCCTGCGTGCATCTCGGCGGCGATGGCGCGGGCGTGGGCGCGCGCGATCCGCTCCTCGGGCCAGAGCGCGGGGAAAAACTCGGCGCAATACTCGGCGATGGCGAGGCTTTCCCAGATCGTGGCGCCGCGATGCTCGAGATAGGGAACCAGCCCGGAGGGCGAGCGCGCCTTCACTTCCGGCGTGCCGCCGCCGCTCAGGCGAATCACCTCCTCGGTGACATCGAGGCCGGCGAGGCGGACGAGGAGCCAGCCGCGCAGGCTCCAGGAGGAATGGCGGCGGCTGCCGATCAAGAGGCGTCCTTCAGGCATGTTCCGATCCCTTTCGTCCGGACCTTGCCATGCCAGGCCGGAGGCGCAAGGGGGCGGCGCCCGCTCAGAGCATGAAGAGCCGGCCGAAGCCGGGGATCGGGTCTTCGATTTTCGCCAGGCGCAGCGCGTGCCAGGCGAGGGCGTGATCACTCGAGGTCACGGGAATGCCGGTCTCGGCCTCGATTTCGGCGACGATCCCGGCCAGACGGAGAGAGGTGCAGGAGACGAACACCGCATCGAGCGCGGCGGCGCCGCAGAGTGCCTTGATGCCCTCCCTGATCGATCGGGTGTCGATGCGCGCGACTTCGCGATCGTCCGGCTTGTCGAAGGTGGCAAACGCCGCGACCTCCGTTCCGCGGCCCTCGATGTATGCGCGCACGGCCCTGTTCACGTCCGGCGCGTAGGGCGTCAGCACGCCGATCCGACGGGCGCCGAGCGCGTGGAAGGCGGCGAATACTCCCGTAGCGGGCGTGGCACACTGAACCTCCGGCCGCGCTTTGCGGATCTCGGAAAATATCGCCGCCTCGCCGAGCACCATGCTGGCGGACGTGCAGCCGAAGGCCACGACATCGAGCTTAAGCCCGGGCAAGAGCAGCGCGGTCGCAGGCGCGATGCGGGGCGCCATCGCCTTGAGCGTTTCGGGCGTGATGGTGGCGTCGTTATAGAGCCTCGCCACGTAGAGCCCAACCCCGGAGAGGCGAACGAGGGTGCGGAATTCGTGCTCCATTGTCTGGTCGGTTGCGAGCACCAGGAGTCCGATCGCCGCGCGCGCGGCGATGCCTTCATCGAGCGTGCAGGAGAGCACGCCCAGATCCTGGCAGGTGAGGCGGAGCATTGCCTCAGACATCGTTTCCTCCCTTATGCAGCGAGGGGAATGGCCGGCTGCCGTCCGCCGATCAGATCGGCGGTGATGCGCGCCGTGCCGTGCGACATGGTCCAGCCGATATGGCCATGGCCGGTATTGAGAAAGAGGTTCCGCACCTTGCTCGGGCCGAGAATGGGCAGGTTGGAGGGGGTCATTGGCCTGAGGCCGGCCCACATCTCGGCGCGCTCGTAATCCGCGCCATCCGGATAAAGCTCGCTCACGACCTTCTTCATGTGGGCGAAGTCTGCCGGGCGGTGCGATGTGTCATAGCCCGCGATCTCGGCGGTTGCGGTGACGCGCACGCGATCGCCGAAGGGCGTGACGGCGACGAGATTGTCCTCGTCGATCGCGCCGATCCTGGGCGGGGCGCGATGATTGCCGACGGGAATGGTGAGCGCGTAGCCCTTGATCGGATAGACGGGAAAAGAGAGCCCGATCCGACGCGCGAGGCGGGGGCTTTCGCAGCCGAGCGCCAGCACGTAGGCGTCGCCTTCGATCGTGCCGGCCGCGGTTGCCACCCCTTTTACCTTGTCGCCCTCGATCAGGATGCGTTCGATCGTGGTCGAGGTCTTCATCTCGGCTCCTCGCGCGCGGCAGATTTCGCCCAGAGCTCGGGTGAAAAGCCGGCAGTCTCCGGTTTCGTCGGTCGGGCAATGGATGCCGCCGGCGATGGCCGGGCCGGCGGCGAGCGCCGGTTCGAGGGCGACGACGCCGGCGCGATCGAGCACGGAAATCCGCTGGCCGCATTCGGCGAGGATCTGCATGTGCGCGATGCCGCGGGAGAGGGATTCGTCGCTGCGATAGAAATAGAGGATTCCGGTCGTGTTTCTGTGGTAGCTGATCTTCTCGGCCTCGAGCGTTTCTTTCAGCACCGACTGCGAATAGGCGGCGATGCGGTGCTTGGCGCGCGTGTTGCGCGCGGCGCGTCCGGCGGTGCATTGGGCGAGAAACAGGAGCGAGAAGGACCAGAGTCGCGGATCCGTCGAAGGGCGGAAGCGCAGCGCCTGATCCGGCAGGACGAGAGACTTCAGAAGAGTGAGCGGTGCCCGGGGCGAAGACCAGACGAAGGAATGGCCCGGCGCGATCATCCCTGCATTGCCGAAGCTGGTTTCGGATGCGACCTCGGAGTGGCGTTCGATGAGGACGACCTCGTGGCCATCGCGCAGAAGCTGATACGCGGTGGTGACACCGACGACGCCCCCGCCCATCACGACCACGCGCATGACGCCTCCGCATCCGCTGCGGCGGCGGAGCCTACAATGCGGCCGTGGCGGCGTCCCCTTCTTTTTCTGAAGAAAAAGAAGCAAAAAGACTTTTCCTGTTTTTCGTGCTTACCCGTTCGGAGTTCCGAGATGGTGCCGGGTCCGGAAAACGGGGAAAAGTTCTTTGGTTCTTTCTTTCAAGAAAGAACAGGCTTCGTCGCTCATCGCACGAAGCGCCCCCGACATGGGGCTGGCGGTTGATTCAAGCCCGCGATTCACGCCCTCCGACGATTCCGCCTCGGGCGATCGCGGGCTAGACGAGGGGCGAAGGCTTCGGGCGGGAGCCGTCGGTAAAGCGCGAGAAGCGGAACGGCGCCGGGTCGACGATGGGGGTATCTCCGCTCACCAGATTGGCCATCAGGAGTCCGGCGCCGGGGCCGATGCCGAAGCCGTGTCCGGAAAAGCCGGTGGCGACGAAGAGGCCCGGCATCTTCTCGATCGGCGAGATCACGGGCACGGCGTCCGGCGTGACGTCGATCGCGCCGCCCCAGCGTTCGGCGATGCGCATGTTGCGGAAGACCGGAAAGGCGGCGGCGGCATTTTCCTTCGCCTGGTCGAGGATGGCCTGATCCGGTTCGGGGTCGAGCGTGCGGATTCGCTCGAACGGTGTCGGTTTGTCGAGCGCCCAATGACGGGGCGTCCTCCATTCCTCGACGAAGCGGGGGCCGATCCTGAGGCGGAGCGAGTCGTGCTGCAATTTCAGGGCGGGGAGGAAGTCGGGGAAGAAGCGGAGCGCGTCCGGCGTGATATCGAAGCGGTTATTGCTCCAGTTGGCGATGGTGTAGCCGCCGTCCAGCCGCTTGCGATAGCCGAAGCCCTCTCCGGCGGCGGAGATTTCGGGGCCGCCATCGAGTTTTTCGGTGCGCATCACGGCGGAGGTGACGCGCAGTTGTGGCAGGCGGAGGCCGAGATTGCCGAGGAAGAGGCGCGACCAGACGCCGCCCGCGAGCACTACCGATTGGCAGGCGATCGGTCCCATCTCGGTGACCACGCCGCTGATGCGGCCGGCCGTCGTTTCAATGCCGCGCACGGCGCAGCGGGTGAGAACGCTGGCGCCGTGCTGGCGGGCGGCTTCGGCGATGGCGGGCGCGGCCTTGGTGGGTTCGGCGCGCCCGTCGGTCGGCGTGAAGAGCCCGCCGGCCCAGCTTCCCTCGAGGTCGGAGAGGACGTTGCCGAGTTCGGCGCTGGAGAGCAGGCGGCTTCCGATCTGGTAGGGCCGCGCGACCTCGAGCCAAGCCTCGCGCTTCGCCAGTTCGTCTTTCGTCTTGCAAAGATAGACGATGCCGCACTGGCGGAAGCCGGTCTCTCTCTCCGTCAGGGTGTCCAGTTCCGGCCACAGGCGCAGGGCCTCGATGATGAGCGGGATTTCCCGCGGATCCCGCCCCATCTTCCGGCACCAGCCCCAGTTGCGGCTGGACTGCTCGGCCGCGATCTCGCCCTTTTCGCAGAGCGTGACTTGAATTCCCTTGCGCGCCAGGAAGAATGCGGTGGCGGTGCCGATGATGCCCCCGCCGATCACCACGACCGTGGATTTCGGCGGGAGCGATGGATCGGAGCGGACCGGGTCGACGCGCGGGGCCATGGTGGCGGGCGGCTCAGCCCGGCGCGACCTTGCCGGAGCCGCCGAGCGGCAGCGGCACCCAGTTCATTTCGTTACCGCGCTGAATGAGCATGAGCACCGAGGGGCGGCCTTCGCGGCGCACGGCGTCGAGCCGGCTGATGACGTCGGAGGGCGTGCTGACTTCCTGCTGCTGGACCTCGAGCACGACGTCGCCGGGCTTGAGCCCCTTCTCGGAGGCAGGACCGCCCGGGCTGACCTCGGTCACGACCACGCCCTTCTGATTGGCGCCGAGGTGATACTTGTCCCTGAGCGCGCCGGAAACCGGTGCGAGGCTGAGGCCGAGCGAGGAGATCGCGGTTTCGGCCGTGGCGGGCGGCTGTGGCGGCGCATTGGTTGCGACCTGGGTCTCGGGCGGCAGTTCGCCGACGACGGCTTGGAGCGTTTCCGTCTTTCCGTTCCGCCATACCTTCACGGGCACGGTGGCCCCGATGGACGTTTCGGCGACGATCAGCGGCAGCGCGTGCATGTCCTCAACGGCATGGCCGTTGAAGGTCAGGATGACGTCGCCGGTCTTGAGCCCGGCCTTGTCGGCCGGCCCGCCCGCATTGACGCCGGCGACAAGGGCGCCGGAGGGCGGCTTGAGGCCGAGGCTGGCGGCGATGTCGGGCGTGACCTCCTGGATCCGCACGCCCAGCCAGCCGCGCCGCGGGTGGCCGTATTTGAGCAGTTGGGCGAGCACGGGCTTGGCCAGGTTGGAGGGGATCGAGAACCCGATGCCGATCGAGCCGCCGGAGGGGGAAAAGATCGCGGTGTTGATGCCGATCACCTGGCCCTGCATGTCGAACAGGGGGCCGCCGGAATTGCCGCGATTGATCGGTGCATCGGTCTGGATGAAGTCGTCGTACGGGCCTTCATCGAGGTTGCGCCCGCGCGCCGAGACGATGCCGGCTGTGACCGTGCCGCCGAGGCCGAACGGATTGCCGATCGCCAGGACCCAGTCGCCGATCCGGACATGGTCGGAATCGCCGAACTGGACCGAGGGCAGCGGGGCGGACGCGTGCACCCGGAGGAGGGCCAGGTCCATCCGCTCATCGCGGCCGACGATCGTGGCCGGCAGGACCGTGCCATTGTGCAGCGTGACGGTGACCGAGGTTGCTCCGGCGACCACGTGGTTATTGGTGGCGATCAGGCCGTCGGGGTCGATGATGAAGCCGGAACCAAGGCTTTCCAGCCGTTCGGGCGTCGGCGGCGCGGCGCCGCCGCCATTCCCGTGATCGTGGTTCATGAAGTCGTGGAAGAACTTCTCGAACGGGGAGCCGGGTGGCAGTTGGGGTAGGCCGCCGGGAGGCGATTCTGAAGGCGCCGGCGCCTCGGTGCTGGCGACATTGACGACCGCCGGCAGCAGCCTGGCCACGAGATCGGCGAAGCTGGGCGGCGCCGGCGGGCCATCGGCGAGCACCGCGGCGGGGAAACCGACCAGGGCCAGGCAGAGCCAGACCGCTCCGACCGCCCCGCCATGAAAAATCCGTCTACGCCTGAGCATTATGATGTCCTTCCGAGGCGGCATCTCTGCGATGCCGAGCCGTTCTTCGCCGATTGTGCGCCGCCACGCCGCCCGGCGGCAAGCGCAAGCCGAGCCGTCGGCGCCGGGGAGCGAGGCGGCCGGCTTCAATGCGAATCCGTCGGAGAGGCCGGCTCGGGGGGGACGCTGAGATAGCGGAGAAACGGGGCTGCCGGGCTGAGCAGGAGTTCGGTGCCGCCGTTGGCGAGGCCGCGCCGATAGGCTTCGAGGGTGCGCCAAGCCTTGAAGAAAGCAGGGTCCTGGCCGTACGCCTTGGCCAGGATGATGGTGGCCTGCGCCGCCCCCTCGCCCTTCAGCGCGACTGCCTTCGCACTCGCGTCTGCCAGCAGGACGGTGCGCTCGCGATCGGCGTTGGCGCGGATCACCGTTGCGGCCTGGATGCCCTGGGCGCGCACCAGCGCCGCCACCCGCTCACGCTCGGACTGCATCCGCGCCAGCACCGCCTGGGTGTTCGCCTCGGGGAGGTCGGCGCGGCGGATCCGCACGTCCTCGATGGTGATGCCGAAGCCCTGCATCGCGGTGTTCACCTCGGTGCGGATCTCGCTCATGATCCGGTTGCGGGCAATCGACAGCACGGCGGGGAGGGTCTCCTGGCCCAGCACCCGGCGAAACGAGGAGGCGAGCGTCGAGCCGAGCCGGGCGTCGATCGCCTCCGCGGTCGCTCCGACCGACTGGTAAAAGCGGAGCGGGTCGGTGATGCGGAAGCGGGCGAACCCGTCCACCACGAGGCGTTGCTGGTCGCCAAGGATGACCTCCTCGCTCGGCAGTTCATAGTTGAGGAGGCGGCGGTCGAAGGGGATCACGCCCTGCACGAACGGGATCCGGGTGTGCAGGCCGGGCGTGGTGATGATCCTGACCGGCCTGCCGAACTGGGTGACCAGCACCTCCTCGGTCTGCTGCACGGTGAAGAGCGAACCGGCGGCGAGAAGCACCAGCACCACGATGAGCCCGGCCAGGATCCAGGTTCGCATCGTCATGGCATGGCTTTCTGCGGCGATCCCGTTGCCGGTGCCGGGGCGGGCGGATGGAGTGGGGCAGGCAGCGGGGCGGGGGCGGCCGGAAGGGAGAGCAGCGGCAGGACCTGCGCCGATCCCTTGCCGAGGATCACGGTATGGGCGTGCTCCAGCACGTTTTCGATGGTCTCGATATAGAGCCGCTCCAGGGTGATGGCCTTGGCGTCGCGATAGGCCGCGAGAACCGCCAGGAAGCGCTGTGCCTCACCGGTCGCGCTGGCGATCTCTGCCGCCTTGGCGGCCTCGGCTTCGGCGACGATGCGTGCCGCGTCGCCGCGTGCCTGCGGGAGGATGCTGTTGCTGTAGGCGTCGGCCGTGTTGCGGGCACGATCCGCATCCGTGCCGGCACGCTGCACGTCGCGGAAGCTGTCGATCACTTCGGGCGGCGGGTCGACCTTCAGAAGCTGGACCTCGGTGATGTCCACACCGGCGGCATACTGATCGAGAATATGCTGCATGTTCTCACGGACCTGCGTCTCGATCGCGAAACGCGCGGTGGTGAGCAGCGGCTCGATCGGATTGTGGCCGACCACCTCGCGCATCACGCTTTCGGCGACCGCCTTGATGGAGGCGGCGGGATCGCGGATGTCGAAGAGATAGTCGCGGGCATTGGCGATCCGCCAGAACACCGTGAAATTGATATCGACGATATTCTGATCGCCAGTCAGCATCAGGCTTTCCACCGGCACTTCGCGGGTCTCCACGGTGCCGTCCGGCTGGGTGACGCCGGTGCGATAGCCGATTTCGACACGGTTGATCCGGGTGACGGCCGGCAGCAGGACGGTCTCGATCGGCCAGGGGAGATGATAGTTGAGGCCGGGCGAGGTCGTGCCGACGAAGGCGCCGAAGCGCAGCACCACCCCCTTCTGGTCCGGTTGCACGATGTAAAGGCCGCTGGCGAGCCAGGCGAGGATGACGACGACGACACCGATCGTGATGAGGCGGCGCGGAGTCCACTCCCCGCCCGGAAAGCCCCCGCCGGGGAGGCGCCGGCCGCCGGGCCGGCGTGCGAGCAGGCCGCGGAGCCAAGCCATGAACTGGGCGAGAAGCTGCTCGGGGTCGGGGACCTGCGGGCGGCGTCGGCCGCCCCATGGTCCACCCCCGGAGGGTCCGCCGGGTGGACGGCCGCCTCCTGGCGGATTGCCGCCCGGCCCGCCGCCCCACGGGCCGCCGCCACCGCTGTTCCAGCTCATGTGCCGGAGGGAACTCCTGTTGTGCGCGCGGCCAACTCGGCGTTGGCAACCGGCCAGCGAAGCGCCATAACCGGCGCCGGGCCCGAACATACCGGCGGCCCGCGGACAGTGGCAAGCCGATGAGCGAGGGACGCATCGAGGCATTGCGCGACGCCTTGCGCACGATCGTCGATCCGGCGAGCGGGAAGGACCTTGTTGCCGCCGGCTATGTCGAGGGGATCGAGGTGAAGGGCGGGCTCGTGCAGGTGGTGCTGGCAGTGCCGCGAGAGCAGGCGCCGGCCATGGAGCCGCTGCGCAAGGCGGCCGAGCAGGCGCTGGCCCGGGAGCCTGGCATCACCAACGCGACCGTCATTCTGACGGCCCACCGCCCCGGCGTGGCGGCGGCGCCGGGCGGGCGGCACGGCCATGAGCGGGCTGGTGCGGCGGCGCGGCACAGCGAGCCGCTGCTGGCGGAGGTGCGCGCCATCTTCGCCGTTGCGTCGGGCAAGGGCGGGGTCGGGAAATCGACCGTTGCGGTCAATCTGGCGGTGGCGCTGGCGCGGGCAGGGCACGCGGTGGGCCTGCTCGATGCCGACATCTATGGCCCGAGCCTGCCGCGCATGCTGGGGCTGACGAAGAAGCCGGAAGTGGTCGGCGAGAAACTGGTGCCGATTCCGGCATGGGGTCTCAAGGCGATGTCGATCGGCTTCCTGGTGGAGGAGGAGACGCCGATGATCTGGCGCGGCCCGATGGTGATGGGCGCGCTGGAACAGATGCTCGGGCAGGTCGCCTGGGGGCGGCTGGACTATCTGGTCGTTGACATGCCGCCGGGCACCGGAGATGCCCAGTTGACCATGGCGCAGCGGGTCAAGCTGGCCGGGGCGGTAATCGTTTCGACGCCGCAGGACATCGCCCTGATCGATGCCCGCCGCGGCGTGCGCATGTTCGAGCGGACCCACGTGCCGGTGCTCGGGCTGGTCGAGAACATGAGCTTCTTCAACTGTCCGCACTGCGGCAAGCGTTCCGACATCTTCGGCCATGGCGGCGCGCGCACCGAGGCAGGCCGGCTTGGGGTTCCGTTTCTCGGGGAGGTGCCGCTGCTGCTGGCAATCCGCGAGACCGGCGATCGCGGAACCCCGATTGCCGCGGCCGAGGCGGATAGCCCGGCGGCGCAGGCTTTCACCGCGATCGCGCGGAAGGTTTCCGATGAGCTCGAACGCCGGCTTGCCGCGGCCGGTCCGGGGCCGCGCATCATCGTGAGCTGACCGGACCGGGCGTCGGCCTCGGGAGATAACAGTTTTCTGGTTCTCTTTTTCAAAAGAGAACAATCTGCATGCCTCCCCCAATGAGAACCCGCACAAAGGATTGCTGCATCGCTTCGATCGAGGAGGTGCGCCGGCTTGCTCAGTGTGGGTGGCGACGATACTGTCGCGTGGTGGACCGGGTCGGCATGGTCAGGCCACCAAGGAACGTCTGAGGATGATGGAGCAGGGTGGCCCCTCCGTGCCTGGCAAAGCCGGGCAAGTCGAGACGACAAACGACGAATTGCTCGCGGTTCACGGCCTTTCCAAGGCCTTTGGCGCCACTCAGGCGCTGGCGGATGTCGATCTCAGGCTCGAACGCGGCCAGATCCTCGCTCTGCTTGGCGAGAACGGGGCCGGCAAATCGACCTTGATCAAGATCCTGGCGGGCGTGCACAGGCCCGATGCCGGCCGCGTGCTTTATCGTGGCGAGGACGTGACGGGCACGGTGACGCGCCTGCCGATCGCCTTCATCCATCAGGATCTCGGACTGGTCGAATGGATGACGGTGGCCGAGAATATCTGCCTGACGCTGGGCTATCCGCGGCGATTCGGCCTTGTCGATTTCCGCGCCGCGGAACGGCGGGCGAGGGCTGCGCTGGCGGTGCTCGGCACCGACATCGACCCTGACATCCGCGTCCAGCGTCTCGGCCGGACCGAGAAATCCCTGGTGGCGATCGCCCGCGCGCTGGCCGCGGAGTGCGAGGTGCTGGTGCTCGACGAACCGACGGCGAGCCTGCCGGCGGACGAGGTGGCGCGGCTTTTCACGGCGCTGAGGCGGCTCAGGGCGGAGGGGGTTGGCATGATCTATGTCTCCCACCGCCTCGATGAAGTGTTCGAGATTTCCGACCGCGTCGTGGTGCTGCGGGACGGACAGGTGGCCGGCGAGCGGCGGATCGGCGAAGTGACGGCGGAGGAGATCATTCTCCTGATCGTCGGGCGCGAAGCGGCCCAGGTGTTCCGCCGGCCGGCGCGGCGGGAAGGCCAGGCGCGGCTGGTGCTCGAGGGGCTCAGGATCGGCGATGTCGGACCGGTCGATGCGAGCATTCATGTCGGCGAAGTGGTCGGGCTCGCCGGGCTCAGGGGAGCCGGCCAGGAGCAGGTGGGGCGGGCCCTGTTCGGGCTTGCTCAGCCGAGCGCCGGGCGCATCCTGCTCGATGGTGTGCCGATCCGGCTGGCATCGCCGCAGATGGCGATGCGGAACGGGATCATCCTCGTGGCCGGGGATCGAGCCGCCGAGTCGGTCATTCCCTATCGCACGGTGTGCGAGAACATGTTCGTCAATCCGCTTGCCAAGGGCAGAGGGCTTCTCTCGTATCTTGGCCCGGGCGCGGAGCGGAGCGCGGCATTGCGGCTTGGGCAGATGGTCGGGCTCAGGCCGAACGATCCCGGCCTGCTGATCGAGTCGCTCTCGGGCGGCAATCAGCAGAAGGTGGTTGTCGGGCGGGCGCTCGACCTGGCCGGCCGTGTCTATGTGTTCGAGGATCCGACGGCTGGCGTGGATGTGGGAGCGAAGGCGGAAATCTACGGTCTCTTCGAGGCCGCGCTGGCAGCGCAAGCTGCGATCATCATCGTGTCGACCGATTTCGAGGAGATCGCCAAGGTCTGCCATCGCGCGCTGGTCTTCGACCACGGGGCGGTTGCCCAGGAGATCGGGGCTGCGGATCTCTCGATCGCCAATCTGCTCGCCGCCGCCTCGGCGAGCGTGGCGGTCGAAACCGAGATCGCCTGAAGGAGCGGGCGCATGCTGTCGCTGAAATCGAACGCGCTCGAGCCGACCCGTGCCGAGTTCCGCGCGATGACGCCGGGTGCGGCGCTGCGGCGGCGCCTGACGGTCTACGGATTGCCGCTCTTGACGGTGCTGCTGATCGTCTTCTTTTCGCTGCTGCTGCCGAAGACCTTCCCGACGGTCCTGAACTTCCGCTCGATGCTGGCCGACAAGTCGGTGATCGCGCTGCTTTCGCTTGCCTCGATGATCCCGATGATGGCGGGGCGAATCGATCTCACGGTCGGGTACGGGATCGTGCTGTGGCACATCCTGGCGATCAGCCTGCAGGTCTATTACGGCGTTCCGTGGCCGGTGGCGGTGGCGCTGGTGCTGCTGGCCGGGATCGTCAGCGGGTTCATCAATGCGCTTCTGGTCGAGATTGCGCAGATCGACTCCTTCATTGCCACGCTGGGCACCGGCACCATCATCTACGCGCTGGCACTCTGGCACACCGGCGGGCAGCAGGTGATCGGCACGCTGCCGAAGGCATTTCTCGACATCAACGATCTTTCGTTCTTCGACATTCCGATTCCCGCCTTCTATGTCGCGGTGGTGGCGGTGATCCTGTGGATCGTGTCCGAACGGCTGCCGATCGGGCGGCATCTCTACGCGATCGGTGCCAACCCGCGGGCGGCCGAGTTGAACGGCATTCCCGTGCGCCGCTACGTGATGGGCGTATTCGTCGCGTCCGGTTTCCTGACCGCCTTTGCCGGTGTGGTGCTGGCGGCCAAGCTCCGGATCGGCGAGGCGAGCGTGGGGCTCGAATATCTGCTACCGGCACTGGTCGGGGCCTTCCTCGGTTCGACGACGATCAAGCCCGGGCGGGTCAATGTCTGGGGCACGGTGGTGGCAGTGGTGATCCTGGCGGTCGGGATTTCCGGGATCGAGCAGCTTGGCGGCACGTTTTTCGTCGAGCCGCTCTTCAATGGTGTCACCCTGGTGATCGCGATCGGGCTGGCCGGCATTGCGCAGCGCCGCTACGCGGCGACGAAGCGAGCCGCGGGCGGAGAGGCGTAGTCACTGCTGAAGCAAGGGAACAGAGGAATGAGAAGAACGGCGCGGCGGATTGGAAGGGGAATGCCGATCGGCATGCTGATCGGTGCGGTTGCGATCGGTACCGCAACGATCGGCTGTGGCATCGTGCCGGCCCGCGCCGATGATGCGTTCGTGCAAAACGCGAAGAAATTCGTGGCCGAGGTGACCAGCCCGACGATTCCGTGGACGGGGCCGACGACGGGACCGAAGGCGGTGGCGGGCATGTCGGTCGTCTATGTCTCCACCGACCAGCGCAATGGCGGGCCGCGCGGCGCGGCAGAAGCCGCCACCGAGGCGGCGAAGGTGATCGGCTGGAAATTCCGCATCCTCGACGGCCAGGGCACGGTTTCGGGACAGAATTCCGCGCTGTCGCAGGCGATCTCGCTGAAGCCGAATGGGATTATCCTGGGCGGGGTCGATGCGGTGCAATCGGCGCCGCTGGTCGAGCAGGCCGAGAAGGCGGGCATCAAGGTGGTGGGCTGGCACGCCGGGCCGAAGGCCGGGGCGATGACCAACCCGGACGTGTTCTGGAACGTCTCGACCGACCCGGCCGAGGTTTCCAAGGCGGCGGCGCTCTATGCGGTTGCGACCTCCGACGGGCGTGCCGGCGTCGTGATCTTCACCGACAGCGAATATGCGCTGGCGATCGCCAAATCCAACGCGATGGCCGATTGGATCCGCAAGTGCAGCGGCTGCCGGATTCTGGCGACCGAAGACACGCCGCTTGGCCAGACCCAGAGCCGGATGCCGTCGCTTACGACATCGCTCTTGGAGCGGTTCGGCAAGGCGTGGACCTATTCGCTCGGCATCAACGACCTCTATTACGATTTCATGGGGCCGTCGCTGCAGGCGGCCGGGATTCAGGGCGACGGGCATCCGTGGAACATCTCGGGCGGCGACGGCTCGACCTCGGCGTTCCAGCGCATCCGCACGCAGCAGTATCAGGTCGCGACCGTGGCCGAGCCGCTGCATCTGCAGGGCTGGCAGCTCATCGACGAGTTGAACCGCGCGTTCGCCGGCGCGCCTCCGAGCGGCTTCGTCGATCCGGTGCATCTTTTCATCCACGCCAATATCACGACCAATGGCGGGCCGCGGAACGTGTTCGACCCGGATAACGGCTACGAGCGGGAGTACAGAAAGATTTGGGGCAAATAGGCGCATCGCGGTTGCAGGCGATGCGGCAAGAAGGCAGACCGACCAAGGAGGAAGCGACGATGCCGGAAAACAGCAGATTGGTATGGGGGGTGGCGCTCGCCGGCGCGATGATCGGCGGGCTTCTGGCGAGCCCGGCGCGAGCGGATGATTCGTTCGTGCAATACGCGAAGAAGTACGTGGCGGAAGTCACCAACCCGGCGATTCCCTGGACCGGCCCGACCACCGGACCCAAGGCGGTTGCGGACAAGACTGTCGTCTATGTTGCCAACGACGAACGCAATGGCGGGGCGCGCGGCGTGCAGGCGGGCGCGGCAGAGGCCGCCAAGATCATCGGCTGGAAGTTCCGCGCGATCGACGGCCACGGGACGGTTTCCGGGCAGAATTCCGCGCTTTCCCAGGCGATCGCGCTCAAGCCCGACGGAATCATCCTGGGCAGCGTCGATGCGATCCAGTCCGCGCCGCTGGTCGAGCAGGCGGAGAAGCTGGGGATCAAGGTTGTCGGCTGGCATTCCGGCGGCACCGCGGGGACGTTGCATAATCCGTACGTGTTCTGGAATGTCACCACCAATCCGCCGGATGTCGGCAAGGCTTCCGCCCTTTATGCCGTGGCGGAATCGGACGGGCATGCCGGGGTCGTGATCTTCACCGATTCCGAATACAAGGTCGCGATCGCGAAGTCGGACGCGATGGTCAAGTGGCTGAAGCAATGCACGACCTGCACGGTTCTGGCGGTGAAGGACACCCCGCTTGCCTATGTCTCGACGCGCATGGGACAGCTTACCGCGGCACTGCTGCAGCAGTACGGGAAGAAGTGGACCTATTCGATCGGCATCAATGATCTCTATTTCGATTTCATGGCGCCGGCCCTGCAATCCGCCGGCATCTCCGGCACCAGCCCGCCCTACAGCATTTCCGCCGGTGACGGATCGGTCTCTGCCTTCCAGCGCATCCGCACCCAGCAATACCAGGTGGCGACCGTGGCGGAGCCGCTGAGGATGCAGGGCTGGCAGACAATCGACGAGTTGAACCGTGCCTTTGCCGGCCAGCCTCCGAGCGGGTTCATCGACCCCGTGCATCTCTTCGTCCACTCCGATCTCAACAGCGATGGCGGGCCGCAGAATCTCTATGATCCGACCAACGGCTATGAGAAGATCTACGAGAAGATCTGGGGCAAGTAACTGGGGCAAGTAAGCAAGCCGGATCGCAAGGAAACTGCGGCGCCATGGCGGGAGGGAAAGGAAGCGCCTTCTTTTTCTGAAGAAAAAGAAGCAAAAAGACTTCCTTCCATTTTCCGGACCTGGCGCCGGCCCCGCGACTCCGAACGAAGAGATGGAAGTTTTCTGGTTCTCTTTTTCAAAAGAGAACAATCTTTTCCTGTCAGGCGCGATCCGTCAGCCGGGCGGGTTCAGGGGCGGCCGGTCCAGTTGGCGGCCATGGCGGCGATCCGGGCGGCGCGGGGATCGCGCGGCGGCGGCGCCTTTTCCTCCTCCAGGCGAAGATGGTTGATGACGAGCAGCACGGCGATCGCGCTCATCATCGCGGGTGGAATCCAGATCACCATGCCGCCGACAAGCTGGTCGTAGAGGGGGCTGACCGAGTCGAGGAACCGCCCGCAGATGCTGTAGTACGGATAAATGTCGTGCCGAGAAAAGACGATCAGCGCACCGATGGCAATCTGCGGGAAGATCACCGCGAAGGCCATCGCGGCGCGCACGCCGTAGCTGACGCGCGCCAAAGGGAAGGGACGCGGATCGAGCACGAGACACCAGAACAGCAGGCCATCCAGGACCATTGTCCAGTTCATGGTCCATAGCAGCCGCTCGCTCACCATCGCCCGGAAGTGAATCCCGGGAATCAGCCAGAAGGCGACGAATCCGACGAACAGGAGCGAGGCGACGAAAGGCTGCTGGATCGGCGCGATGAGCCTCTGCGCCGCGCGGGAGAAGATCATCCGCGCGATCGGCGCCGGTATTCCCTTTCTCAGCGGCGCCCGCGCCAGGCCGAGCGCCACCAGGAAGGGGCCGAGATGATGCATCGCGACATGCTGGATGCGATTGAGGAAGAACTCGTGCTCGGCGAGATAGAGATAGCGAGTCTGCAGCACTGCATAGATCAGCACCATGCCGAGCACGAAGGAGACCTGCTGCCAGCGGTGCGGACGGTCCGATCGGGGCAGCAGGGACACACCCCTGAGATACCACCAGACGAACAGCCAGGTGCCGAGCCAGGCGAACCAGGAAAAGTCGTAGGGCATCCAGATCGGCATTGCGGCGGGATGGCTGGTGGAGGCCCAGTCAACGAGCGCGCCGAGCCCGATGATCGCCGCCGGGACTGCGCAGGTTGCCAAGCTGGCTCGGCGAGGCGCCGATATCGGCACAAGGTCGTGAAAGGACGAGCGCTCCATCAGCGAGTGGCGGATTAAGCCGCTGGGCGGGGAAGTCAAGGATTGGCGGGGAAGGTGGGCGCGGCGGGGACGAGATAGATCCGGTTCGGTACTTTTGTCCTGCTTCCAAGCCCTTCTGATCTCACGAGCCCGTGATCGTGTGAATATTCATAGCAGTATTGCTGCCCTAAATAAACGATTCGCTCTCGCGCGCGTGAGACTTGCCCGCTAGGCTCACGTCCACGCTCGCCGAAAGGGCAAGAGGTCCGTGCGGGCAAGGGCCGAGGGGGAAGTGATGCCCGAGCGCATGTTGCAGTTCGTGAGCCTGCCGCAGCAGCCACCCGACAAGCGTCCGGTGAGGGAACGGCGCGCCGATTTCTCGGAGATCTACCGTCGGTTCGAGGCAGGCGATGCCGCGCAGCAGGCCAGCCGGTGCAGCCAGTGCGGCGTGCCCTTCTGCTCGGTGCATTGTCCGCTCGGCAATGACATTCCCGACTGGCTCAAGCTCACTGCCGAGGGCCGGCT
>Ga0335075_10003178_pt1 | contig 26190 bp, 16 predicted proteins | sample Lox_Sample_24_FD_206723 | JGI IMG/M metagenome (GOLD analysis project Ga0335075, IMG submission 206723) | Soil microbial communities from Loxahatchee National Wildlife Refuge, Florida, United States - Lox_Sample_2.4 | ecosystem: Environmental > Terrestrial > Soil > Wetlands | place: USA...
GGACCGCCTCGCGCCCGGCCGGACGCCTGATCTGGAGAGCGCCCGCGCGGTGCTGGACGACTTCAGCCCGTTCTGGGAGAAGGAGACCGACCCGGAGCGGCGCCGCGAACTGATCGGCCAACTCGTCGAGCGCGTATGGATCGACGACAAGCGCGTCGTGGCAATTCGCCCGACGGCCGCCTTCGTGCCGTTCTTCGCCTGCGAGGGCAGGAGCCAGACCGAAGGCCCTCGCCCGGCAGCAGCGCGCAGGCGAGGGGGTAGCAATTACGGGAGCGACGGGGGAGAAACCCGGATTTCAACACCCGGGGTTCCCGGCCGACGTCGAGATTCGCCCCTGAGCGGCGCGGTCGGAATGACCTTCGTTCTCGCGCCGCACGCACGGACGTTGGGAGCCATCAGCCATCGAATGCAGCGGCTCGGCGTGGTCAGGCAACCCGGTTCTACTCGCCGGCCAGCGCGAATGGATGGTGTCGTTGCTCATGGTCGTGACGCCATGCGCGGGTCGGGGTTGGCGCTGCTCGGCGCCTGCCCCCGAGTGACCGACCGGCCGCGTGATCTGCTTGGCGCCCGACTGCATGCCGTCGTTGGTGCGTTGTTCCATCACGCGCCGGCACTCCGACGAACTCGGCAATGCGCGTGCTGAACGTGCCCAGCGACTGACCGTCGACGGCGCGGACCGCAAGGTAGGAGTGGGACGACTCGCCGTACGCGGCCTTGAACTGCCGGGCGCGTCGCGGTCAGGCGCCGTGGCCGGTCAGCTGGCGTCCAGCTCCGAGAGCTCCTCGCGGGCGAACGTGAGCCGCTGGTCGATCTCCGGGTCGTCCGCGTCGTCGAACTCCTCCACCGCTCGGCGGTAGACCGCCGCGGCCTCGTCAGCCCGCCCCGCCGAGCGCAACCATCGGCCTTTGTCGGTGAGCGCGATGGCGCGTTCGGCGGCGAGCTCGGCCGATTCGGGCCAGCGACCTGCACGGGCCAGCACCTCGTCGCACACAAGGATCGCCTCGGCGTTCCGGTCCTCCAGCCGCGCCAGGATGCCGGCCTTCGAGATCAGCGCGCGGAGGACCGCGGACTGGACCCGGTTCTCGGCGACGTCGCCGAACCGCTCGACGACGTCCTCGTAGGTCTCGATCGCCTTGTCGGGGTGTCCGAAGTGCAGGGCCAGCCCGCCGAGGAGCAGCTCCGCGTCGACGATCGGCTGGATGCCGGCGAGCGGCGGCTCGTCGACGAAGCCGTTGAACAGGTCGGCCAGGAGGACCGCGGCGTCCTCGAAGTTCCCGGCGCGGTTGAGGACCCAGCCCAGGCCGTATTCGGCGAACGCGCGCGAGTTGCGCAGATCGGGGTCCGTCTCAGACCCGGCGAGCCGCCGGGCGTCGTCGAAAGCGGCCATCGCCTCGTCGAGCCGATCACCCTCCTCCAACGCCCACGCCTTGCCGATCAGCGCATCCGCCGCGACCGACCGCAGGTACGGATCGGGGTCTCCGGCGAACTCGCCGGCCAGCCGGTCGAACGCCGCGATAGAGCCTTCCGGCCCCTCTGCGACATCCAGGCTCCTGACCTCCGCCAACCGCTCCCACGCCGCGCCACGCGCCGCGTCCCTCCGCGCGTCAGACATGTTCGCAGCTACGCCACGAGCTGGTCGACGGGGTTGCTCTTCTTTTTCTTCTTCGGCCACGGGTTGCCATTGTTGCCACCCTTCGGTCGATCCGGAGCACTGTCCTTCGGATCCTCCTCGGGCTCGGGCTTGGGCTTCGGCTTGTCCCCGCCCTTGCCCGGACGCTTCGGGCCCTGGACGGTCCCGATCGCCGGGTCCTTCGGCGGGTCCGGCTTATGCGGATTCGGATGGTCGGCCCCTGCGCCGCCACCGCCGATCAGCCAACAGATCTTGGCCACGCAGACCCACTTCTCGCCCGGGTAGGTGCCGTCCAGGTCCTGCGAGTTGACGGCGTTCTGGTTGACGTAGTCATAGGCATTCGCCGAGCCACCGTCGACCGGATCGACCTGCAGGAAGCGGCCGATCGTCGGGACGTACGTGCGCTGCCCCATGACCATGATGCCCGACGCCGTCTCGGTCGTCCTGGCCTTGCTGCCGAGGTAGCCGTAGCGCTGCACCGTGCCGGTGTCCTGCGGGACGCCGAACTCGTCGTAGTCGAATGTCTGCAGCGGCCCGGCGTTCGGATCCGGCGCGATCGTCACCGTGACCGCGCCAGCGTCCGCGGCGGCGCTGCCGGCCGTGCCCGAGAACGCGACGTTCCCGCCAACCTTGGCGTTGTTGGCCGGCGCCGTCACCGTCACGGCCGGCGCGCTCGCGTCGAGCTGGGAGCCGAGGCGGTAGTGCGAGACGATCCGCGAGGCCGACAACACGCTCTTGTAGATCGCGACCTCGTCGATCCGGCCGGTGAAGAACCCGCCCGCCGCGCCGGCGCCGATCCGCACGCCGTCGGTCCCCGACAGCGCGCCCGTGTTCGGCGTCGCGTTCGCCGTGCCCGCGGCGCCGTCCACGTACACCCGTGCCGCGGTGTCGCGGTCCGCGACGGCGACCACGTGGTGCCAGGCGCCGTCATCGACACGACCTGCGCTGTAGGCCACGACCGCGCCGCCGGCGTAGGCGAACCGCGCCAGGCCGAGATGCCCGCTGTCCCCGGACACCGTCAGCTGCCAGTCGGTGCCCTTGCCCGCGATGACCTCATCGCCGTTGGCGGACGTCTTGACCCACGCCTCGACGGAGAAGTCCGCCACGCCAGGGTCCCAGAACCCGGCCGTGTTCGGGATGTCGACCCTGTCGTCGGTGCCGTCGAACGTCGGGGCCGTGTCGCCGTCCATGGACAAGGCGCCGTTGCTGCCCAGCGTGGGCCCACCCGAGTAGGTGCCGGGATGCGCGGGCGTCCGGTCGTCGGCCGCCGTCGTCCCCGACGCCTCGCCGAGCCGCCAGTAACCGGCGGGCTCGTCGGAGCGCACGCTGGTCGCGTAGCCGGTCTCCGGGTCGGTCGCGCCCGAGATCGTGAACGTGCGGGTCGCGCTGCCGTAGCTGCCCGAGCTGTCGCTCTGGGTCACCTTGGCAGTGTAGGTCCCGTTGGGCAGGCCCTTCGCCGACTCCGCGTTCCAGCTGCCGCCGCTGCGCGGTGCCAGCAGCGATTGCACCGGCGTCCCGGACCCGTCCGATCCGCTGAACACGTCGACCCGCAAGTCGTCGGCCATCGTGTCCTTGTCGAGACCGGTGCCGGCGATGCTCGGCGTGGCATCGGCGACCGTGGCGCCCGCGCCCGGCGCGGACACCCCCGGCGCGGCCAGCGTCGTCGTCAGCGAGCGCGTGCGGTAGTGCTCGGAGAGCTCACCGGTGCTCAACGCGCGCGGGTAGACCGCCGTCTCGTCCAACTGCCCGTTGAAGAACTCGGCGGGGCTGGTGCCGGACGGTCGCCGGCCAACCGAGATGTAGGGGTCGCTGCCGCCGACCACCTGGGAGACCGGCAGGTTGTACTCACGCGTGATCTCCGTGGCCGACTGCGCCCGCGGGTACACGCGCAGCTCGTCCACCGTGCCGTTGCTGAAGGCCGTCTGGCCGTGTGCCTGGTCGCGCCCGACGAAGACCAGGCCGCCCGTCATCGCCGGCGCCGTCGTCGCGACCGACCCGGAGAGCACGCCGTTGACGTACAGCCGCATCGTGGTCTTGTCCCAGGTCGCCGTCAGGTGCGTCCAGACGTTGAGCGCGGTCGTCGGCGCCCGCACGCAGGTCGTGCCCGCGCAGACGCCAGCGCCGGACGTCGACGACGCGGGGCCGACCAGGCCGAACGTCGTCTGACCCAGGAAGGGGGAGCCGGCGGCGTTGTAGGACGACGGCCGCAGCCACGCCGACAGCGTCATGCCCGCTGGCGTCACCATCCCCGGGTCCAGGAAGTACCCGTAGTTGGTGCCGTTGAACGAGAGGCCCTGGCCGAACTTGCCGAGCGTCCAGCCCGTCGTGCCCGACATCGTGACGTCGTGGCCGTAGGACGAGTCGGCGAGCACCGTGCCGCTCGTGCTCTCGAGGCCGAACGCCGCTGACGGCTTGTTGCGGTCGTAGGTCGCCGCCGGCGTCGTCATGTCGGAGGCGATCTCGGTCTGGCTGAGCGCGCGCTGGTAGACCTTCACCTCGTCGATCGTGCCATTGAAGATGCCGTTGCCGACGGAGCCGATCGAGAAGCTCCCCGAGGAGCCCGTCGGTGCGGTGACGCCCGTGGCGGTCCCCGCCAGGACGCCGTTGACGTAGACCTGCTCGGTGCCGCCCGACCACGTCATCGCCACGTGCGTCCAGGTGCTCACGGACAGGCTCCCGGTCCCGTAGACGGTGGTGTTGCCGACGTTGCCCATCAGCTGGCCGCCGGGGTACGTCCCCAGCGCCCAGTCGGCGTTGAGCCAGCCGCCGGAACCAGCGTGACCGGCGAAGCTCCCGTAGGGGTACGGCACCGTCGTCGGCTTGACCCACGCCTCGACGGTCAGCGCCGTCGTGGCGCGGAGCCCCGCCTGGTCGGGGACGTTGACCCGGGAGTTGGAGGTGAAGTTGAGGGCCTTGCCGATGCGGCCGTCGCTGGTCCACGTCGCCCCGGAGAGCGTGCCGTCGCCGGCGCTGCCCGCCGTGCCGCTGTTCTTGGCCGTCGTGCCGCTGCCCTCCTCGAAGCCCCACGCGTAGGCCGGGCCGGTCGTGGCGGCGGTGCCCGACTGCGAGACGCCGTCGACGACGACGCGCAGCTCGCTGCTCCCGGCCACCACCGCGACGTGATGCCACTTGCCGTCGTCGATGCGCCCGGCGCTGTAGCCGATGTAGATCCGGCCGCCGAAGTTGCCCTGGAAGCGCACCTTGCCCTGGCTGCTCCCCGCGGCGTTCTCGACGCGCGCGTACCACCACGTCGGGTCGCTCGTGGCGCCCTGGGACATAATCGTGCCGCCGAGCTGCGTCGTCTTGACCCAGGTCTCGACGCTGAACTGCCCACCGCCGGAGCGCCACGGCTGGTCGAGCGCCGTCGCGGCGTCGTCGACGCCGTCGAACCGGACCGACGTGTCGGGGTCGGTCGGGAAGACGCCCTCCTGGCCGAGCGTGGGCCCACCCTCGAAGGTCAGCGGGTGCGCCGGCGTCATCTGGTCGGCACCGGTCGTGCCCGTCGCCTCGCCGAGACGCCAGTACGCCTCGGGCTCGTCGCCGCTGACCGTGTCCACGTAGGCGTGGTCGGGCGCGCCGACGGCGTTGACCTTGAAGTGCGTCGTCGCCGAGCCCACGTTGCCGGAGGCGTCGTTCTGGCGCACGGTGGCCACGTAGGAGCCGGGCGCGAGCGAGCGCGCCGGCGAGGCCGTCCAGCTGCCGCCCGTCCGCTTGGCCTGCAGCACGCGGCTGTCGGAGATCACGGTGCCGGACGTGGCCGCCGTGGCGACGACGTCGCCGTGCAGGTCGGTGAGCTGCAGCACCGGGCCGCTCTTGTCGTCGACGATCGCGTCGATGTCGCCGCCGAGGCCCGCGACGCTCCGGGACCAACGGGAGCCGGTCGACGTCCAGGACGGCACGTCGTCGTCGGCCGCGTAGTGCGACGTCTCGGTCTCGCCGCCGCTCGTGCGCAGCATGGGACGACGGACCGGATCGAGGTCGTAGGTCGTCGTCTTGCCGCTCTGGGTGATGCTGCGCGTCCGGTCGTTGACGAAGTAGGACGACGTCAGCTTGTGCCCGCCCGCGTCCGCCGCCGGCAGCGTGGTCACCCGGCCGAGGGCGTCGTAGGCGATGCCCGCGTCCGTCAGCCGGTCGGCGGCGTCGTAGCTGTGGCTCAACGTGGACTGCAGGTTGGCCGCGAGCTGGTTGCAGGCGCCGCCAGCGTCCGGATTGTACTTGCTCTGCGAGGTCCGGTTGCTGTTGGTGTCGTACCAGTACCGGCTCAGGGTGCAGCCGGCGTCCGCAGGCGTGTTGCGCGCCTCGCTCAGCCGGCCGGCGCCGTCGTAGGCGTAGGCCTTCTGCGCCGTCGTTCCGTCGACGGTGCGCTGCTCGTCGCGGATCGAGCGGGTGACGCCGTAGTGCAGCCAGTCGCAGTCGCTCGCGCAGCCAGACGTCTTCGTCCAGGTCAGGTCGTAGAACTGGTTGGCGGCGTCGGCCTTGTACGTCGCCTTGAGCCCTCCGGGCAACGTCTTGGTGGCGAGGTCGCCGTCGGCGTCGTAGGTCGTCGAGAACGTCCCGGCCTGGGAGTCGACGAGCGTCGTGGGCAGGCCGGTGACCGGATCGTAGGTCGTGGTCTGCGTGCCCTTGCCGTCGTCGGTCGTCTTCACGCGGTCGTTCAGGTCATACGTCATGGTCGTCGCCTGACCCGCGCCGTCGGTGTAGCTCGTCCAGCGGCCGATCGAGTCGTAGCCCCACTGGATCGTGCGGGTGGTCCCTGAGACCGTCGTGCTGCGGCTCGCGGTGCGGCCCGTCGCCGGGTCGTAGGTCGCGGTCGCCGTCGGGACCGCCGTGCCCGTGCCACCGCTGAAGGCCTCGGTGAGCTCGCGGCCGGCGGCATCGTAGGTGTAGGTCGTCGTTCGCAGCGTGCTGGAGCCCGCCACGTCGGACTCGGTCTTGAGGAGGCCGAGCTTGTTGTACGTGTAGCTCGTCTTCGGCAGCGTCGGATGGGTGGACCCGGCGGGCTGCCCGGCCGGGCGCTTGAGGCACGGCCACCCGTATCGCTCCGGGTTGTTCCGGCACGTCGACTCGCCCGAGTTGGGGTCGTAGATGTAGTACTGCGCCGTGCCGGCCGTGTCGTTGCTGCTCGGAGCGTTGGGCTGGCGCCGGAACCTCATCGTGCCGGTCGCGTCGTCGTAGCCCAGCGTGGTCGTCAGGTTCAGACGGCCGCTGCCGGCGTCGACGACGCGCTTGGTCACCCGGCGCACCGTCCAGTTGTAGTCCGAGGTGGTGACCCGCACGTCGGCGTCGGCGCTTCCGGCGATCTGCGCGCCGAGCGTGGCCGTCGTCGCCAGGTGGTACTTGGTGGTGTCACCCGCGGGCTTGGTCTGGTCGTACTGCCACGTCGCGTGCCGGCGCGCGTCGGCGACCGTGCCGTTGTCGAGCCGCACGCTGTGCAGCGGGCCGATCTCGTTGGCGAGCTCCAGGCCGTCGCTCTGGAAGGTGCGCTGCGTGTCGACCTCGTGGGACCGGGCCGCGGTGTCGCCCGCGTTCAGCGCCACGACGCGGTTGGCGGCGGTCAGCTCGCGGGTGACGTTGCCGTAGCGGTCGTGCTCCGCCGTGGTGATCCGGCTAAACCCGCCGACCGATCCTGGGTACGCGACGTTGACCTCGAAGCCGTCGCGGTTGAGGTAGTGGATGGTCGCCCGGGTGAAGTCCGTCGTCGGCACGGTCGGGACCTGGTCGGGCGGGAAGATCGCCGCCGCGTCATAGGGCAGGTCGGCCTGGCCCCACGTCGCGACGTTGGCCGCCGACATGTTCTTCGGCGCGCCCGTGCCGCTGGTCGGGAGGCTGTACAGGACCGTCCACGTCGCCGTGCCCTGCGGGCCGGTGCGGCTGACCTGCGACAGGCGGCCCGGCTCGGCGTCGGAGCCCTGCGCCGCGTATCCGAACGTCCACGTCTGCTCGCCGGGAGGCGTGATCGTGTAGAGGAGGCCGTTGGCGTCGTAGGCGTAGGTCCGCTTCAGCTCGGGCGAGATCCGCGGGTCCCACGTGGCGCGCAGCCGGCCGGCGCTGTCGTAGGTGTAGCTCGCGATCGCTTCGATCGACAGCTGGTTGTTGGCCGGGTCGTAGGTCTTGAAGTCGATGCGGGCCAGGCGGCCGTCGTAGTCGCCCCAGCTGCTCGGCAGCGTCCCCGATGCCGTCGTCGACGTCGCGTAGACGAACTCCAGGCTGCGGCAACCCGCCACGAAGCTCGACTTGCAGTTGGTGCCGCCCGGCGCGGGCGCGTAGAGCGACTTGACCCGGGTGTTGCCGCCTGATGGCGTCTCCATCACGGCGGTTCCGGCCGTCGCGGAGGCGGCCTGGCTGTAGACCTCCGGGTAGAACGTGCCGGTCACGCCGGCCGGCGCCCGCAGGACGACGGTCGAACCGTCGATCTCGTCCTTGAGGATGTACTCGCCGTTGGCCTTGCTGAGGGCATAGCGCTCGTAGGTCACGGCCGGCCGCAGGCCGGTCCCGGTGTACGAGAAGGGCACCAACGTGCCGTCGGACAGGACGAGCTCGACGAACCCGGTGCCGGTCGGCTCCTGGATGCGCGCGATCGAGGCGGCGCGGTCGAGGACGGCGTTGGCCAGCGACCAGCCCGGCCCCAGCGGCCCGGCGGTCGCGCTGTTGCGCGAGTTGTAGGTCCTGGTGACGCTCAGCGTCGCCAGTCCAGCGTCGATCGACGCATCGGTGTCGCGCAGGGCGAAGTTGCCCGTGAGCAGGTTCACCGATCCGGGCCCGATGCTCTCGACGGCGGTTCGGCCGTCCAGGCCCTTGGTGTCCAAGGTGATCCGCGACGGGTTCGTCGTGCCGCCCGCACCACCGCTGAAGACGCCGCGCACCTCCAGCGGCTGGGTCTTGTTCTGGATCCCGGTCGTCGACAGGATCGTCCAGGACAAGGGCGCGCTGTCGCCGTTGGTCAGCGACTGCGACGTCGATCCGGGCTGGGCGCCCGAGTTGTCGCGCAGCGCGGTGACCGGGATCGTCGTCCACGTGCCAGCCGGCGTCGCGCCGACCGCGGCGGTGCGGTACTCCCAGCGGACCGAGGTCAGGCCGGGGCGGCGCGCGTGCGCCTCGAGCGTCGCGCGGCGCGGCGTGACGAGCCCGGCGCGCGGGTTGGTCACGCTGCCGCTGACGACGTCGAGCGTCCACGGGTCGGAGTTCGTCACGTTGCCGGCCCGGTCGGTGACGCGGACCTGGAGTGTGTGGGCGCCGTCGGCGTAGGTGTCCGTGTTGAACGTGAAGTCGGCCGACAGGCTGGCGCTGTCGCCGTCGAGGCACGCCTGACCGCAGCCCTGGGTCGTGCTGGCGGCGACGGCGCCGTCGACCAGCAGCACGATCGAGCCGATGCCCGACCGGTAGACCGGTGCGGCGGGGTTGGGCGAGTGGTCGCTCGCGTCGACGTGCAGCGGGTATGAGGCCTCGCCGACCTGAAGGCCGCGCAGCTCGTAGGCCGAGTTGGCGAGCTGCATCGACGGCGCCTTGGTGTCGACGCGCGCGCTGAAGGTGGCGTCCGAGACGTTGCCCATCACATCGGAGCCCATGACGTTGAACGTGTGGATGTCGTCCGTCATGCCGGTCTTCGACACGTTGATGTTCAGCGTGCCGTCGCAGAGCGCGCTCTGCACGAGGTTCACGCTGCACGGGCTGGTCATGAGCGCGATCGGGTCCGGACCGCTGGGATCGTCGTAGTCGACGTCGTACCAGGCGCCCAGCACCTTCATGCCGAGGCCGCCGTCGGAGGCGTAGGTGTTGAACCCGATGTTGGGGTTGTTGGTCCAGCCGGACGGCAGGCCGGTCTGGCCGAAGTTCACCGGACCCCGGTCATCGGTGACCTGGACGGCTGCGCCACCCATGAAGATCTCATCGATGTCGGAGCCGCCCTGCGCGCTTGGGGCCCACCACTGGACCGCGGCCATGTTGCCGCGCGTCACCGTGTTCCAGTTGGCCCCCTGCAGGCTGTGGACCTGGTAGGAGTTGGAGAAGCCGGTGGGCTGCTGGTAGGCGCAGCGCCCCCACGGCGAGGCGTCGGTGTAGCCGGAGACGTCGACCTGCGCCGGGTTCCAGCTGAGCGGGCTCCAGGAGCCGAGGATGCCGACCGCGATGCAACTGCGGCCGCCGGCGGGGTAGAAGGTCAGGTGGCCCGCCTCGAAGCGCGACACGAACGTGTCGCCGGGGGCCTTGAAGTAGTAGACGCCCCACAGACCGGCGGGCGGCGTGAGGTTGGCGGGCAGCCAGATGTTGAGGCCGCGGCCCCAGGCGCCCGTGCCGGCGAGCCGCGAGAGCGCGCCAGGGTTGGACTCGTTGAAGAACCAGCCGCCGAAGCTCATCGACGCGTTCGTGTCCCAGTACCGCTGGTCGACCGAGACCGCGGGATCGACGATCACCGGGTAATGCACGTCGGCCGAGCGGTGGTCGACCTCGATCTGCGCGACGGTGCCGTGAAGGACCCAGCGCGAGCGGACGAGGCGGCCGTCGGCGTCGCCGGCCATGGGCGGCGCGACGCGCATGACGTCGTTGCCGTCGCGGTCGGTGACCTTCAGGCCCTTGAAGTCGTCGTCGATCATGACCGCGCCGCCCTCGGGCACCAGGACGTCGAACGACAGGCGCTCCGGCGACCTCCGCGAGCGCAGGACGTCGAACGTCTCGACGCCGTCGGGGAGCATGTGGACGAGGAAGTCCGTGTCGAGGGCGACGTTACCCCAGAACGCGCGGCCGTCCTTGACGCTGGTCGGCGCGCCGAGGTCGATGCCGGTCGGGCGCAGGCCCGCTCCGGCCTTGCCGAAGACGATGCCGGAGCGCAGGTCGGCGTCGACCGTGACGTCGACGAGCGGGTTCTCGGCCTTCAGGCTGTTGGACGGCGTGCGGACGATGTCCGTCGAGACCGGGGAGTCCTCACCTTTGCCGTTCTCGGCGCGCAACGGGAGCGTCGAGACGACAAGGCGCTTCCGGCGCTTGCGCGCGCCCTTGGCGTCCTCGTCTCCGGAGACGACGATCGCGGCGTGGTCCTCGCGGAGGTAGCGGACGACGTGGTCGCCCTTGCCGATGGCGCCGCCGTCCTTTGGATCCTTGACCGCTTCAGGGAACTCGTCGGTGACGGTCTGCAGTGCTTCGGCATCGGTCTGCTGGGCGAACGCGGTGTGTGACTGCTCGCGCGCCGCCCGCGCCTTCGGCGAGGCGAGACGCTTGTCCTCGGCCCGCTGCTGACGACGAGCCTCCCGCTGGACCCGCTCGGCCTGGACACCCGGGCTCTTGAGGGTCTTGGGCGCGACGACGCGGGACGTGCCGGCGGCGGGGACCGACCCGCTGTCCGCCACGGCACCGCACAGGCACAGCGCAACGCATCCAGCAACGAGGAAGAACCGACGCACGGTTGGAGTTCCTTCTATAGCGATCAGGACCGTCGCTCCATCAGAGCGATCGGCGCGGCACGGTACAGAGCTACCAGTGGCTACGTCTGAGACATCCGTCTACTACGGAATCCAAAACTAGTTAGTCGCCTCGCCATGATCTTGAGCCGCCGCGAAACGACGAGGCGCGCGCGACCGCGACGGGTCGGACGGCGACGTCAGCGGGCTGACGATGCTCCCGTGCGCCGCCGGAACGGAAGCCCGGAGAGCCGACGATGAGGTGGAAACGCGACCCGGCGCGGCGGCGCGAGCTGGTCACCCAGCGCTTCGAGCGCGTGTGGTTCGGCGAGTGGCGAGTCGTCGCCGTGCGGCCGACGGCCGCGCTCGCGGGCTTCTTCGGCCCAGGAAACAGCAACGCCGCCCAGGTGGGCGGCGTGTGGTCCGACGAACGGACGGGAGCGACGGGAGTCGAACCCGGGATTCCTACCCCCGGCCGGTACCGCCCATCGAGATCCGTCTCTAGGCGGCGGTCGCAGTGGATCTCAACTACCCGGACGACCTAGCAGAGGTCTTGCGGGTCATGGGCCACCGTGCCCGTGCTCGAAGGAAGGCACTCGGTCTCAGCCAAACCACCTTGGCCGACCAGTCGTGGACGGCCCAGACGATCATTTCCCGCATTGAGTTGGGGAAGGTCAACCTCCGGATGTCCGGGTTACTGCGGCTTGCCTACGCGCTCGACATCGACCCCGCAGCCCTCATCCCGCAGGGCGAGCGAGGCGCCCCGTCCCCTCGCCAGCTCCCATCCGTGGGGCGTCCTGGAATCACGATGCTCACCGCCGACTTCACCAACGCTCGTGAGCTGATCTTGGTGCCCATCGGCGCCAACATCCGAGTCCAGCGCGAGGCGTACGGCTGGAGTGTCGCCGACCTCGCCGGCGAGCTGGAGACGGTGAAGAGGATGGTGGTGTTGTACGAGCAGGGGCGCCGCGACATCTCGTTGGGCACGCTGTTCAGGATCGCGGAGGTGATGTGGCTCGACCGCACGGAGCTTCTGCCCTCCCTCACGATCGGCCCGGGGCTGATCGCTGTGGGTCGACGGACGTCATCGGGGAGCACACCGCCGCAACGTATGCGGCGCTTGGCTCCTCTAGGACGCTACGTCCCCGTGAGGAAGGTTCGGCGGGCCCGGCGTCCCTAGGGTCCGCGAAGACGCGGGGCCGGATGGTCGATCCATCCGGCCCGTTTCCGTTCGCGAGTGGCCCTGTCGTTTTTCTACTAGCGAGGCGGCGCAGCGCCATCGGAACATGGAGCGCGTGCCCGACGTCGATCCCGAACGCTTGCTGACGACGGCCGAGGCCGCGCACCTGCTCGGCCTAGAGGATCGGAGCCTGATCCTCGATTGGATTAGCCGCGACTGCGTCCCCTACGTCAAGTTGCCCGGCGACGCGAGGCGGGCGTGGTACCGCGTCCCGCGGTTGGCGCTGTTAAGCATGTTGGGCGGCGACAACACGTTGTCAGCCGAGTTCAAGGCCGCGTTCGCATCCGCCGCTACACGGCAGGGCGAGCCTCATCGCCCAAGCCAATCGACTTGATCGCGCGGCGCGTGCGCCGACCGTACGACGGGTGCGTACGGTCCCATCGTCATCAGGTCTTCTAGTAGGCAGACATCGACGCGGATGTCCGCGACGTCTTCCTCCGCGAGCAGCGCGAGCATCATCGACCGGCGTCCTTCGAGCGCGCGGCGTGTGCCGTTGGCGAGCACGACGAGCACGGCCGGGAACGCCGGGTACCGAGACGTCCACAGCGGCTCGCCGGCCTCAGGCAACGTGTAGCGGAACAGGCGGCCGTACCGCGCGAGCTTCGCCGCCAGGTCGTCGACCGGCATCGTCGCGCGGTCGAGTTCTATGAGTCGGTAGTGGAAGGTCGTCTGCCCGTCGTCGTGGCGCTGGTAGGTCAGCAGCGCGTCGGAGATCAGCAGCTCGGGACGGTGCTGGCCGGGTGCTTGGCCGATCGGATTGGCGATCTCGTGGCGCCAGGACCACGGGCCGCAGCCGTCGCCGCGCTCGCGTGCGGCGGTGACGAACGCGATGCCGACGTCGTTGACGCCGTGGGTGTGGCGGCGCAGTGGGCCGGCGGCCTGTTCGGGTCGGATGACGGTTCGGCGTTGTTCGGTTCGAGATCCGAGCAGCGCGACGGCGTCGGCGCCGGCGGCGGTGACGAAGAGGAGGCGTCGGCCGCGGTCGAGGGTCACGCCGTCGATGAGTCCGTGCTCGGCCAGACCTGCGGTGACCATCTGCATCCAGCGGACCGAGTTGGCCGGTGCGTGGAGTACCTGGAGCTGGCTGGTCGTGAGGGCGCGGTGCTGGTGGATGCTCTCCAGCACGTCGACCGCGATGGCGGGCAACTCGGCCGGCCAACTCATAGGGGCTGCCTCACGGTCCGTGCGCCCTGGTCGGCGGTGGTCGGCTCGTCGCGCCCGGCACGTCGGCCGCGTCGCAGGTGGTCGACGATGCGCGCGTCATGATCGGCGAGCCGGTCGAGCGTGTCGCGGACCGGGCGTCGGCCGATGCGCTCGTCGATCGCGCGGTCCAGTTCGGGGACGTCGTCGGGTCGACGGGCGTGGCCGTGCAGCTCGTCGGCCGGGACGCCGCGCACGAGGAAGGGGCGCGAGATCGCGCCGTCGAGCGTGACCGAGGAGATGTAGGTGTACTTGCGGAGCTGGGTGACGATCTCGGGATTGATCCCGCCCGCGTATTCGCGGGTGATCAGCGCGGCCGCCTTCGCGTTGAGCGCGGTGGTGCTCAGGTGCGATCGGTTGGTCGTGATCGCGTTGAGGGTCGCGGCCGACAGGCGCTCGGGGTTCTGGTTGAAGAGGAAGCCGCGGAGGCCGAACTTCGCCATTTGCTCCAGCAGGGCGGCGAGGCTCGGCCCGTCGTGGGTCTGGATCTCGTCGAGGAAGACGTAGAAGGGGCGGCGGCGCTCCGGCGGGATCGACGCGCGCGTTCGCGCGGCGTGCAGCAGGTCGTAGACGAACAGGTTGGCGACGAGCCGGTCGCGCTCGGAGCCGAAGCCGGGGCAGGCCAGGACGATAAGGCCGCGGTCCATCGCGTCGCGGATGTCGTAGGTGGTGGTGGCCGAGCCGAGCAGGCCGGCGACCGCCGGTGCGGCGCGTAGGCGGTCGATGAGGTTGGTCACGGGCGTGATGGCGCCGGCGGGCAGGCGCGGGAAGCGGTTGGTGAAGAACTCCCGCGTCGGCGGCGACAGGTGCGGCAGGACGGCCGCGCGCCAGTCGTCGTTTCCGAGCAGGGTCGGGACCTGGAACAGGGTGGGCGCCAGCTCGGCGGGCAGCACGCGCGCCAGCTCGACGAGCGCCTGGGCGGACTGCGTGACGAGGTTGAGCGCGCGCGTGTTGCGTTCGTCCCATTGGAGGGTTGCGGCGAACGCGTCCACCACCGCGTCGACTTGGCGCGCCGTGCGCTCGTCGGAGCGGTCGGCGACGCTGGACAGGTTCCATCCGGGCTGTTGGCCGGCGTAGGCGGCGAGGTTGACCACGACGACCCGGTCGCGCACGCCCGCGGCGGTCAGGTACTCCATGATCTTCTTGAGCGCGTCCTCGTGCGGGTCGTGGAAGAAGGCACCCGTGGCCGGAGAGGGCGAGATGGAGGAACTGGCCGATCGCGGTCTCCGTCTTGCCCCAGCGTGAGCGCCCGGACATGTAGGCGAACACGGTCGAGTCGAGCGGCACGCCGACGAGCTGGTCGCGGCCAGCGATCGGCACGCGGCCGATGGGCAGGACGGAGCGCTGCCCGGTGAAGGTCGGCAGGGCGCGCGGCGGCGGGATCGCGCCGCCGGAGCGCAGGACGTTGGCCGCGTTGCATGTCGCGGTCGGCGGCTTGAGCAGGCCGGCGATCTCGGTCGCGGTGACCAGCCCGCGGCGCGCGGGCGCGAACCGGCCGGTCCTCCAGCGCTCGTCGAAGCGGCCGCGACGCCAGGGCGCGTCGGCGCCCGTGAAGGCGCCCGGCAGCCGCTGGCCGAGGACGCGGAGATGGTTCTCGCCAGCGAACGGGTCAAACGCCGCCAGGAGGCCGTGTAGGTGGGCGACCGCCGCGCCCGGGATCGGCGACGCGACGCGCGCCAGGATCTGGATCGCGAACAGCGGCTCGGGCCTGCCGAGCTTGCTCGTCAGCGCGCGACGTTGAGCGCCGGTCTCGACCAGCTCGCCCGGCGCGGCGGGACCGCGTCGACGCGGCGGACCATCGCCGATCACGAGCGCGGTCAGGATGCCCGCGGGCGACGCCGGCGACGTGCCCCGGACGAGACGCTGTCGCTCTCGTCGCGCCTGCGCGGGGACCAGCGGCAGCAGGTCGAGGACGACGGCGGCGCGGGCGCCGGTCGTCGCCGCCGCGTCGAGGGCGTGCGCGAAGCCCGTCAGCGGATCGGGGTCGACACCGACCGTGCGCAGCGGCTCCGCACTCGACCGTCCGAGCACCAGCTCCGCACGCGCGTACTCGAGGACCCGTTCGTCCTGATCCTCGTCGTCGGCGGCGTCGGCCGCGATCAGCTCGACGTCCCGGCCGAACGCGCCGGCGGCGGTCCGCAGCGCGCCGACCGCGTGCGCCGGCACGGTGACCGTGAACCGGACGCGGCCGTCGTCGTCGCAGTCGAGGCGGACGCGCACGGCGCTGGCCCGGCGCGAAGAGCCGAGCGCCGATCGTGCGGCGCGCCCGTGACAGACCCGACGCGAAGCGAAGCACGGTCTCGACGTCGGGCGCGAACCGATCGGTCGGCACGAGCGTGAAGCTCGCGCGCTCCCGGAGCGCGCGGCGGCAGGCCAGCTGACGCCCGACGACGACCAACAGGCCGACGCTCACGGCTCCTGCAGAAAGCAGCAGGAGGACCGTGAAGGCCGGGAGAGCTCGGAGCCAGACGGGGACGTGGGAGACGACCGCCCGGAGCATGGCGCCCTCCAGGGCCAAAGCGTAGGTCTCGTCCTGCTCCGGCGGCCAGAACAGCTCCGAGTCCTCCGGCCGACGAAGATCCGCGGGAGGCGGGGGTGCGGGCGCCGTAACGAGCCGTCGCAGTCGCTCGTCGACGTCCGGTCCGCTCTCGTTCCAGCGAACGATCGTGAGGGCGTCGACCACCGCCTTGCGCAGCGTCGGCACCGCAGCGGTCAGCGCAGGACGCAACTCGCGTCGCATCTCCGGCGCCAAAGGCAACAGCAACAACACCTCGGCGACCCGCTCGGCGTCACCCTCATGCGCCAGATGGCGAGCCGCGGCATCGCGAGCCACCACCGACAGGGTCTCCTGCGTAACGTGGACACCGTCGCATACCGCCTCGACGAAGGCGATGAGTTCGTCGGCGCCTCCATCAGCAGCCAGCGCGTCGGCCCACTGCTGGGCGATCGTCGCCGACAGGCCCGCCCCAAGCGCGAGCGATGCCCACAAGTCGGACGACCGTCGCGCATCGGCGATCCAGCGGCTGGGTTCCGGCGCGCCGTCCAGCGCCGGTCCCCAGGCATGGCCGAGCTCTGCGAACTGACGGATCCTCGCCACCAGCGCACCGCCGTCGAGCGAGAAGAGCGCCACCTCGGTCCAGAACGCGATGCTCTCTTGCGCCGCTCCGCGGGCCGCGCCAGGCGCCTGGCCGAACTCCTCGAGGAGCGCCGACGCGACGCGTGCGCGCACCTCCGCCGCATCCACACCGGCACCCGAGACCGCCGCGGACGACAGCACCCGCGGTGTCACGGTGATCGCCTCCCGCGCGTCGACCAGCGAAAGCCCGCCAGCCTCCACGACACCGCGACGTCTCGCCTCGACCTCCCAGCGGTCGACCACGTCCATAAGCGCCCGATGGAGGAGCTTGGCGCGCGAGCGGGGCAGGTCGCCTGGATCGTCGCTGCGCACCGCGATCAGGGCAAGGACGACGATCGTCAGCGGCGTACGGCCGAGGGCGGCGTCGCCGTTCGATGGACGAGTCGATCCATCCGCGGCGCTCGGCGATCCACGGCTCGGGTGACTCCGCCGGGGCAGCCGCACGCAGAATCGCGTCTATCGTCACCCCGGGGTGGTCCGGCGGATGCAGCTCCAGTTCAGGCAGTCCCAACGGTCGCGCGTCCTCGATCGCGACAGGGCGCGTAGCGATCACTACTTCCACGCCTTCGTGGAGGTCTTCCAAGGAGCGGATCAGGTCCGCGACCAGCGCCGGTCTCCGCGGCGCACCTCGTCCAGCCCGTCGAGCAGCAACAGGCAGCGGCCGTGCCTTAGCTCGTGGGCCAAAGCGGCGCGCAGCGTCGCTCGCTCGCCGCCTGCGACGTGCCCGACCGCGGCGTCCAGCAACGCATCGAGCATCTCCCCAGGACGCCTGGCCAGCCGCTGTAGGTGGACGACGATCGGGGTCGGATGGCCGGGACGGCGCACCCAGTGCGCGGCGGCGGTGCGCAGCGCGGTGCTCTTGCCGCCTCCGGGTTCTCCCACAAGAAGGACTCGGCCACGACGGCGCAGCGCCAGCAGCCAAGCAGCCCCGAGGGGGCTATCGTCCTCGGGGACGTTCACCCGGATGCTGGCGTCAGCGACGTCGAATGGCAGGTCGCACAGCTCCGCCAGCGCGCCGAAGAGGCGGAGCGTCGTCCCTCCCGCACGGCCCTCGCCCGGTGGTCGTACAGCGCCTTCGCGCAGGCAATGGGCGAGGTCGGCGCCGCTGACGAAGACGGCGGGTATCCGCGACGGGACAAGGCTTGCGCCAGCCCGAGCGCGTCGTGACCTGCACGGGCCCGGGCCAGCGCTCGCACCTCGTCGGTGAGATCCCGAGTGCATCACGACCGCGTCCCGCCGGTACGACGTGACCGTCCAGTCGGGCGATAAGCATCCCGTCCCCGTCGCCCACCATCGGGTTGGTCTCCCAGATGATGAGCCGCTGGGCGACGCGATACAGCTCGTCTACGCCAAGGCCGCAGGCCCGGGCAATGTTCCCAAAGGCGTTCCAGGCTGCCGCGTCTCGGGGCAAGGGATCCCCGAACGCAACATGTCGTCGTTGGTCCAGCAGGTGCCGCAGATCGCGAACCGGCCCGGAGGGACGCGCACAAGCGAGGACGAGCCGATCGCCGTCGTTCAACTCACCCCTCACAGATTCCGTGAACTGGCGAAGCGCGGCTCCGAACGAAGCATGGGGATCCCTTCGCAGCCGGACGGCATGCTTGGCCTGCACGAACAGCGCGTGTCGTCGTCGAGCGTCACCAGGAGGTCGTCGACGGGATCGTCGGTCTCAGCCTGTAACAGTCGCGGGACGGCGGCGCTGCCTACCGTCAAGCCGACGTCTTCGAGAGGGGTCCGGCGTATCAGCGTTGTCGCCAGCAGCGCGCCCACCCGAGCGCGGTACTCCGAGCCCGTCTCGGCCGCGGCGCCGCCGATCGCGCCCGCAGCCGCTGTCCGCTCAATTGCCACCTCTTCAGCCTAGGTTGCTGCTCGGCCAGAGCTCTACACAGCGATCTGCTCCTCTACGTACCCCTACCCCCGCAGTGAGCGAGCCACCCGGCGCGGCACGCGCGGAGGAGATCTCTGCCCCCCGTCAAGGTCTCCGCACGCAGGAATTCCCCTCAATCACCACGGCTGCGAGCGTCAGGATTCGAGCGCCTCGTCGTCGTATGGCCGATCCGCCCGACATCACCCGCCCGCGCGGCTCCGCCTCCGCACCGCCTCCACCGCCACTCGCGTCACCGGACGCGCTCGGCGATGGCCTACTCGCCCGCCTCGTGCGCGAGGGCGCGGTCATCGCCGAGCCGTCGCTGCCCGGCGACGCGCTGATCGTCCGGGCCGAAGGGGCGTACTGGCGCGCGTACGACCTGCGCTCGTCGGACGCCGCCGAGCGCCGGCGTGTCCAGGTCGCGGTCGAGATCGGCCTCGACCTCGACGAGATTCCCGGCGTCCTCCCGCTCGACGGCGTGGTGGAAGACGCCGGCTGGGTCCTGCTCCGCCACCCCGACGTCGGACCGACCCTGCGCGAGCACCTCGACGCCGTCCGCGCCGGAACGACGCAATCGCTAGGCACACCGCGCTACGTCGAACTCCTCGTCGACGCGTCCTGCACGCTCGAGGCGCTGCACGAGCGCGGCTTCGTCCACCGCGACGTGCGGCCCGAGACGCTGTTCCTGGTCCAGGATGCCCGCCAGCTCCTCGTCGGCGGTCTGAGCGTTGCGCGGCAATACGGCTTCGCGCCCGGTTACGACGGCGCGACCCGTCACCGGCTGCGACTTAGAGGTCGCGATCGACACATCGCACCGGAGCAGTTCGCGGGCGAGACCGGGCCATCCGTGGACGAATACGCCCTTGCGGTCACCGCGTACGACGTCCTGTCCGGTCCGGGCATGACGCCATTGACCGGGCCCGTCGACGCCGTGCTGCAGCGCGGCATGGCGCAGAGCCCGTCCCAGCGCCACGCGACGACGGCGGCGTTCGGCACGGCATTGACCGAGGCGATGCGCGTCGAGGCGCCGCGCAGCATCGCCGACCGAATCGAGGCGTGGTCGCCGCCATGGCGAGCCGGCCTTGTGCCGGCGGTGTTGATCGCCATGCTGGGCGTGCCGCTTCTCTACAGCGCGGGCCACGACTTCCGCGATCTCGGGGTCGTCTTCAGCGTCGCGCTGACCGTCAGCGCGATCGCGATCGGGGCGATCATGACGATCGGGATCGTCGGCCTGGCGGGCGCGATCAGAGGCCGACGCACGAGATGGAGCCTGCTGTGGGTCACCCGCTGGTGGGTGCCGCCACTGGCGGTGGTCGGCCTCGTGGGAGCCCGAGGGCTGAGCTTCGACGCCGACGCGTTCGGCCGGCTCTACTGGCCGCTGATCGGGCTCTTCGCCCTCCGGGCCGTGCTGGCCCCAGCGCCTCCGCGAAGCGGGCTGTGGCTGGTGCGCGCGCTGCGCCGCGGATCGCGCTTCGCCGGACCGGGCGGCGCTCGGCGCGTCGCGGTGCTGACCGGCGGACTGGCGGTGACGCTCGCGGTCATCGTCGGCCCGGTGCTGATCGGACGTGGCCGTCCGGTGGCCCCGACGCTTTCAGCGCTGGACGTCGGCCCGATGAACGCCGTCTGGGACTTCCGCGGCGCGCTCTACGCCGGCGACCGCGCCTACGTCTGTAAGAACCTGCTGCGCCTGCCGGCGCGCGACGACCGCCCGCCGTGCGACGACTTCCTACGCCTCGTCGGAGCGGTCCAGCGCGCCGACCCGGTCGTGCGCAACCGCGTGGCCGCCTATGGGATCGGCAAGAACCTCCCGGACTACCGCCTCGAGCCCCTGCCAGCTCCTAAGGGGCGCCAGATGTGGCTGGTGCAGTCCTCGGTGAAAGGGCGCTACGCCGGGTCGATGTGGAACGCGGCGTCCGGTCAGTCCGACCGTTACGAGGTGAGCATGTCGCGTGAGGCGCCACGCCGCCTGAACGCCGAGGACTCACGTTCGAACTGGCTCTACGACGTGGGCTGGGACGGCCGCGGGTGGCGGATCACCGGCGTGCGCGCCTGCACGGTCGGCGGGCCTGGGACCGGCAAGAACCCCGCCGACTGTGACATCACCGACGGGATCTCCGCGGCGGCTGTCGAGCGCATCCTGGAGGCCCAGCACCCGTGACCTCGTTCGACCTCGGCGAACCTGCGCCGTCGCTTCCGGACAACGGGCCGCTGGCCGAGCTCGCGACGCACGCGACGATCCTGGCCGAGCCGGCCCGCGCCGACAGCCCATGGGTGCTGGCCTACCTCGACATCGTGGTCAAGGCCTATAACCTGGCGGGGTTCCGACCCCTTGACCGCCGTCGCGCACACGCCGAGGCAGAGGTCGCATTGGAGCTCGCCGACGTCCCCGGCGTGGTTCCCGCCCTATCGGCGCATGAGGAGGACGACTGGCTGCTGATCGAGATGGTCCGCATGGGCCCGTCGGTCGCCGACCACCTCGCGGCCGTCCACGCGGGGCAGGCGGCGCCGTATACGCCGCAGCAGTGGGCGACCTGGTTCGAGCGCGTCGCGAACACGCTGCGCGAACTGCACCGGCGCGGCATCGTGCATCGCGACATCAAGCCCGGCAACCTGATGTTCGACCGCGACGGCGCCGAGCTGCTCGTAGCCGACTTCTCGATCGCCTCACGGCAGCGGCGCTTCCGTCCCCGACCCGAGGCCCAGCAAGTCGAGGGGACCGACCGCTACATCTCGCCCGAGCAGCTGCGCGGGCGGCTGGGCCCGGCCGCCGACCAGTACGCCCTGGGCGTCACCGCGGCGGAGGCCTTCGCGACCTGCGGAACGACCCCGGCGGTCGACGACGTCCTGCGCCGGGCCACCTCGCACGAGCCGGAGCACCGGTACCCGGCGATCGACGACTTCGGGCTGGCGCTCCGGGAGGCGGTCGACGACACCGCACCCCGTCGGCTGTCCCGGCGACTGGAACGCGTCGCGCCCGCGTGGCGCGAGGGCTGGGTCCCGGGCCTCATGGCCGCGCTCATTACCTACGTGGTCGTACTGCTGATGCGCTCGTCCGCGGTGAACCCGCAGACCGGGCTGATCGTGCCCGCGCTGGTCTTCGGCCTGATCTGCCTGCTCTTTCGCATGAGCGCGTTCCTGCGCCGCGGCCGGACCCGGCCGCGCCTGCCGTTCGCCGACCGGCCGTGGTTTCCGCTGGTCCTGTTCGCGATCGCGTTCGTGGCGGGCGCGCCGTTCATGGTCAGCGAGCCGAGCCTGCGCGGCAAGGTGTTTACCTACTCGGCGGTCGGCTCCGTCGCCCTCGCGAGCTGGCTCGGGGCGACGCGGCACGACGCGGGCGGCTCAGTCATCGCCATGGTGCGCCACTGGGAGCGGCGACGCGCACGACACCGCGAGCAACCGCTGCGCTGGTGGGGTGGCCGCGCGATCCTGCTCGGCGTCCTGGCCGTACTGGCGTTCCTTCCCGTGGCCGTGGCACACCAGTGGCCGTCGGAGCCTTCCGGGCCGAGCACGGGCGAGGACATGTGGTCGACCCAGGTCGTCGCCCGGTTCCGCGAGCGACTGCTAGCGGGCAACGTGGCCCGTGCCTGTCGCAGCGTCCGCTTCCCACCCGATGCAGGCAACGTGCCGTGCGCGACATGGGCACAGCGGGCCGCGACGTGGATGCGCCAAGAGGTCGCCGCGGGCGCCCCGCGCCTGACCGTCGGGCAACTGGGCGACGTCGGGACGATCTACGCCAGCGGCGGCGACCGGTTCGGCCGCCCGTTCTGGACGCTGCGCGACGGAGCTACGGGACGCACGATCATCGGCGACACGCTGCGGACCGATCAGCACGGCCGCGTGTGGGAGGTTGACATCAGTCGCCTGCCGCCGAAGCACGAGCCGGGCGCCGAATCGCATCGGTACTGGAATTACGAGGTCGCCCTGTCCAAAGGCAAGTGGTACATCACGTCGGTCAGCGCGTGCGACACGCGACAGGACCCGATCTGCCTGCACCTGTCGAACATCGCGCCGGCGGACCTCCCGAGCCGGCAACCCTAGCCCTGGGCGCCTCGAAGGTAGGGAAAGGCGCGAACCGCGGCGTCGGCGACGCTGCCGGGATCGTCGCCGGTGAGGAACAGGCGAACCTCGGGGAGTCCACGCAGGGCCTTGAACCGTTCATAGGCGGCGGTTCGGCCAGCGTACGCGGCGCGTCCGGCGGCCACCACCGACGGCGGGCGCGACGGCGCCGAGTCGCGCTGGGCGACCAACGCCCGCGCGAAGTCCTCCAGCTCGGCCGGGCGAATCCGCAGCGTCGCGGGGCCGCCCCCGGGGTCGCGACGTGGCGTGGTCGTGCCGGTCCATCGCGCCGGAAGCAGTTCGAATCGCAACTGCAGCGTGTCCGCAAGCACGAGCAGGAGACCGTCGGAGACGGGTACGGCTGCTTGCGGTTGCAGCGTGCGCCAGGCGCGTTCATCGGCGTCCCACTCCCGCGTGCCGTTGGCCGAACCGCGATCGTGCACCGTCCATGAGTGGTTGCCGGCCTGCAACAGCAGGTGGATCCGAGAGACGTCCGCGGCTGCAGGCCCGACCAGGCGCGCTGCCGCCTCATCGCCCCGGCCGATCAAGACGAGGTCCTGGCGGACGACGTGGGTGACGCCCGGATCCGGCTCGCCGACGAACGTCGCCTCCGACGCCATGATCCGCAGCTTGACGTTGCCGAGCACGAGCGCGCGGGGTCCTTGTGTCTGACTGTCCACGCCGGCCATTCTCGGCGTCCAGGACGAAAGGACGGAAGTCCGGACGGCCAGGTTCCTCAGCGCGGTTCACTCTCCGCATGAAGCTCGATCTCAGCCATCTCGCCTCCGCCTCCGCGCCGGGCGCCGGCGTTGCCGCCCTGCTCGGCGGGCTGCCGACGTGGGCCGGCGCGGCGATCCTGGTCGCCACGATGCCGTGGTGGTGGCTGTGGATGCGCTATGAGCAGGCGGCCACGTTCGCCATCGAGCAACGCGGACTGCGTCAGGCGATCCGCACACGGCACCCCTGAGCGGAAGCCCGGCCGGAATTCCTGCAACTGGGTGGCCGGTCGTCAAACGACGCGCACGACGGCCAAGGACCCTGAGGTTGTCATCGGACGCTTGCCGGGACGGCCGCACGGTCGGCCGCAACGCTTCGGCCTGACGAACTGCGGAGCACTCGTTATAGCTCTAGGAAGGGAGCTGTAGGTTTTGGCTGTGTACGTCAGCGAGCTGCGCGCCAAGAACTTCCGCAATCTCGAAGGCAGTTTCCCGATCTGCTCGCCTCTGGCGGTCCTGGTCGGCGAGAACACCACCGGCAAGAGCAACGTGATCGACGCGCTCCGCACCGTGCTCGAGCCAGAGGCCGGGCCACGCGCGCGACATTGGCTACGCGAGAGCGATTTCCGCCAGACCGCCGAAGGCAAGGGGGACGCCGACGAACTAGACCTGGAAGTCGTGTTGAGCGGTCTGGATGCGGCCGCCCAGAGCCGCATGGTGACCTGCCGCACCGGGTCCAAAGACGCGCCGGATACCGCGCGGATCCGGCTGCGCGCCAAGCTCGGCGCCGACGGCAGGATCCAGACGCGTTGGATCGGCGGTGACGGCGAAGCCGGGGAGCCAGAGCCCCACGCCCGCGAGGCCGTCCGCTTCGTCTACCTGCACCCGCTGCGTGACGCGGCCAGCGACCTCCGGCCCGGTCGGGACAACCGGCTGGTCCCGCTGCTCAGCACACTCGCGCCGGCCAACCACGACGACCGCAACGCGATCGAGGAGGTCGCCCGGAAAGCCAACGAGGCGCTCGACGAGATCACGGCAATCCAAACCGCGCGTACGCACCTCGCCACACGCCTGGGCGGCATGACCGGCTCGGGGCGCTTCACCCAGAAGAGCGGTCTGGTCTTCGCCGATCCCCGCTTCGAGCGCGTCGTTGGCACGCTCCGCGCCCAGATCGGCCAGTTCGCCGCGCTCGAGATGGAGCAAAACGGCCTCGGCTACAACAACCTGCTCTACATGGCGGTCCTGCTCGCGGCCATCGCCAACGCTCCGAGCGACACCGAGCCCACGCGGCGCGTCCTGCTCGTCGAGGAGCCCGAAGCGCATCTGCACCCTCAACTCCAGGAGCTGCCGATGCACTTCCTCGACGGCCAGGCGGCCTCCTCCACCCAGGTCATCGTCACCACCCACTCGCCGAACTTCGCGGCGTCCGCGCAGGTCGACCGACTCACCGTCATGGCCCGCGCGACCGACGCCGAGCTGCCCAAGGGCCGGACGCCACGCGACTTCGGCCTCGATCCCAAGCGGCGCAAGCACCTGCGGAGTTTCCTCGACGTCACCAAGGCCTCATTGTTCTTCGCGCGGGCCGTGATCCTCGTCGAAGGCGTCGCCGAGCAGTTGCTGGTCCCTGCCATCGCCGCCCACCTCAAGCGCCCGCTGGCGCCCAGCGGCGTCAGCGTGATCAACGTCGACGGCGTTGCGTTCCCGCCGTTCATGGACCTCTTCGGTCCCGGGAAGCTGCCATATCGGCTGGCCGTGATTTCCGACGGCGACCGGCAAGCCGCTGACGACGACACCGACGACGAGCCCGAAGAGCTCTCCGCGCGCGTCCAAGCTCGCCGGCCGCGCCACCGAGAACGTGCAGATCCATCTAGCGGAGCGGACCCTCGAATGGGACCTCGCACAGGCCGGGAACTCCGAGATCATGTTCGCGGCGCTCGCCGAGGTCAAGGTGGATATCCACTTGCGACGGCCGCACGGTCGGGGTGCCCTCGTAGCGAATGCGGAGCGTACGTGAGGGGCCGTGCTTCGCGGTGAGGAAGTTGTAGGACCCGCTCGCGCCGGTCTTGAGTGTGCGCACGGGCTGCCAACTCGCGCCGGGGACGTCGATCAGCTCGGACACCGCGACCGCGGTTGCCCCCATCGACTTGTTCTCCTTGTCGCCCAGCCGCCCCCGCAGTCGCGTCCGGTGCCCGTACCGCAGCTGGAGGCGCGTCGCGAGATACCGAACGCGCTTGCCCTTGCACTTGCGCGTCTGAAGACGTCCGCCGGTGATGTGCGTCGGCGCCCGCAGCGGAAGGGTCACGGTCACGGGGGTGCCGTCCGACAGCGTCGTGGTGCTGCACTCGTTGCCGGCCCGATCAACCGCGTGCCCTCGCAGGTCGTACACACCAACGCATCGTGCGGCTTGAAGTCGATCGCGCCCGAGCCGATCCCGCTGGTCGCGTCCGACGCTTGGACGACACGCGCGTCGGGTCGGCCGGATCGATCGGAGAGAACACGGCGGTCGGCGCTGCGGTGTCGGCACGAAGATGGACAACTACCCCGTTGTTGATCGCGATCGGCTTGTTGCCGCTGATCCATCCGTCCGCCCCGAGTCCGCCGGAGACGCTGTTGATCGCGGGCAGTGAGTCGCCCTGGAGCCGCACGGCGGCGGATGCCAGCCGCGCATACGCCGACAGGTAGTTGTGGGCCGCGTCGCCCGCGGCCAGGGGACACGAGCTCGTCGGGCACGCCACGTCGATGTACATGACTTGGCTTCCGCCGGGCACGCCGATCCACCGGGCGGCGCCGCCTCGCGCGGGCCGCCAGGTCGTCGGCGAGACACCGTCCAACATCGCGCGGTGCGACCGGTGCGACGGGCGGATGCACGGCCAGAAGTCCGGCAAGAAGGGACTGCCGCGGTACTACTGCACCACCCGCAAGAAGGCGAAGGACGCGTGCGGCCAGCCGCTCGCGC
>Ga0335075_10003179_pt1 | contig 26186 bp, 23 predicted proteins | sample Lox_Sample_24_FD_206723 | JGI IMG/M metagenome (GOLD analysis project Ga0335075, IMG submission 206723) | Soil microbial communities from Loxahatchee National Wildlife Refuge, Florida, United States - Lox_Sample_2.4 | ecosystem: Environmental > Terrestrial > Soil > Wetlands | place: USA...
GCCAACGTCAACCAGGTCTTCTACGGCTCGTCCGGGTCGGAAGCCAACGACACCGCCGTGCGGCTCGTCCGTTACTACTGGCAGCTCGAAGGCAAGCCGGAGAAGAACCGCATCATCTCGCGCAACATGGCCTATCACGGCTCGACCATCGCCGGCGCGTCGCTTGGCGGCATGGCCGGGATGCACGGGCAGCTCGGCGGCGCGGTGCCGAATATCGTGCATGTCATGATGCCCTATGCCTACGAGTTGGCGCTGCCCGGCGAAAGCGACCATGATTTCGGACTGCGCGCCGCCAAGCCGATCGAGGACGCGATCCTCGAAGCCGGGGCGGACAAGGTCGCGGCCTTCATCGGCGAGCCGATCCAGGGTGCGGGCGGCGTGAAGATCCCGCCGGCGAGCTACTGGCCGGAAGTGCAGCGCATCTGCCGGAAATACGACGTTCTGCTGATGCTGGACGAGGTGATCACCGGGTATGGCCGTACCGGCCACTGGTTCGCAGCACAGGCCTATGGCCTTGAGCCGGACACCATCACGACGGCCAAGGCTTTGACCTCGGGCTACCAGCCGCTGTCGGCGCTGCTGGTGGGCGACCGCATCGCTTCGACACTGGTCGAGAAGGGCGGCGAATTCTATCACGGCTACACCTATTCCGGGCACCCGGTCGCCTGTGCGGTGGCGCTAAAGAACCTCGAGATCATCGAGAGGGAAGGGCTGGTTGAGCGCGTGCGCGACGACACCGGTCCCTATTTCGCCAACGCCTTGCGGGAGCGGATCGCGCCGCATCCACTGGTCGGCGAGGTGCGCACCTTCGGCTTCCTCGGCGCCATCGAGATCGTCAAGGACAAGGCGACGAAAGAGCGCTTCGATCCGCCGGGCTCAGCGCCGGTCGTCATTCGCGATCACTGCATCGCCAACGGCATGATGCTGCGCGCCACCGGCGATACGATGATCATGTCGCCGCCGCTCATCTGGACGCGCGACACGATTGACATGGCGTGCGAGCGCATTGTCAAAGGTCTCGACCTTGCCGAGGCGGAATTGCGCCGCAAATAGGCCGGAAGGGGCGGCGCGTGCCGCCCGCATTCGGGGAGTTCTTTTGATGGCCGGAAAGCCGATCGTGCCGTTGATCGAGTATGAGATGGCGAGCGACGAGGTCCGCGCCGTCTACGACGACATCATGGCCATCCGCAAAAGCGACTGGGTGAACAATTTCTGGAAAGTGCTGGCGCATGACCCGGCGCATCTGAGGCGCACATGGGAAGCGCTGAAAGCCGTGATGGGACCGGGCGCGCTCGACCCGATCACCAAGGAGCTGATCTACATTGCCGTTTCGGTCACCAATGGATGCGAATACTGCACTTACTCGCACACCGCATCGGCACGCGCGAAAGGCATGACCGACGCGCAGTTCATGGAATTGCTCGCGGTGACCGGCAAGGCCAATGAAACCAACCGGCTGGCGAATGCGCTTCGCCCGCCGGTCGATGTCCAGTTCGAGCCGAGAAGCTGACTTATTGCGGCGCCGATTCCTTGGCGGCGTTGAGCACGCTCATTTCCTGGTTCTCGCCGCAATAGGTCACGGTTGCGGTGACGGCTGCGCCGAGCGTGTCCGGGTCCATCGACAGTTCTTCCTCGGTGCCGGCCAAGTAGCCGGCGACCCAGATCAGCACGAACGAAATCTCGTCCTGCTGCATGCCGAGAAGCTGGGCGCAGGTGATCGTCGACATATCGACGGGCGCGGCCTTGGCTGGAATGGCGGTGAAGGCAGTGGCGGCAGCGAGGGCCGCGGCGGCGAGCAATTTCATGGTTCCCTCCGGATGCATTCGGTTGAACGCGCTGATCGCAGCGCGCTGGCGACGCACCGATACGAGAATCGCACGGTTGCTGCCTGACTATTTTTGGGAGCAATTGCCGGCTGTCGGCCTGGATTTCTGTCGCCCAAATGACAGTCTTCCATGCTTCACTGGGCTAGAAAGAGTGCGCTCGCCGCAGGAAGAGGGTGCGATGACGAAGACCTATACGCGTGACTACTGGCAGGGCGAATTCGACCGCCTGAAGCCGAGAACCGGCATCTTCATCGACGGCAGACTGCGGGATGCGGCTGACGGCGGCCGGTTCGAGCGCGTGAGGCCGATGGACGGCCAGGTCGGTTATGAGATCGCGCGCGGCACAGGCAAGGACATTGACGCCGCGGTCGCTTCAGCCAAACGCGCCTTCGACGACCGGCGCTGGCGTGACAAGCTTCCCGCCGACCGCAAGGCGGTCATGCTGCGCTGGGCGGCCCTGGTGCGCGAGCATGCCGAGGAGCTTGCGCTGCTTGAGACGCTCGATGCCGGCAAGCCGATCTCCGACACGCTGAACGTCGACACGCGCTCCTGCGCCAACACGCTGCAGTTTTATGGGGAGATGATCGACAAGCTGAACGACGAGATCATGCCGACCGGTCCGGACGACCGGGCGCTGGTGGTGAAGGAGCCGCTCGGCGTCATCGGTGCGGTCACACCGTGGAATTATCCGCTGATCATCGACGCCTGGAAGCTTGGGCCAGCGATCGCCGCTGGAAATTCCGTCGTGCTGAAGCCGTCCGAACTGACGCCGCTCGGCGCATTGCGGCTCGCCGAACTGGCCGTCGAAGCCGGCATTCCGGAGGGCGTCTTCAATGTCGTGCCGGGGTTCGGCCACGACGCTGGCGCGACGCTTGCCTCGCACAACGATGTCGCGATGCTTGCCTTCACCGGCTCGACCGCCACGGGCCGCCGGATCATGGCGGCCGCGGCCGAGTCCAACATGAAGCGCGTCGCGCTTGAACTCGGCGGCAAGTCGCCGGTGATCGTCTTCGACGATGCCGACCTGGACGCGGCCGCGAATGCGATCGCCTGGGGTATTTTCTACAACTCCGGTGAGACCTGTCACGCACCGTCGCGCATCGTCGCCGCGAAAAAGGTTCAGGACGAACTGGTTGAGCGCGTCGCCGCGGTCGTAAAGACGATGCGGCAGGACCACCCGCTCGACCCTGCGACCCAGATCGGCGCGCTGATCGAGGAGAAACATCTCGACAAGGTGATGGGTTACATTGCCAAGGGCCGTGCAGAGGGTGCGTCGCTCAGGCTCGGCGGTGGCCGAGCGCTGGAATCGACCGGCGGCTTCTATGTCGAGCCGACAATCTTTGCCGACGCAAAGAACTCCATGGCGATCGCGCGCGACGAGATTTTTGGGCCGGTCCTGACCATGATCCCCTTCGCCGAGGAATCCGAGGCAGAGCAGATCGCCGGTGACACGATCTATGGGCTGGCTGCGGCCGTGTTCACCAAAGACATGACGCGGGCGCACCGGCTGTCGCGCTCGATCCAGGCGGGCACGGTGTGGGTCAACGGCTACGACCTGTCGAACATCTCGACGCCGTTCGGCGGCTTCAAGCAGTCCGGATTCGGTCGCGACCGCTCGATCCATGCGATCGACAAGTACATGGACTACAAGACGATCTGGCAGCGTTTTCTTTAGGCCGGAAAGGCAAAAACCGCGCTCCGATCGAGAACGCGGTTCTGCCATTCAACGCATGGCCTTCGAAACGAACACCCGAAGGGTACAAGCTCCGGTACGCGAGACCTGATCCGGAGCGTCGGGCGGATGCGCATGACCGCCGTGCCTCTCTTCTAAACCGGACATCGTTACTGCCCGGTTATCGAGAGTTTAAGCAAAGATAAATCGGAGCCGAATTTTGGTTGCCGCGCGGCGACGCAACGGCAGGTGGTCCTGCCGTCCGGTTCAGCCTACCCGGCGACGTCACCACGCAGGAAACGGATGATGCCGGAGAAGTCCGTGCCGCCGTTGCCCTGCGCGTTGTAGAGCGCGTAGAGCTGCGTTGCCTCGGCGCCCAGCGGCGTGACCGCGCCGGCTGCCTGGGCGGCTTCCTGCGAAAGTTTCAGGTCCTTCAGCATGAGCGCTGCGGCAAATCCCGGCGCATAATCGCGGTTTGCCGGCGAGTTTGGCACCGGACCGGGCACCGGGCAGTAGGAGGTGAGCGACCAGCACTGGCCTGATGAGGTGGACGCCACGTCGAACAGCGCCTGGTGCGACAGGCCGAGCTTTTCGGCCAGCACGAAGGCTTCGCCGACGCCGATCATCGAGATGCCGAGGATCATGTTGTTGCAGATTTTGGCTGCCTGGCCCGCACCGGCGTCGCCGCAGTGCACGATCCGGCCGGCCATCGGCTTCAGGATCGGCTCGGCCTTCGCGAAGGCTTCCTTGGCGCCGCCGGCCATGAAGGTGAGGGTGCCGGCGGTGGCTCCGCCTGTTCCGCCCGAAACCGGCGCGTCGACGGAGAGCAGCCCGTGCTTTCCGGCAATTGCGTGCGCATGCCGAGCCGATTCAACGTCGATCGTTGAGGAGTCGATCAGCAGCGCGTCTTTTTTCGCCTTCGGCGCGATGTCCTCATAGACGGACAGGACGTGCTTGCTGGCGGGCAACATGGTGATGACAATGTCAGCGTCCTTCACCGCCGCCGGCGCGTTCGCCATCACGGTCACGCCATTGTCCTTCGCGATAGTGAGGTTCTCCGGCATGAGGTCGAAGCCATGAACCGTATGCCCCGCCTTGACCAGATTGGCGGCCATCGGGTTTCCCATATTGCCGAGGCCGATGAAGGCGATGGTGGTCATGATGGTGCTCCGGGATTGATGTTCAGCGGCTGATCAGGTGTCTGGCGATAATGACGCGCATGATCTCGTTCGTGCCTTCGAGGATCTGATGGACCCGCAAATCACGGACCAGTTTTTCGACGCCGTAATCGTGCAGATAGCCATAGCCGCCAAAGATCTGCAGCGCGTCGTTGGCGATTTCGGAACCCGTATCGGTGACAAAGCGCTTCGCCATCGCCGACCATTTGGATGCATCGGGCGTTTTCGCATCGAGTTTCGCGGCCGCGGCATAGAGCAACACACGCGACGCCTGCAGGCTGGTCTCCATGTCAGCCAGCTTGAACTGCAGCGCCTGGAACTGGTCGATCGTCCTGCCGAATGCCTTTCGTTCGCCGGCATAGGCAAGCGCCTTGTCGAAAGCCGATTGCGCACCGCCGAGCGAGCAGGCGGCGATGTTCAGCCGGCCGCCATCAAGCCCCGCCATGGCGATGCGGAAACCTGCGCCTTCGCCGGTCAGCAGGTTTTCCGCCGGCACCTTGCAGTCCTCGAAGATGACCTGACGGGTGGACTGCATGTGCCAGCCCATCTTGTTCTCGACCGCGCCGAAGGAAAGGCCCGGCGCGTCCTTCGGGATGACCAGCGTGGAAATGCCCTTTGGCCCGTCCTCGCCGGTGCGCACCATGGCGACGTAGATATCGCTGTCCCCGGCACCGGAAATGAATTGTTTCGCCCCGTTCAGCACATAGTCGCTGCCATTGCCGCCGCTGCGGGTGGCGCGTGTCTTCAGCGCGGCGGCGTCCGAGCCGGAATTCGGTTCGGTCAGACAGTAGCTTGCCAGCCACTCCATCGAGGTCAGTTGCGGCAGGAATTTCTGGCGCTGCTCGGCATTGCCGAATGTGTCGATCATCCACGACGCCATGTTGTGGATCGAGATGAAGGACGAGAAGGCCGGGCAGGCCTTCGACAGCGCCTCGAACACCAGCACGGCATCCAGCCGGCTCAAGCCCGAGCCGCCGACATCGTCCTTCACATAGATGCCGCCGAAGCCGAGCGGGCCGGTTTCGCGGATGACGTCCGAGGGGAAATGCCGGTTCTTGTCCCATTCGAGCGCGAAGGGCGCCACGCGCTCCGCCGCGAACGCGTCCGCCATCTCCTTGATGGCGCGCTGATCCTCGTTGAGCTCGAACTGGCTGGAAGCGACTGCTGCGTCCACGGGCGGCCTCCCAACCGGCATTTCGCAAGACAGGCGGAAACTGTAGACCAAAGCAGGCGATGCGCAACCGAAGCGACGCGCAGCCGCTGTGCAGAATTTATAGGGCAAAGCCAGTCATGCGTGCCAAAATCGAAGAATTGCTCGGGCTGTTTCGGGGCTTTCTCGGCGGATTTCCCGATGAGCCCGTCGCCGGTTCTCGGGCGCTCGCTGCGACGGCTGGCGAAAGGCGAGAGCTCGAACCGAACAGCCTTTCCTGCCTGCGTCACCTCGATCGTGCGGTTGAGATCGCTCCCGAGCCGGCCCGGCCGCTCGCGATGTGGCTCGCCGCCAACCGCGACTCCCTCCGTTGGGGGCAGACCTATACCGGTGCGGATTTCGGGAGGGACTTCATCGACAATTATGGCTGGGTCGAACTGATCGGCACGCGCGGGCATTTCGCCAGCGACGAGCTTGCCGCCGGGTTCCTCATCTTGGGACCGGGCATTCTCTATCCGGACCATCACCACGTCGCGGAGGAGGTCTACATCCCGCTGACCGGTGGTACGGACTGGCGGAAAGGCGAAGGCGCCTTCACACGGCGCGAGGCGTGTGAAGTGATCCACCATCCCTCGAACATCAACCACGCGATGCGCACAAGCGCCGAGCCATTGCTCGCGCTTTATCTCTGGCGCGGCGGTCCGCTGGCGCAGAAATCGGTGATCGGCCGCTGATGAGCCGGATGATCTTGTCCGAAAAGTTGCAGACTTTTCGGGATCATGCTCAGCCCGCCGGTTCGTGCGCCTTCGGCCAATAGGTGCCGAACGCCCAGACGTTCCCTTCGGGATCGCGGCAGTTGAATTCGCGGCTGCCATAGTCCCGGTCCGTCGGCTCTTCGAGGATTTCCGCGCCGGCTGCCTTCACGCGGTTGAACAGCGTGTCAACATTCTCGACCGCGACGTAGGTACCCTTGCCGCCATTGTCTCCAGGTCCACCAACCATGCGGCCATAGGCGTCGTCGCGGACGCTGCCGACCATGATCATCGACGAGCCGAGCGTCAGTTGCGCGTGGCCGACCGTGCCGTCCTCGTTCATGTACTTGGCGTGGACGGAAAAGCCGAACGCCGCGGCCAGCCAGTCGATAATCTTTTCCGCGTCGCGGTAGCGGAAGCTCGGATAGATGCGCGGCGGCTCCACCATCGTCATGCGCTGGATCATCATATCCATTCTCCTTCTTTCCGCCGGAGGATCGCAAAGTGAAAACGTCCGGTCTTGGAGAAATGTCACCCCGCAGCTTGCGCGTCAGGCTGCGCGGGCCATGAACTCGGTTGGCGTCGCGCCGGCAAGCGCCTGGAATTCACCGGCCAGATGCGGCTGGTCGGCAAAACCGCAGGCGGCCGCGATGTCTGCCCAGCCGGCTTCGGTTCCAGCACGTGACAGCGCGATCGCCCGTTCCAGCCGGACAATCCGCGCGACCGTCTTGGGTGTCAGTCCGACCTCGTCGGCGAATTTTTCGGCAAGGTGTTTGCGGCTCCACGCGACCTCCGCCGCGACGCGCGAAATCAGCGCCCGGCCGCCGCTGGCGACGATGTGCCGGTAAGCTTGAGCAACCTGGGCCGACGGAGCAGGTGCTTGCAGCAGCCGCGCCGCAATGAAGCTCTCGACCAATCGGAAACGGGCTTCCCAGTCGGGCATGTCGCCCAGCCTATCGCGCAGCGACAGGAACGCTGGGCCGAGCAAGACCTCCGGCTCGACCAGCCGGCGCGCGATCTCCGACATAGGCACGCCGAAGAAGCGCCGCGCGCCGAGCGGTGTAAAATTCACCTGCAGGCACCAGGCGTCGCCGCCGGATTCGATCGTCACCGGTCCGGCCCAGAGCCCTGCGGCAAAGGAGCGCCAGGGAATGACCGCCCCGCTGCCGATGCCGATCCCGAACGGTCCTGCAAAGCTGATCACCAGCGGCACGACCAGCGATGCCGGCTCCCACTGACGGAAATTTCCGCGTTCCATTTCGCGATAGCCCGCGATGTCGGTCACGATGCCGGCTAGCGCCGCGACTGGCGCACGCCGCATCATCTCGAACGCGCTCGGCGGCGCCGGACGCGGTTCAGAATTTTGTGATCCGTCCTGCGCTTGACCTTCCACTTGCTGGAACCCGTAGCCGTTTCCCGATGTCGCAGCGCTGTTCGCTGCGGTGCAGATTACCAGAAGAAGGAAAAGAGGCCATGACCTATCGAATAACGGCAGTTGCCACCCTTGCCGCCGCCACGATCACGGCCGCCGCGACGTTCGCATTCGCGCAGCTGTCGGATGGTTCGAAAGCCTTGCAGGCGGCCAATTCGAACATGCACAGCGCCATGGCGATCGAAATGACCGGCGATGTCGATGTCGACTTCATGCGCTCCATGATTCCGCACCATGAGGGCGCGGTCGATATGGCCAGGATTGCGCTGCAATACGGCAAGGATCCGGAAGTCCGCAAGCTCGCCGAGGCGGTCGTCGCGGCGCAGGAAAGCGAGATCAGCTTCATGAACGAATGGCTGAAGAAGAAGGGTGTGGCCGCCCCTGACCACAGTCAGCATTGAGTGTTCGCGCTAGCAGGCGCGCCTGATCAGTTCGCGCCGGCGGAGCCGCTCACTCTCTTCCAGAGCAGATAGAGCCCGAAGACGACCGCCAGCACGATCAGGTTGGAGACGAGGCCGACCAGGATCGCCATGGTCCGGTCCGCCTCTGCCGCGCCCATCGTCATCGGAATCATCACGGCGACGAAGACGACACCCAGGCCAAGCGGGATGAGCCGCCCGGTCTGCGAGACGGTCTGCAAGGTCGTGAACGACAGCGCGATGATCAGGCCGATACGAAACGGGTCGGTGAGTTGCGCGACAAGCAGGTCGAGAATGCTCATCGCCTGCAATAGCCGGCTTACGGCTCCAGGAAAACAGAAAAGCCGGGTTGCCCCGGCTTTTCGCTTGTTTTTCGCGGCCCGGGATCAGACCGAATAGTACATGTCGAACTCGACCGGGTGCGGGGTCATTTCGAAGCGCATGACCTCGGCCATCTTCAGTTCGATATAGGCGTCGATCTGGTCGTCGTCGAAGACGCCGCCGGCCTTCAGGAAGCCGCGGTCCTTGTCGAGGTTCATCAGCGCTTCGCGCAGCGAGCCGCAGACGGTCGGGATCTTCTTCAGCTCTTTCGGCGGCAGGTCGTACAGATCCTTGTCCATCGGCTGGCCGGGGTGGATCTTGTTCTTGATGCCGTCGATGCCGGCCATCAGCATTGCCGCGAAGCCGAGATAGGGGTTCGCGCCCGGATCGGGGAAACGAACCTCGACGCGCTTCGACTTCGGCGATGAGCCGAAGGGAATACGGCACGAGGCCGAGCGGTTGCGCGCCGAATAGGCGAGCAGCACGGGCGCTTCGTAGCCCGGCACCAGCCGCTTGTACGAGTTGGTCAGCGGGTTGGTGAAGGCGTTGATCGCCTTGGCGTGCTTGATGATGCCGCCGATGTAGAACAGGCAGTTCTCGGAGAGGCCTGCATATTCATTGCCGGCGAAGGTCGGCTTGCCGCCCTTCCAGATCGACTGGTGGACGTGCATGCCCGAGCCGTTATCGCCATAGATCGGCTTCGGCATGAAGGTGGCCGTCTTGCCGTAGGCATTGGCGACCTGGTGCACGACGTACTTGTAGATCTGCATCTTGTCAGCGTTGCGGACCAGCGTGTCGAACTTGATGCCGAGCTCGTGCTGGGCGGCCGCCACTTCGTGGTGGTGCTTCTCGACCCGCACGCCCATCTCGGTGAGCACGGTCAGCATCTCGGAGCGCATGTCCTGCAGCGAGTCGATCGGCGGCACCGGGAAGTAACCGCCCTTGACGCGCGGCCGATGGCCGAGGTTGCCCGTCTCGTAATCGGTGTCGTCGTTGGACGGCAGTTCCGAGGAGTCGAGCTTGAAGCCGGTGTTATACGGGTCAGCCTTATACTTCACGTCGTCGAACACGAAGAACTCGGCTTCCGGGCCGACATAGATGGTGTCGCCGATGCCCTCCGACTTCATGTAGGCCTCGGCCTTCTTGGCCGTACCGCGCGGGTCGCGGTTATAGGGCTCGCCCGAAACCGGATCGAGGATGTCGCACATGACGACCATCGTCGACTGGGCGAAGAACGGGTCCATGTGGGCCGTCTCGGAGTCGGGCATCAGCACCATGTCGCTTTCGTTGATCGCCTTCCAGCCAGCGATCGAGGAACCGTCGAACATGACGCCATCGGCGAACATGTCCTCGTCCACCTCGACGACATCCATCGTCACGTGCTGCATCTTGCCCTTGGGGTCGGTGAAGCGCAGGTCAACGAATTTCACGTCGTTGTCCTTGATCTGCTTCATGATGTCTTTGGCTGTCGTCATATCCTGTTTCCCTGTGTGATGACGTTAGACTGAAAATATCTTGGTGCGGCTCGCTCAGATGGCGTCGATGCCGGTTTCGCCGGTGCGGATGCGCACGACTTCCTCGATGTTGGAGACGAAGATCTTGCCGTCGCCGATGCGGCCGGTCTGGGCCGCCTTGCGGATCGCCTCGACCGCGGCCTCGACGCTGTCATCGCCGAGCACGACCTCGATCTTCACCTTGGGCAGGAAGTCCACGACGTATTCGGCGCCGCGATAGAGCTCGGTGTGGCCCTTCTGCCGGCCGAAGCCCTTTGCCTCGGTCACGGTAATGCCCTGGAGTCCGACCTCCTGGAGCGCCTCTTTCACCTCGTCGAGTTTGAAAGGCTTGATGATCGCCTCGATCTTTTTCATGCGTTTTTGGCCTCCGCTGGCGGAAATTTCATTCGAATCGACCCGCTCGCGCCTGTTTCAAGCAGGAAGCGTGCCAGTTTTTGCGAATTTTGGTCGGCAGGCGCGTTTTGCACGAGAACGCGGGCCGGTCGGCAATTTCGCGCCAAACGCTCCTCCGGACACTGCCTTCGACTGATGGAGACGCGATAACAGGCAGCGAGGGGCGCTGAAGAATTGAGCGCGTTGCACAAAAACTAAGCAAACGCGTTCGCCCGTCAACTGCACGATGCCTTTACTTCGCCTTTCCTGCGGTCACTATGACCTGCGATCTGGAGGGGCGATGAGCTTCGAACTGCTGGCACCGGCCGAAATGGGCGAGGCAGATCGGCTGGCCATCGAGGCTGGACCGCTCGATGGCTATGGGCTGATGTGCCGGGCAGGGGCCGCGGTCGCGGCGGAAATCCTGCGGCGATACCCCGCCGCGCCCCGCATCCACGTGCTCTGCGGTCCTGGCAACAATGGCGGCGACGGCTATGTCGTGGCGCGGCTTCTCAGGCAGACCGGTGTGGATGTCGCCGTCTGGGCGCTGGGCAATCCTCGCGATGGAAGCGATGCGGCGCGCGCCGCGAAGGACTGCCAGATCGCACCGGGCAAACTCTCCGTGCTTTCATTGCTGGGCGACGAGCTGATCGTCGACGCGCTCTTCGGCGCTGGGCTCTCCAAGCCGCTCGACGGCGACGCCGCGAAAGCGATCGCAAAGGTCAGCGACGCCGGCTGTAAAGTTGTCGCCATCGATCTGCCGAGCGGCGTGTCGGGTGACAGCGGCGCGGTGCTTGGTTCGGCGTTCCGCGCCGACCTGACGGTGACGTTCTTCCGCAAGAAGCCGGGACATCTGCTTCACGCTGGTCGCGCGCGTTGCGGAGAGACGATCGTCGCCGACATCGGCATATCCAGCCGCGTGCTCGACACGATACGGCCTGCGACGTTCGAGAACGGGCCGGCGCTCTGGTCGCAGGTTTTCCCATCGCCGTCGGGCGAGGCGCATAAATATTCGCGCGGGCATGTCGGGGTGTTTTCCGGCGGACCGTCGTCGACGGGCGCGGCGCGGCTCTCCGCGATGGCGGCGCAGCGGGCAGGGGCGGGCGCGGTCACTGTGCTGTCTGAGCCCGCTTCGGTCGCCGTGAATGCCGCGCATCTCACCTCGATCATCCTGCGCAATGTCGAAGGCCTCGATGAGGTCAGGGCGTTCCTCGAGGAGCGGAAACCTGGCGCGTTGGTCTTCGGTCCCGGTCTCGGGACGCGGCCGAAGGTTGCCGACTTCGCGCTCGAGCTGCTCGACGCGGCGCGCGGACGGGTCGGGACGATCGTGTTCGACGCGGACGCACTGACCGTGTTTGCCAGCTGCCGCGACGAGCTCGCCAAAGCTGCCCGACAGCCGGACGCACCGAAGATCGTGCTGACGCCGCACGAAGGCGAGTTCAAACGCCTGTTCCCCGACATTGCGGCCGATGCCGGGCTGTCCAAACTTTCGGGGGCGCGGCAAGCGGCGGAACTGATCGGCGGCGTGGTTATCTACAAGGGGCCGGATACCGTGATCGCCGCGCCTGACGGCCGCGCTGCGATCAATTCGAACGGCGTGCCGTGGCTGGCGACGGCCGGCTCCGGCGATGTGCTGGCCGGTATCGTGGCGGGCCTCGCGGCGCAAGGCATGCCGGTGTTCGAGGCGGCCGCGGCCGGCGTCTGGATTCATGCCGAAGCCGCTGGCCGGTTCGGTCCTGGCCTGATCGCCGAAGATCTGCCCGCTGCTACAATTCCGGTCGTTCGCGACATTCTCGCGAAACAGAGCGCGCTTAGGAGCGGCGCATGAAGTTTGTCCTAAAGTCGCTGCTCGGCTGTTTCACCGCCCTCATCGCAGCACCGGCTTTTGCCGAGTCGGTCCTCTATGTGGAGGACCGGGCGTTGCTCGCCCAGCTTGAAGAGAAGGGTTACGGCTTCGAAGGGCTGTTCGGCTATGATCGCGGCGATCTTGACCACCTGTACGCGACCGCGCCGGCCTACAGGACGATCGTCGATACGATCTCGGCGGACGTCGCCGAGTTGCGTGCCGAGATTGAGGCCGCCGGCCGCCCGCTCGCCGAGTTCACCAAGAATGAAACCGGCCGTGTGATGGACATGCAGTGGCTGTCCTCCTCCGCATCTACGATGCGGCTGGTCGGCGTCGTCAACCGGCTCGACCGCCGCGACTTCCACGATTTGCGCCGCGAGCAGGGCTGCGGCGAGGTCCGCTTCATCTATCGGCTCGGCTACGCCTTCCAGAAGGACGGCAAGGGCAAGGTGCTGTCGTCGCGCATGCCGTTCAACTTCAACGCCGTCTACGATGTGCTGCCGGATGCCGATGGTGGTTGCACGGGCGTCGCGATGCGCTGGTCGCCGGCGATCGACGAAGCGCTCGATGCCGGCTGGCTCGCCGGCGGGCCGCTCGATCCGTCGGAGCTAAAATTCCGCCAGCTTGAGCTGAACGCGCAGATGGTGCGCTTCCCCTCCGGGCAGGAGCCACAATTCGGCGGCCAGGCGGTCTATCTGATGCGCATCTTCGGTATCGATGGCGAGAGCGCGACCGAACTGCCGCTGGAGAACACGCCGGACGCTGCGCGTCTCGCAGAAGATGCTGTGCTAAAGGCAGAGCTTGTATCGTATCTCCGCGACAACACGGCGGCGGTCGACACAGGCGTCTACATGCTGCCGGACAAGTTCCTCGCCAAGAAGATCGTCTCTTACTCGACCTTCGGCAGCGCGCGGCCGGTCAACCACCCATTCTCATCGCTGTTCAAACCGGCGGACTTTGCCGGCCTCGATCTCGCTGGGGGCACGCTCGTCAAATCGCCAGAGGCGCTGATCGCCCGGCTGGACAACGGCACCTGCCAGGGCTGTCATCAATCCGGCTCGACGGCGGGCTTCCATGTCATCGGCCTCGACGCCGAGGGCGAGACGTCACCGCTCAACCGCATCCTCGTCGGCATCTCGCCACACTTGATCGCCGAGCTGCCGCGCCGCGAGGCCTATGTCGACGCGGTCGCCGAGGAGCGCGAGCCGAACCGTTTTCGCCCGCTGTCCTTCGCGCCACCTGCGGGATGGGATGAGGATGGCGCGCCTGCTTATGCTGAGGCCGATGCCGGGCAGCAATGCGTACTCCCCAAAGACCAGGCGCTGATGGGCGGTACGTGGGGCTGCGGCGGAGGGACGGTCTGCACCGCGCTCGCGGAAACCGAGGGCACGAACCTCAAGCTCGCGCAGTGCCTGATGCCTGCCGACAGCACCGAGATGTTCTCCGGCCATCCATGCCTTGCCGGCGACGTCGTGGCAAATGCGGCCGAGCCGTTCAACGACGCCTATACGACTGCGCAGTTCACCGCTTTCGCAGCGAAAGCCTCGCCGCGCAGCTATACTTGCCGGCCGCCGCGCATCGGCGTGCCGGGCGGCATGGCCTACCGCCAGTGCGACGAGAAGGACCGTGCGTTCGCAAAATTCAAAGACGGTGGGGAGATGCCGCGCGAGGTGTGCGGGCTGACAGGCGGCAAAAAATTCGACATCTGCGTGTCGAGCGGTAATGTCGATCAGTGCCTTGCCGGCGCCGTGCAGCGGGGCAACCGCGCCGCCTGTTCGCTCGATCATCCCTGCCGCGACGACTATATCTGCCAGGCGTTCCCGGACGACACGCCGAACGCGAAGACCCTGAAAGGCCAAGTGGGCTTCTGCTCACCGACCTACTTCATGTTCCAGATGCGCATCGACAACCACACGACCCCGTGGGAGAGCGAAGCCGACCGGTCGTTCGATGACGAGCCGATCTATCGCTCGGTCGAGGTGGACGGCGATCCCGACGAACTCTGGTGAGGGTCACGGCCCTTCGCGGCGGTCGATCGCGAAGGACACGCGCTCGCGCAATAGTCCGGCCATATCGGAACTCAGATGCAGGCGCACCTTACCGCCGCGCACATCGGTCAAGATCATGGCGACGCTATCGGTCTTGTCGTCATCCGCAAGCTCGATGCCGACGACCCGGAAATCGTGAATTTCGTTTGCCATCGGAGCGCTCCTCTGTCGTTCAGGGAGAACGGCGCGCCTGCGATTTTGTTCAGCGCCGCTAAACAATCCGCTCCATGAATGCCTTGGCCGCATGCGGAGCGCGGATTTTGCCCTCGTGGATGAAGTAGACGAACACGTCGCGCGGCTTCTTGTCCGGCTTCGCCTTTGTGTCAGCGAGCGGCAGATCATCCGGCTGGCCGCCTGAAGCCCAGAGTTTGGCGCGCTCGGCCCAGCGGTCGAGGTCCTTCGGCTTGTAGGCGGTCGGTATGTCGTCCTCGCCCTTCTGCAGCCGCGCGTAGACGACGTCGCCCGTCACGTCGGCGAATTCAGGGTAGTCGTGATGGTGCGCGTAGCAGATCGCAGCATTATGCTTCTTCGCCAGTGCCACGAACTCCGGCACCGCGAAGGATTTGTTGCGCACCTCCAGCACGTGCTGAAGTTTCAGGCCGGCATGTTTCTCCGGCAGGAGCTTCAGGAAGGCCTCGAAATCTTCCGGCTCGAACTTTTTCCCCGGCGCGAACTGCCAGATCAGCGGCCCGAGCTTTGGCCCGAGTTCCTCAAGGCCTTGGCCAAAAAACTTCTTCAGCGACTCGCCAGCCTCGGCCAGCACTTTTCGGTTGGTGACGAACCGGTTGCCCTTGATCGAGAAGACGAAATCGTCCGGCGTCTCGGCGTTCCACTTGGCATAGGTCGCGGGCGTGAAGCCGGAATAATAGGTGCCGTTGACCTCGATGGTCGGCACTTGGCGCGACGCGAATTCGAGCTGCTTCTTCTTGGACAGTTTGTCGGGATAGAACGTGCCTTCCCAGGGCTCAAAGGTCCAGCCGCCCATGCCTGCGCGGATCGTTCCGGAAGTCGCCATGCCTGTTCATTCCCGTGAGATGTGACGACAAGCTTGGCCAGCATGCGGAGCTTTGTCCACCCGAAACCCAATCCATGCTGACAGAAGGTTTTTTGCGATGCACAGCAAAGCGGTCCACGGCGTTCGGCTTGGACTGCTGATGATGGCCCGACGTAATGACTATGATCAGACTGTGAACCGGCGTGGTAGGCCGTCAATACATGACCGTGTTTAGCGTGACCTCGACCGGCGCGCCGGCGTCGAGCTGAGCGCTGCCGCGTGCGAGCAGGTGCCCGTCCGGGCGCTCCAGGCGTACGATGATTTGCCGTGTCGGCGAAGCTGTCAGGCTGGCGGGCGAGGGCAGGGAAAAGGCGATCGCTTTTGAAATGCCATCGCTTTGCATCTGCGTTTTCGCGGCGTCGAGCTGGGTCTTGTCCTCAAGGCCACGGTCCTCGAGATGGATCTCGAGGCGGCCTTCGGGAATCGCTTTGCCGCTTTCGAAGGTGACGGTGCCGCTGATCTCCTTCGGCTGCGCAGCGGCGGCGCCGGTGGCGGCGGCGACGGCCGCCGCTCCGGCAGCCGCCAAGACTGTGCGGCGGTCGGTCGGACGCATCAAAAATTCTCCCATAAGCGATTGCCCTGTGTCAGTAAGGGGAGGGAGCGCTGAAGCTGAAGCGCCCCCTCCCACGAATGTCAGATGACCGTGAAGTCGGCTGCAGAGAGATTCAGGTTTACGCTGAGTTTCGCAAACTGAATCGCCGCAATCGCTCCGCTGCCGTCTTCATCATAGAACAGCGCGCCGCTGTTGGTGTCGTAGATGATGCGGTCGCTCGCATCATGCGCAACGCCCGCGGTGCTTTTGTGGAATGCGCCAAGTGCAAGCGCGCCGTTGGCGCCGACCTTCGTAAAGATCAGATTGTCCAACAGGATCGTGTCGGCCGCGACATTAAAGTCCCTGATCCAGTCGATGTTGTTGCTCCCAAGTGCCGTCGAGAAGCGGAAGGAGTCCTGGCCGGCGCCGCCGGTCAGTTGGTCCGACGCCAGCCCGCCATCCAGCAGGTCGTTGCCATTGCCGCCACTGAGCGTGTCGGCGTCGGCAAAGCCCGGCTGAGCTGGCGCCGGCGGAAACTCGACCGATACGTTGAGCTCATAGGTCGAGCCATCCGGCACGGATTCCTCCCAGCCATCCCCGGGCACATCCGGCGACCAGCGGCCTTCCAGGATGTAGTAGGTGCCGCTTTCCGGAACGACGAAGACGGTGCTGGAATCGCGGTTGCTGTTGGAGCCGGGGTCGCCACCGCCATCGTCGTTTTGGGCGACGATGTTGCCATCGGCGTCCAGCAACCGGACCCAGCTGTCATGGACGTTCGGATCGGCAATGTGATCGATGTCGATGGTGATGACCGTGCCGGCGGCCAGGTTGATCTTGTAATAGCCGCCCTGGCCGTTTCCGGTGGCGTTGACGGTGGTGTGAAGGACAGTCGTCGAATCGAAGATGTCCGGGTCGGCGGCCAGCGAGAAGTTGTTCGAGATGTCGTGGGCGGTGGCGATCGAATTGTTCGTCGCATCGGGCGCCAGCGTGGTGTAGCCGGTGCCCATGCCCGGACGTGGCGGCGCATCGCCCTGATAGGCGAAGTCGCCGAGCAGGGTGTCATCGCCGCCACCGCCCGCGATGTTATCCTTGCCGCCCTGGCCAGTCAGCACGTTGGCAGCAGCGTTGCCGGTCAGTTTGTCGTTGAAGCCGGACCCGGCGAGGTTTTCGATCGAGATGTATTTATCGCCGGCTGATCCGTTGCCGACGAGGGTCAGGGTCACCCCGCGGGCCGCGTCGGCATAGTCGGCCGTGTCGCTGCCGGCGCCGCCGTCCAGTACGTCACTGCCCTTGCCGCCGGTCAGCGTGTCGTCACCCGCGCCACCGGAGAGTTTGTTGGCGACGTCCGTGCCGATCAAATGGTCATCATGAGATGAACCGACGACATTCTCGAAGCCTTTCAGGATATCGTGGCGGATCACGGTGCCGCGCCCGACGATCTGCGCCGGGCCGTCGGCGTCGCCGCCGCTGGCCGTGTCATTGGCGAGATCGACCGTCACACCGGCGTTGCTGCCTGCGTAGACGACCGTATCGATGCCGGCGCCGCCGTCCAGATAGTCCTGGCCGGAGCCGCCGATGATCGTGTCGTTGCCGCCTTCACCATAGATGATGTCGCCGTCATTGCCGCCATCGAGGACATCATTGCCGCCGCCGCCATTAAAGTAGTCGCCGCCGCCCTGGCCCCAGAAATGATTGGCGGCGTTGGTGCCGATGAAACGGTCGATGCGGTCGTCCGAGCCGATCAGGTTTTCGATGCTGAAGAAGGTGTCACCCGAAGCGGTGCCGCCGCTGGCGACATTGGTCATCAGGTTGACGAGCAGCTGGAAGGGGCTCTCCCGGCTGTAGTCGACCGTGTCGTTGCCGGCGCCGCCGCGGAAGATATCGATACCGTCCTGGCCGGAAAGCGTATCGTCGCCGGCGCCGCCGTCGAGGATATCGTTGCCCTGGCCGCCGAGGATGGTGTCGTTGCCATTGCCGCCATAGAGCGTGTCGTTACCGTCGTCGCTCTCGGTCTGGTCCTCGAGGTCCTCGACGTCGATGGTGTTGTTGATGTCGCGGCTGGCAAGCGAGTCGCGGCCGCCGATGATCAGGTCGTCACCGCCCTGACCGAAGATCGTGTCGTCGCCGGCGCCGCCGTCGAGCGTGTTGTCCTGGTTGTCGCCGAAGATGATCGAGGTCATCGTGTCATCGCCGACGCTGGGCGGTGTATCCTCACCGCCGGTTGGGGGTGGAGGCGTCGAGCCGTCGGCGTAGACGATGTTCTCGACATTGGCGATGTAGCGTATCCGCAGATCGCGGGACAGAAGAATGACGGTGTCGTTGCCGCCGTTCGCTTCCTCTCGCACGACGTCGTCCATGGAATCAACGAAATAGATATCGTCGCCGCCATTGCCGGCCATCTTGTCGTCGCCGGCGCGACCATCCAGCGTGTTGGCGCCGTCATTGCCGATCAGGACATCGTCGAAGCGGCTGCCGATGCCGTTCTCGATGTAATAGTCCGTGCTGTCGGCATTGTGGCCGGCAAAGATCGAGACATTGTTCGAGTGACCGTTGACGCTGGAGAACTGGCCGGCGCGCAGGTCAAGGATGGTGCCGGCGGTCGAGCCGGAGAAGTCGAGCGTGTCGGTTCCGCCGGTGTCATGGATGACGAAACCGATGTCGTGCTGCATGCCCGAGGAAGTGAGCTTGTAGCCGCCCGCAGCGGCGCCGAAACCGTAGACGTCGTCGCCGGTGTTCAGGTCGATGTGCTGATAGGTGCGCACGCCGTTCGCATCGACGGTCGAGAAGAAGCGGCGGATGACGGCTTCAACATCGGCCATCATCGGCGTCGATGCCGACCAGCGCGTCGGTTCGCCGACATCGATCCCGTCGAAATAGGACATGACGCTGTATTGCTGGCGGTCATAGGTCCAGGTCGCGTTGTTCAGATAGTTGATCTGCACGCCGCCGGGACCGCTGTAATTGTAGAGGCCGGGATGGTTGAGGCCGAACTCGTGGCCGAATTCGTGGATGAAGGAATCGAACACATAGCCGCCGATATCCGTCAGGTTAGGCTCGGTGTCGTGAAAACGCTGGCCGATCGAGACATAACGATTGGCGCTCCCGTCGTCCTGCTCGCCGAGTTCGGGGCTGACGACTTCCATCCAGTCGGTCGCGGGATTGTACGGCGCGTCGTCGACGACCTCGAACTGCAGGGGCGTGACGGAGGCCCACATCTCCAGGGCGCCGATCGCGGCGGCCTTGTAATCAGGATGGTTGTTCAGCTCGTGAAGGTTGATCCGCAATACGCCCTGAGCGATTGCCGGCGTCAGACTGCGGCCCAACGCGCCGAGATAATCAAGAAAGCCTTCGTAGTCTTCGCTCTTGCCGTAGGGATTATCCGGCGTCTGGTCGTTGACCCACCATTGGTCGTTGTTCGGCATGACAGGGTTCCTCTCTGGACACCGTGCGCAGCTCTCGCTTATGCCGCATTGAAGCTGCTCCGTTGCACAGTGTGTGGCCTCATCAGCCCCGTCACCCTGACCGAATAATGGTCCCGGAATCCGACTTGTCCACCCCGAAAAGACCGGCGCGCGGTTACTCTGCGTAACTTCGCAAATGAGGTCTCGACACGGTCGGGATGCGCCCTATGTGAAACTGGTTTTGTGCCGTGAATTTTGGGCGCCCGCAGCATGCGCGCGCGAAAGCCCTCCACGGTTTGGCCGGGAGCTGGCGTGATCTTCGATGAAGCCGCGCGAAAACGGTCAGGACGTGTCGGGCCGTTCGAGCGACAGCCGCGCGAAGTGCTGGAGGTCGGCCAGCACATCGTGGACCTCATGCTTCGGTTTCTTCAAACTGCCAGGCGCTCGGCCGGGTTTGAGCGGCGAGGAGCGCCGGATGCGGCCGGCGTCGCGAAGTTCTTTGTTTTGCGCGCCTGCGGCGTCGCGGCGGATCTTCCAGCGGGCGAAACGCTGAGCGTAAACGGGCAGATTGTCGAGTACGTCGCCGACCGCCTGAAGCCGAAAGCCGAGACGTGTCGCGTCGAGCGGCTCGTAATACTCGAACGGCCGGACAGCGGGCGCCGGACGAGACCGGCGCCGCCGACGGAATCTGCTCAGCGGATCGGCGAGCGGCAGACGGCGAAAGCCCGACTTCGTTGGCGCTTTAACGTCGCCGCCTGTCATCAGCGCGCGGAACTGCGCCTCGCTCATGCCGCGCGGCAAAACGATGCCGGAGCGGGTGCTGCCCTTCTTCACGAAGGACGTTTTCGGCTTGGGCCGCGGCGGCCGGGGCTTCGGCAAGGACACCACCAGCCCGCGCGCGGCGATGATGATCAGTCGCCGCGCAGCGGACTCGGCGGGCCTGAGCAGCCGCAGCACCGCACGGTGGATATGGCGCGGCAGATGTGTGCGGGTCTCGGAGAGCCCGGCCATTTTGACCAGTGCGGCGAGGACGCGGGCGAGCTTCTCCCGGTTCTTTGACACCACCACCGTCCAGTCCATCGCCGCCTCCTTTCATCAGGCGAGGGGATTATCGAGTGGGTGCGGAGGGGGTGGACAGATTTGCGGAAATGCGAATCATCTGATTGTTACCTCTTTGGTTGGGTTGGATGCAGTCGAAAAGCGGTTGGTTAGAGAGCCGCCGCCTGAGTTGCACGCCGCGTGGTCGCCCAAAGATCCAGTCAATTCCGCGCGACGGGCGCGACGCCTGATCCTTGACATGATCCTGCTTCGTGCCGTGGATTCCGTGGATGTCTATCTTCGAATAGAGCGCCGCCATCCTGGAGTAATTCAAGAAGACAACTTGCGACGACGCATCGATGGCGCCGGAAGAAGCATTTTCGAAAAGGTTGTCGCTCTCGAAGGGCGTTACGGCTCGGGCGATCCGGTCGCGTTCGCTATGGTATTCGTGATGATCGCCTGGCGAAACAAGAGCGCGCACGAAGAGGCCGACGCCACATTGGATGTACGACACAAAGACACGCTGCGGACGAACGAAGGTGTCGTTCAGGCGCGCTATCGTGGACTTGAAGTCGAGCGGTTGCTCTCACGTTTCGAAACAGCTGAGCCAACTTTCAAGGAGGCCGCTTCACTTGTTGGAGCAGCTCAGGGGTTTGTCGAATTCTTAGAGCGAAGGTTGTTTCGTGACTTAGATACGGAAAAGTATTTGAAGGAGCTGCTTTGGAGCGCGCCTGCCGCGCTTAGCAGCGGGGAGGCGAACAGGTACCGCAAGAGGCGATTTCAATCTGTCTGGGGCCGTGATGCCTCGGACCGGCAATCTGCTGTGATCCGTCATCTGCGGGAATTCGGGATCACAGACAAGCGCAGAGATGATGAAGTGGCGACATTCGGTTCTTCTAAGATACGTGAACTTTGCGGGATGACGCCAAACGAAGTCTATGGTTGGGCAAAACCAGACGCTGAACCAACCTAAGTCGGTCCGGCGCATGATAGCGGCCGAACCGCTTCGAAACCAAAAGAGTTCCTTCTTCTCCGCAGCCGCGCGTTTCCCCTACCTAGGCGACGGGGTCACCTCTGCCTAAGGCCGAATTATGGAACTGCAGGAAGAAGTTACTGCCGAAATTTCCAGTAGTGGGATCGGAAACGCGCTGGTTGAGGATTGTCATAACCGAGAGAAATACTATAGTCCCGTTCCGCTGGTCGTCGTTTATCAGTATAATTTATTTCATATCCAAGATGTTGCACTAGCCTAGCGTAATCATCCACCCGATACATAAACTTCGCCACTGTATGAACGGAATATCTTAAATGAGGCTCTGGCGCGCCATAGAGAAGCTGCACACGCTGTCTCAGGAAGCGGTAAGCCATAAAATCTGTAAAGTAGAACTCATAGTATACCTTGCCGATTAGCGAGTTGAATCTCGCGTCGCTGCTATGCTTTTTGAGCCAAAGATTTACAGCACTAAATGCCGTGGGCAGTTTTTCTGTAACGGCATAGAAGTTGGGGCTCCAATACCCCTTAGTCAGGCAGATGCAATAGACCTTTCGATGCTGGAACGGGTCGAAAGCGCGAAGCCGTATCATACAACTGCACTCACAATGACCACGGCCAGAACTATTACGACAAACGCAACTACGCCCAGTCGGCCCTCTGCGCTGCCGTCGAGCAATTTTGCGATACGAATTGAGATCTTGGGTTCGGGCATCGACGCACCTCTTCATTAAACGGTGAAAATCGATGCCCTCCGGGTATGTCAGCGAAAGGCGGCCTTCTTGGCAAGAAAAATCGCCTGCAAAAAAATTCTCTTAACCTCATGTAATTTCGAGAAAATCACTCTGTGTATCACCTGCCGGCTGAATTATGGCTGAAAGGTGGCGAATCTGCCTGATCAGAGGACGATTAATGCGATTCACTCCGCGGCCTCGCGTTTCCCCTTCGGGCGGCGTTCCAGCAATTCCTTCAGAAACTGCCCGGTGTAGCTGCGCTTCACCTTGACGATGTCTTCCGGCGTGCCTGAGGCGACGAGTTCGCCGCCGCCGTCGCCGCCGTCGGGGCCGAGGTCGATCAGCCAGTCGGCCGTCTTGATGACTTCGAGATTGTGCTCGATGACGACGACCGTGTTGCCCTGGTCGACCAGCTCGTGCAGCACTTCGAGCAGTTTCGCCACGTCGTGGAAGTGGAGCCCGGTGGTTGGCTCGTCGAGGATGTAGAGCGTCTTGCCGGTCGCCTTGCGCGACAGTTCCTTGGCCAGCTTGATGCGCTGCGCCTCGCCGCCGGACAAAGTGTTCGCCTGCTGGCCGATGTGGATGTAGCCGAGGCCCACCTGATTGAGCGTGGTGAGCTTGTCGCGCACCGAAGGCACGGCCGAGAAGAAGTCGACGCCTTCCTCGACCGTCATGTCGAGCACATCGGCGATCGATTTCCCTTTGAACAGGACTTCCAGCGTCTCGCGATTGTAGCGCTTGCCGTGGCAGACGTCGCAGGTGACGTAGACGTCCGGCAGGAAGTGCATCTCGATCTTGATGACGCCGTCGCCCTGGCACGCCTCGCAGCGGCCGCCCTTGACGTTGAAGGAGAAACGGCCGGGCGCATAACCGCGCGCCTTGGCTTCGGGCAGGCCGGCGAACCAGTCGCGGATCGGCGTGAAGGCGCCGGTGTAGGTGGCCGGGTTGGAGCGCGGCGTGCGGCCGATGGGCGACTGGTCGATGTCGATGACCTTGTCGAGATATTCGAGCCCCTCGATGCGGTCGTGGTCGGCGGCGTGCTCTCTGCTGCCCATGATGCGGCGCGACGCGGCCTTGAACAGCGTCTCGATCAGGAAGGTGGACTTGCCGCCGCCCGACACGCCGGTGACGGCGGTAAACGTGCCGATCGGGATCTCGGCGGTCACGTCCTTCAGATTGTTGCCGCGCGCGCCGACGACTTTTATGCGCTTCGCCTTCTTCGGCTGGCGGCGCACGTCGGGCGTCGCAATCTCCAGCTCGCCGGACAGATATTTGCCGGTGATGGAGTTCGGGTTCGCCATGACCTGCTGTGGCGTGCCCTCGGCGATGATCTTGCCGCCATGGATGCCGGCAGCCGGGCCGATGTCGACGACATAGTCGGCCTCCATGATCGCATCCTCGTCATGCTCGACGACGATCACCGTGTTGCCGATGTCGCGCAGATGCTTCAGCGTGTCGAGCAGGCGGGCATTGTCGCGCTGGTGCAGACCGATCGACGGCTCGTCCAGCACATAGAGCACGCCGGTGAGGCCGGAGCCGATCTGCGAGGCAAGCCGGATGCGCTGGCTCTCGCCGCCCGACAGCGTGCCGGAACTGCGCGACAGGGTCAGGTAGTCGAGGCCGACATCGTTCAGGAAGCGCAGGCGTTCGCGGATTTCCTTGAAGATGCGGCCGGCGATCTCGTTCTGCTTGGCGTTGAGCTTTGCCGGCAGCTCGCTGAACCACGCATCCGCCTTGCGGATCGACTGGCCGGTGACCTCGCCGATATGCAGGCCGGCGATCTTCACCGCCAGCGCTTCCGGCTTCAGGCGGAAGCCGGTGCAGGCGGGGCAGGGCGTCTCCGACATGAAACGCTCGATCTCCTCGCGCATCCAGGCGGATTCGGTCTCCTTCCAGCGGCGCTCGAGATTGGGGATCACGCCCTCGAAGGTTTTCGTCGTCTTGTAGGAGCGCAGCCCGTCGTCATAGTTGAACGTCACCTCGCGGTCGCCGGTGCCGTTGAGCACGGCATCCCTGGCGTCCTTCGACAGATCCTTGAACTTGTCGCCGAGCTTGAAGCCGTAGGCTTTGCCGAGCCCTTCCAGCGTCTGGGTGTAATAGGGCGAGGTGGATTTGGCCCAAGGCGAGACGGCGCCGTCGCGCAGGGTCTTGTCCTCATCCGGCACGATCAGTTCCGGATCGATCGCGCGCTGGAAGCCGAGCCCATCGCAGGTCGGGCAGGCGCCGGCCGGGTTGTTGAAGGAGAAGAGCCGCGGCTCGATCTCGGGGATGGTGAAGCCGGAGACAGGGCAGGCGAATTTTTCGGAGAAGAGGATGCGCCGGTGCGTCTCGTTCTTGGATTTGTAAGCGCTGCCGCCCGCTTCGGTATCGGCGGCCGGCAGCGGCTCGTCGGCGAATTCGGCGATGGCGAGGCCGTCGGCGAGTTTCAGCGCGGTTTCGAGCGAGTCGGCCAGGCGCGAGGCAAGGTCGGGCCGGACGCTGACGCGGTCGACGACGACATCGATGTCGTGCTTGTATTTCTTGTCGAGCGTGGGCGCGTCGGCGATCTCGTAGAAAGCGCCGTCGACCTTGACGCGCTGAAAGCCTTTCTTCTGCAGCTCGGCGAGCTCCTTCTTATACTCACCCTTGCGGCCGCGCACGATCGGCGCGGTGATGTAGAGCCGCGTCTTCTCCGGCAGTTCGAGAATGCGGTCGACCATTTGGCTGACCGTCTGGCTCTCGATCGGCAGGCCGGTCGCCGGCGAATAGGGGACGCCGACGCGCGCGAAGAGCAGGCGCATGTAGTCGTAGATTTCGGTGACGGTGCCGACCGTCGAGCGCGGATTGCGCGAAGTCGTCTTCTGCTCGATCGAGATGGCGGGCGACAGGCCGTCGATCTGGTCGACGTCCGGCTTCTGCATCATTTCGAGGAACTGGCGCGCATAGGCGGAGAGCGACTCGACGTAACGGCGCTGGCCCTCGGCATAGATCGTGTCGAAGGCGAGCGAGGATTTGCCCGAGCCCGACAGGCCGGTCATGACGATCAGGCTCTCGCGGGGGAGGTCGAGATCGATATTCTTCAGATTGTGTTCGCGCGCGCCGCGAATGGAAATGTATTTGTGGTCGGCCATGGCCGGTCCGCCGCCTTATGCTCGATGTCTTCGGAATGGCAGGGAACGCTCCGGCCAACCGCAGATATAGGTATTGCCCCCGCGCCGTCGAGAGGATGCTGGCGAGAGCGCACGCGAGAGCGTTCACGAGAGCATTCACCTGGGGCGCCAGCATTGATCTAGCGAGGATTGAAGCGGCACCGCAAGCGAAAAGAACAAAGAGGAAACAGGCTCCTGACAGTCCTCCTGTGGAAAACCGCCGCGTAACAATCATCACAATTTGGTTTACCGGATGGCGGAACGGTTGACGTGTGAGATGTGGGGGCGCACATTTCCTCAGTCTTTCAGATCGGGCACGCGTGGCGAAACAGCCGGTTTGCGACAGAGCGCAAACTATTTGCGAGACGCCGCAAATGTCGCGTGAGAGTTCCCCGGGTCCGAGCCCTTCGGGTCGCGCACCCTCGGTGGAATGCCCTGGATCGAAAGGCACATGTGTCCAACGAGCAGGGAGAGAGGCATGACCCCACCGGACAGTCGCTTCTGGCTCCGCGCCATCGTGGAGCCGCAGCAGGCATAAGTGCTTTGGCTTCGGAACGTGCACATTCCGCCTCAAGCAAACCGTGACCGGCTGATCACCCTACAATCAGAGACCACTGGTCGGATCGTCGGCATAACGCCGCGAAGCATCCGAAGATAAAGTCGGTGATACACTCCCGACATTCCCGGGCAAGTTCCCGTGCAGGCCTCGACCGCTCCCGACAGGGCGGCGAGGCCTTTGTTTTGCGCCGCGTTCCATGTGCCAAAAAGTATTCGCGAC
>Ga0335075_10003180_pt1 | contig 26174 bp, 26 predicted proteins | sample Lox_Sample_24_FD_206723 | JGI IMG/M metagenome (GOLD analysis project Ga0335075, IMG submission 206723) | Soil microbial communities from Loxahatchee National Wildlife Refuge, Florida, United States - Lox_Sample_2.4 | ecosystem: Environmental > Terrestrial > Soil > Wetlands | place: USA...
TGCCGAGTGCCCTGGCGCGACCGCCGTGCCGCCCGCGCGGCGGCACGGCACCGGGCTCAATGGCGCCATTGACACGTTAAGGCCCTCTGGAGCGGGCTCAATGGTGCCATTGACACGCTGACCTGGCTGACACGCCGCGCCACCGGGGCCAGCACCCGCCGCACACACCGCACCGCCGCATCCGCCCACCTGCCGGGTCGCGGCTACCGAACGCAATGCTCCCATAAATCGGACCATAGTCCGTTATTTCACTGCCGCGCGGTCTCGGGCCAGCACGCTGAGTACACCAACGAGGTCACCCGGGGAGTCCGGGGCTGGGCGGGCTGGGACGGCTGGGACGGCTGGACGGTCAGAACAGGACGGACATGAAGCGGCCGGCCTCGGCGAAGCCGACGCGCTTGTAGGCGGCTCTGGCCGGCACGTTGAAGTCGTTCACGTAGAGCGAGACCACTGGCGCTATAGTGGCCGCGGCCTCGGTGACCACGGCAGCCATACCTGGCGCCGCCAGTCCGCGGCCACGGAACTCAGGGTTCACCCACACACCCTGGACCTGGCAGGCCTGGGGCGTGACCGCGCCGACCTCGGCCTTGAAGATCACCTGGCCGTTCTCTATCCGCGCGAACGCGCGGCCGGTCCTGATCAGCTGCTCCATCCGTGCACGGTATGACGCGCCGCCATCCCCCGAGGTCGGCGAGACGCCGACTTCCTCGGTGAACATGGCGACACAGGCTGGCCACAAGATGTCCGCCTCGTGCGGCCTGACCCTGCGCACCAGCGGATCGGCGGCGACTAGAGGCGGTCCGGTGATGGCCAGCACCGGCTGCACGGCACGCACCTCCCTGGCCGGGCCCCAGTGCGGCCGCAGCAGCCCCCACAGCGCCTGGACATCGCCGGCTGGCCCGACCACGGACGAGCATCTCCGACCCTGCCTGAGCGCTCGGTCGGCGAACGCCACGATGGCATCCGGTGTCGCGCCGACCGGAACGAGGTTGGCGCCCGAATAGCACAGGGAATCGATCCTGCCGTTGCTGGTATGGCCCCACAGCTGCGCGCCCAGCCTGCCCGGTGCGAGCCCGAGCGTGCGTACACGCGAGCTGACGAAGACGTTCGCGACCGGATCGCGGTCGCAGATCGCGAGAACCGCCCCGCGGTCCCGTTCATCTAGCAGCCGCACCGTGGCAGACCACGGCGGCTTGACTCGCAACACGATGTCAGCCTACCGGGCATTACCGGAGAAAATTCTTATCCGCTACTCCTTCGGCGTCGGATCTGGCACCGGCGAGCAGGTGGCGTTCACCAGCCCGGGCTTGTCCGGCACCGCGCCGGTGGCCAGGTACGCGTTGACGTAGTTCTGCACGCACGGGTCCGGCGGCTGCTCCATCGACTGGCCGTGGTTTCCGCCGCCGACAACCACGACCATGCGGGCGCTGGGCAGCAGCTTGTGCGCATCCTGCGCACCCTGATATGGGGTTGCCGGGTCCAGCGTGCCCTGCAGCATCAAGATTGGCGGCAGGCCCTTACCGTCGATGGTGAGCGGGGTGGCTGGCCCCTTGACCGGCCAGAACGCGCACGCCGCGTTGAACCAGGCGTTGTCCCAGGCCTGGAACGGCGCGGTCTTGTAAATGCTCTCGGTGTCAGTGATCCAGTAGGAGAAGCTCCTCGGCCAGTTCACATCCGAGCACTGCACCGCGTTGTAGACGGCGAACTCGTTCTCGTCCTGGGTCCCGCTCTGCTCGTACTGGGTGAGCAAGTCAGCGGTCTGCCCGTGGTTGAGGTAACTGGACAAAGCCTGAGCCAGTCCCGGCCACAGCGTGTCCAGGTAACCGCCGAGCAGGAACGTGTCGTCGAACTCATCCGCACCGATCAGCGGCTCGCCGTTCGGGCCTGAGATCGGATGCGCGGCCAGCTGGGCGCGGGCCTTGTACCAGCTGGCCTGCACCGCCGCCGCGGTGGCGCCCAGGTGATAGACGCTGTCGTACGTGGCGATCCACGTGAAGAAGGCCTCCTGGCGGCCCTGGAACGCATAATCCTGTTCGACATTGTCCTGGTACCAGACCCCGGTCGGGTCAACGGTGCTGTCCAGGACCATGCGGCGTATCCGGTCGGGGAACAGGGTCACGTACACCTGGCCGATATACGTGCCGTAGGAGAACCCGTAGTAGTTGATCTTATCCGCACCGAACGCGGCCCGGATCGAGTCGAGGTCACGGGCGACGTCCTCGGTGGTCATGTACGGCAGCAGCCAGCCGAAACGTTGCTCGCAGTCGGCGGCGTACATCTTCGCACGGTTCTCCAGCACCTGCAGGGCCCGCGCATTGTCCGGGACGTAGTCCGGGCGCACCTGCTTGAAGAACGACGGGTCACAGGTCAGCTCCGGTACCGAGGAACCCACCCCGCGCGGGTCGAAACCGACGATGTCATACTGTGCAGCGACCGACGGGCTCAGGCCCGCAGCGATCTCGGCTGCCAGTGGCAGCCCGTCGCCGCCTGGCCCGCCCGGGTTGACGAGCAGGATGCCTTGCTGCTGGCTTTTCGGCGCGGTGGCCGGGACCATGTCGAGGGCAAGCTGGATGTGCCGCCCGCTCGGGTCCGCGTAGTTGAGCGGGACGCTCAGCATCGTGCACTCTACGCCCACTCCTTCGGCGGGGCACGCGGTCCAGTGCAGCGTGGCGTGCACCTGGGCGGTGGTGCTGACGCTGGCGGCCTGGCCGTGGCCTTGGCTTCCCGATGAACAGGCGGCGACTACGGTCAGGGTAGCGGCAGTCACGATGAGCGACTTCATGGCGCAGTGTTTGATGGCGGCGGGTCGTGCGAACATGATCTCCATCATGCCTCATCCGGCCGATCACTTTCTGTGATCGCCACGCCCGTAAACGGCTCGTCACCATAAGTCGTTAAGCTGAGCGCTGCCGTTCCTCGAGGGCCCTGCGGTACTCGGCGACCACCAGGTCGGTGAGTTCCTCAGCCGATGTCTCACTGGTGGGCTTGTCCAGCGTGATGTGGCCGTCCTGGATCAGGTTGATCCGGTCGCATACCTCGAACACGTGCGCGTAGTTGTGCGCGATGATGATGATCGAGACGTTGCCTTCGTGCTTGAGCCGCGTGATCAGGTCCAGGATGATGGCGCCCTCCTTGACGCCCATCGCGGCCAGCGGCTCATCCAGCAGCAGGATCTTCGGGTTCGAGAAGACCGAACGGGCGACCGCGACCGCCTGACGCTGTCCGCCGGAGAGCTGGGCGACCGGCACGTTCACGGACGGCACCTTCACGCCCATCTCATCGAGGTGCTCCCTGGCCTCCCTCCGCATAACCCGGTTCCGCACCAGCGGCCAGCGGATCTTCTCCCGGTTGAGGAACATGTTCTGGAACACCGTGAGCTGGTTGACCAGGGCGAGATCCTGGTAGACGGCGTCAATGCCGAGCGACCTGGCGTGGTCGACCGACTTGAGGGTAACCGCCTGGCCCTCCAGGAAGATCCGGCCGGAGGTGGGCGGCTGGAAGCCGCAGAGGATCTTGAGCAGGGTGGACTTGCCGGCGCCGTTGTCGCCGATAAGCCCGAGCACCTCGCCGCGCTCAAGCCGCAGGTTCACGTCGGTCAGCGCGGTCACCATGCCGAAGTTCTTGGCGATATGCTCGCAGCGGAGGACGTCTCCGCCCGGGTCCTCCGGTGCTGTCTGGCCGTCCGGTGCTGTCTGGCCGTCCGGTGTGGTCGCCGTCATGTTAACGTTGTCCCCTTTCCCGCAGCCTCGTGAGCTGGACGTTCGCCACCATGGCGATGAGGATCGCCCCGCCGAAGACCACGTTCAGCGGATCGGCGTTCACGCCGATGAGCGGGAACCCGTCGAGCAAGATGCCGAGCACTACCGCGCCGATGAACGCGCCCACGATAGTGCCCACGCCGCCCAGCATCGCCGTGCCGCCGATCACCGCCGCGGTGACCGCGTAGAACATCCACTGGTACGAGCCCGTGGTAGGGGAGATGTTGCTCGTGTAGTACATCTGCTGCAGGCCGACAAGCGAGCCAAGCAGTCCGATGATCATGAAATTGCCGTACTTAATCCGGCCGACATGGATGCCGGCCTCTCGCGCCCCGAGCAGGTTCCCGCCCGCGGAGACCGTGTGCAGGCCCCAACGGGTCCTCGTCAGCACAATGTGGAACAGCACGGCGAGCATGACCGCCCAGACGAGCGGCGCCCACGAGTAGTTCTGGATCCACTTGCCGATGCCCATGACTTGCGCCGGGATGGCCGCGGGCTCGTCGTGAGCCGTCCAGCCGGTGAGCCCCATCAGGACGAAACCAGTGCCCAGTGTGGTGATGAACGAGGGCACGCCGACCGTGACCGTGAAGAAGCCGTTAACCCAGCCGACGAACAGCCCGAGCAGCAGCGCGAAGACGATCCCGAGCAGGCCGGGGAAGCCGTAGAAGTTGATCAGATAGTGCATGAGATAGGGGGCGAACCCGACGACGAAGCCGACCGACAGGTCGATCTCGCCGCAGATAAGCAGGAAGACCTCGCCTAGGGCGATGATGGCGTAGGGGGCCACGCTATCGGACCACAGCGTGACCTGGTTCGACTTCGAGGTGAATTCCGATCCCTTGTCGATCAAGAAGTAGAGGAACAGCGCCACCGCGATCACGAACACGGTCGCCTCGCGCTGCCGCCCGATCACGCGCAGAGCTCGCATCAGCACGCCGCCGAGACCGCCGACCCCCGTCGGCCCCCACTGAGGGGCGCCCGGCTTCGCTACGGTTCGCTCGAACGTGTCACTCACTTAGACCCCATCTCCGCTTCCCTTCGGCACGATGTGCTTCCGCCGGTTCGCGCCCGTGACAGCACGATTCATCCCGTGTAGACCCGTGTCAAGCACAAGTTCGCGCCGGGCGGGGCACTGCCACCGCCCGGCGCGAACGAGCCATCACGTGCTCGTGGTCCCGACCGGCTGGCTGATCGGTCCCGAGGGCCGCGGCAGGTACAACTCGGCCGAGGATCCGCCCTGGAACCGGCTGGGCTGCACGAACTGGGCGACGTTGCTCGGGGTTATCACGGTCAGGCTCGTGTCGGTGTCCGGCGGCCGCACCTGCGTGCCGGTCAGGTTGTACAGGTAGAGATAGAGAGCGGGCAGGAAGCCCTGCAGGTACGGGTCCTGGTAGATGCTGAAGTTCAGCACGGAGGACTTCAGGCCGTTGAGCGTCCGCGGGTCGGTGTCGAAGCCGCCCGCCGGGATCTTCTTGGCCAGGCCAGTGGCAGTGAGGGCCGCGAGGAGGTTGGCGGTGGACCCGGAGTCCACGGCGAACGCGCCCTTGATGGACTTGTGTCCGAGGAAGTACGCCTTCTCCGTCGTCAGCTCGACACCGTCAGTCGTGGTGGTGCCGATCTCGTCTATGCTGAAACTGCTGCCGAGTACGGATTTCGCACCGTCGATGCGGGGCTGGATGTTGCCGGTTCCCGGGGTCGCGATGAAGATCACGATGTTCCCGCCGCTCGGCAGGAGGTCCAGGATCTGGTGACCCATAGCCTGCCCCGCTATGTAGAGCGGCTGCCCGACGTAGGCCAGCCGGTTGGTGTAGATCTCCGGCACCCCCGAGGAGGAGTAGATGCCATCGGAGTTGTAGGTGACCACGGGAATGCCTGCGCTCATCGCGTTCGCCACCGGAGTGGTCATCGACGAGTCGATCACCGACGTCGCGATTCCTGCCGCCTTGGCCGCGATCGCGGTTTGCATGAAGGAAACCATCTGGGAGTCGGCCGAGGTGGCGGAGCCGCCCCAGATCGGAGTCGGTATCCCGAGCAGCGCCGCCGCGTCGGAGTACCCGTACTTGGTCGGGGTGAAGAACTCGTTGGTGTCGGCGTGGTTGTTGAAGTAGTACTGCTGGGTGGGGAGCTTCGGGAAGGGGTTGTGACCGCCGCTAGCGCTGCTTACCGCCGGCGCCGCGCTGCTGGTACTGGACGAGCTGCACGCGGCGATCAGGGCCGACGCGGCGGCAGTCGCGCTGAACAGGCCCGCGCCCTCGAGCAGCCGACGCCGCGTCGGGCCGTCCGACATGTTCAGGGTCTCAATCGCTTCGTCGACCACCGGGTCGATCTTTTTCACAAGGACCTCCATGGAATTTTCCCGGACGGGGCTCCATCAGAGCCTGTCGACTGAGTCGCGTGACAGATAACGCGACAGTGCTGTTATTCGGCTATGAGCAGGCGCCGCTGATCATCCGTTTCAGCCATCACGTGCACCCTTGAAGAACAGACGTAGCGTCCTACTCATACACTCCATCGGTCACCTCAGCGTCACAAACCGGCACACGTGCGTAGATGTTAACGCTAACAAGTCACTATACGGCAACGAACACGAAACACCATCGACACGCACATGCCGAAAGTTTCGGCGAACCATCGCCTTTCCCCAGGAGTTCTCCGCAATTCCCTCCAGATCCCACAAACGAAGGCGCGGAACCCAACACTTGCGGCGAACGTCTCACAGAGGACGGATGACGCACACCGGGCCAATCCGCGTGGCCCGGTGCCATCCCAGGGAAGAAGGGGGCATCGGATGCTCGCCAGGCACCGTCAATCGCTGATCTTGCAGACCGTCAGGAGCGACGGCAGCGCGCGGGTCAGCGACCTTACCCAACGGCTCGGCGTATCGGACATGACGATCCGCCGCGACCTCGAGGTACTCGCCAGGGAAGGCCTAGTGGAAAAGGTGCACGGCGGCGCGGTGCTGCCGGGATCACCAGCTAGCCAGGATCCGGGTTTCGAGGCCAAGCTTGTACTCGAACGGCCGGAGAAGACCGCGATCGCCCGCACCGCTGCCGGCCTGGTCCGCCCGGGAACCGCGATCGCGCTGGCCGGCGGGACCACCACGTTCGCGCTCGCGCAGTGCCTGATCGACGTGCCAGGGCTCACCATCGTGACGAACTCGCTGCGCGTGACCAACCTGTTCAACGGGACCCGGGGACTGGACACGGTGGCCGACTCCGTCGTGCTGACCGGTGGTGTCCGCACGCCGTCGGACTCCCTGGTCGGCCCCGTCGCCGACCTGACCATCCGTTCGCTGCATTTCGACCTGCTGTTTCTCGGCTGCTACGGCATCGATGTCGAGGCCGGGCTCACCACGCCCAACCTCGCCGAGGCCGAGACCAACCGGACCCTCATGCGGGTGGCCCGCCGCATCGTCGTCCTCGCCGACCACACCAAGTGGGGCCTGGTCAGCCTCAGTTCGTTCGCCAGCCTGTCCGACATCGATGTCCTCGTCACCGACGACATGATGACCGCCGACGCCCGCGCGCTAGCCGTCGAGCACGTCGGCGAAGTCCTCATCGCCGAAGACGTCGCCCCCCGCACCCTCCATGCCCGCCCGGCCTTATCCTGGCGTGACGGTGGGGGCGGAGGCACCTTCGGCACCGGGGGTGACCTCGCCGGATTCGGCTAGGCGCATGGCCTCGTTGATGAGCGTCTCCACGATCTGCGACTCGGGAACGGTCGCGATGACCTTTCCGCGCACGAAGATCTGGCCCTTGCCGTTGCCGGAGGCGACGCCGAGGTCGGCCTCGCGGGCCTCGCCAGGGCCGTTCACCACGCAGCCCATGACGGCGACCCGCAGCGGCACCTCCATGCCCTCCAGGCCCGCGGTGACCTCTTCGGCCAGCTTGTAGACGTCCACCTGGGCCCGGCCGCAGGATGGGCAGGACACGATCTCAAGGCGGCGCGGGCGCATGCCGAGCGACTCGAGGATCGCGGTGCCGACCTTGACCTCCTCCACCGGCGGGGCGGACAGCGAGACCCGGATCGTGTCGCCGATGCCCTCGGCGAGCAGCGCGCCGAACGCCACCGCCGACTTGACCGTGCCCTGGAAGGCCGGTCCGGCCTCGGTGACGCCGAGGTGCAGCGGATACTCACAGGCAGAAGCCAGCTGGCGGTAGGCCTGGATCATCACGACCGGATCGTGGTGCTTGACCGAGATCTTGATGTCGCGGAAGCCGTGCTCCTCGAACAGAGAGCACTCCCACAGCGCCGACTCCACCAGCGCCTCCGGGGTCGCCTTGCCGTGCTTCTCCAGCAGTCGCTTGTCCAGCGACCCGGCGTTGACGCCAATGCGGATCGGGATGCCGGCAGCAGAGGCGGCACGGGCGATCTCGGCCACCTTGTCGTCGAACTGCTTGATGTTCCCGGGGTTGACCCGGACCGCGGCGCAGCCGGCGTCGATGGCGGCGAACACGTACTTGGGCTGGAAGTGGATGTCGGCGATCACCGGGATCTGCGAATGACGCGCGATCTCCGCCAGCGCGTCGGCGTCGTCCTGTGATGGCACCGCTACCCGGACGATCTGGCAGCCGGCCGCGGTGAGCTCCGCGATCTGCTGAAGCGTGGCGTTCACGTTCGCGGTCAGCGTGGTCGTCATCGACTGCACGGAAACCGGTGCGCCGCCGCCGACGAGCACATTGCCGACCTTGATCTGCCGCGACACCCGGCGCGTCGTCAGCGGAGCCGGGGGCGCCGCAGGCATGCCGAGATCAACGCTCATGAAAACCCCCATCCGAGCGGCGGGCATGGTGCTCGCCGCATCCGTGTACCGACCCATTGTCGCATCTCGCGCAGTCATCCCACAGGCACACTCTGACAAGCCCGTCATCTAAAGCACCTACTGGCCGAGTTGGCTCACCGGGTTCACGATGTCAGCCAAGATCAGCATCACGCTGAAGAACACGATGATCATGAAGATGCTGAAGCTCACCGGCAGGACCTTGCGCATGTCCACCAGCCCGGGGTCGGGGCGCCCGCGGAGCCGCGCGAACCGGGCCCTGACCCACTCCCATACGACCATCGCCACGTGCCCGCCATCCAGCGGGAGCAGGGGCAGCATGTTGAACGCCCCGATGAAGATGTTGATCGAGGCGATCAGCAGGAGAACGTACTCAACCTTGTACTGCCAGCCTACATTGGCCGCCACCGCCTCGCCGGTCGCCTCGGCGGCGCCGTACACGCTGGTCACGCTACCGCCCGCGGTATCCGCGCGGTCCTTGCTGAACAGCTTGGGCACCGCGGCGGGCAGATCGGCGATCGCCTTCGCCGAGCCGGACAGAACCTCGCCGAAGGCCGACCCGGCCCAGGTCACGGCGTGCCACGGACTGGCTACCTGGAACACGGTGGCCGGCGCGATACCCATGTAGGCGCCGGTCCGCCCCGGCACATGCGCCAGCGTGGCGTACAGCGTCACCCGCTCCTTGCGGCTGTTGACCGACCGCAGCACGGTGATTGAGGCCGTCGAGCCGACCGGGGAGTCCCTGATCAGGTCGCCGAGCTGGGTCCAGTTGCTCACCGGATGGCCGTTGAACGCGACGACGGTGTCACCGACCCGGAGCCCGGCTAGCAGCGCGGGCGCCTTCACCGTGGAGTCGCCGCAGACGCCGTTGTTCAGATCCGCATTGCTGGCAGGCACGCAGGTCGTCACCGTGCCGAGCTGGGTCGTGTTGTCATTCTCGATGCCGATGGCGAGCGCGAGGCCCGCTACCAGCACGAACGCGAGCACGAAATGCATGAACGAGCCGGCGCACAGCACGATGATCCGCTGCAAGGCCGACTGGCTGCGGAACGACCGCAGCTCATCGGCCGGATCGTCCACGTCGTCGAGCGAGTGCATCCCGATGATCTTGACGAAGCCGCCAAGCGGCAGCGCCTTGATGCCGTATTCGGTGTCACCCCGCCAGGTGGACCAGATCGTGGGCCCGAAGCCCACGAAGTACCTGGTGCACATCATGCCGAACTTCTTCGCCATGACGAAGTGCCCGGTCTCGTGCAGCATCACGGAGAACATGAGAGCGACGAGGAAGATGACCCAGCCAAGCTGGTCCATGCCGCTCGTCCTCCCTAAGCGCTAAGCTCCCGGGCCCGCCGCCGGGCCCAGTCGTCGATGGCGAGCACCTCCTCGACCGAAGTCACCGAAGCGCCGTCATGTTCAGAGACTATCCGGACCACGGTGTCAACGATCCGCGTGAAGCTGATCCTGCCCGCCAGGAAGTCCTCCACACATGCTTCGTTGGCGGCGTTATATACGGCCGGAGCCGACCCGCCGGCCCTAGCGGCCGAGCGGGCCAGCGACACCGCGGGGAAGGCCTCATCGTCCAGCGGCTCGAACGTCCACGCGGCGACCGCGGTCCAGTCCAGCCGCGACGCCGCGTCTGCTACTCGTGACGGCCAGTTAAGAGCGAGCGAGATCGGCAGCCGCATGTCCGGAGGTGAGGACTGGATGATCGTGGCTCCGTCAAAGAACTCCACCATGGAGTGGACGATGGACTGCGGGTGCACGACCACGTCAATCCTGTCCAGCCCGAAGCCGAACAGCAGGTGCGCCTCGATCACCTCCAGGCCCTTGTTCACCAGCGTGGCCGAGTTCACCGTGACCAGCGGGCCCATGTTCCAGGTCGGGTGCGCCAGCGCCTGCGCGGGCGTGACATCGGCGAGCGCGGACCGCGGCCAGCCGCGGAACGGCCCGCCGCTCGCGGTCAGGATCAGCCGGCGCACTTCGGAATACGAGCCGGCCCGCAGGCACTGGGCGATCGTGGAATGCTCGGAATCCACCGGCACGATCTGGCCGGGCTTGGCCCGCGACGTGACCAGAGAGCCGCCGACGATCAGCGACTCCTTGTTGGCCAGGGCGAGCACCCGGCCGGCATCGAGCGCGGCGAGCGTGGCGTGCAGCCCGGCCGCCCCGGTGATGGCGTTCAGCACCACATCGCACGGCCAGGCGGCCAGCTCGGCCACGCCTGAAGCGCCGGTCAGCACGGCGGGGGCGCAAGCACCACTGTCCGTTATTCCATCGACAGGGCGGGAAGTGGCGACTGCGGCCGGCTTGAACTCGGCCACCTGACTGGCCAGCAGCCGCTGGTTACCCCCGCCCGAGGCCAGCCCCACGACGCGGAACTGGCCGGGGTTGCGCCGGATGATGTCGAGGGCCTGCGTGCCGATCGAGCCGGTGGACCCGAGGATGACTATGTCGCGAGGAGCTGTCACCGGACCATTATCCAGGATTCACTAACCCTGCGTATGGATACTGCTAGACGTGTGACTCTGCGTATTCTGGCTCTTCTAATATCGGCCCTTGCCCCCTTTACTGCCATCTCAGCGCCTTCCGCGGCCAGGCCAGGCACGAACGCCGTCGGCGAGGCCCGCGGTGCGACGTGGACGCGCGGCGGGGAGGTCGCTCGCGCCACCGGACGGGTGTTCTTCACAATGGACGGCGTCGAGTACGCGTGTTCGGCCGCGGTGGTCGGCGGGGTGCGCGCGGACGTGGTGATGACCGCGGCGCATTGCGTATCGGACGGATCCGGCGGCTGGGCCGCCAACTGGACGTTCATCCCGGGATACGTCGCGGGCAGGGCCCCCTACGGGAGATATGCGGCAAAGACGTTCTACGTGCCCGCGCGATGGGTGAATGGCGCGGACGAGGACGACGACGTGGCGTTCGTCGTCGTGCGCCCTGCCCCGGGTACCCCGGATCCGGGAAAGGGGGTCGCGGACGTAACCGGCAGCGAGCCGATCGTGTTCCGTTACCGGAGCGGCCAGACCGCGGTGTTCGGCTACCCCGCGGAGCCGCCGTACAACGGATCCAGGCTGGACTACTGTTCGGGCAAGGTGCTCCCAGACCCGTACGGGGCCGCCGACGCCGGGGTGCGGTGCGCGATGACCGAGGGCGATAGCGGCGGCCCGTGGCTGTCCGACTTCGACGCGGCGACTGGCACCGGCTTCATCACCGGCGTCACCAGCTTCAAGTACGCCGGCACGAAACGGGTGGTCTACTCCGCCGACCTGGGCGCGGTCGCCCAGGCCCTCTACACGCACGTCGAGCGGCCTTATGTCCGGGCCGACGCCACGATTAGCGTGAGGATCGCCAGCGTTGTTCTGCCTACAAAGAATCGATCGCACGGGCTAGGGCGAAGTCGGCGGCGGTAAGGCCGCCCGCCGAGTGGCTGGACAGGGTAAGCGTGACCGCGTTCCATGAGATAGCGATGTCCGGGTGGTGGCCGGCCCGCTCGGCCAGGTAGCCGACGGCGTTCACATAGCGCAGCGCGTCGCCGAAGTCGGCGCGAGTGACCTGGCGGGTTATCTCGTTCCCCCGGCGGGACCAGGCGGGGACGGATGCTAGCTCGTCAGCTAGCTGGGCCTCGGTGAGAAGTTCCATGGGTCCGGCATACCATTCCTTTCGTGATCTCGTCAGACGGTTACCGGCAGACCCCGCTGCGAGCCGAACATGAGCGGCTCGGCGCCTCTATGACCGGGTTCGCGGGCTTCTGGATGCCCTTGCGGTATTCGGGCGAGACCGCGGAGCATAACGCGGTCCGCCGAGCGGCTGGCCTGTTCGACCTCTCGCATATGGGGGAAATCATCCTGGCCGGCGCCGAGGCGGCCGCCGCCCTCGACTACGCCCTGGTAGGCGAACTGTCCGCGGTGACGCCCGGCCGGGCCAGATACACGATGATCTGCGCCGAGGACGGCGGCGTGCTCGACGACCTGGTCGTGTACCGCAGGTCCGATCGGGAGTATCTGGTCATCGCCAACGCGGCCAATACCGCGCGGGTATTCGCGGAGCTCACCACGCGTTCAGGCAGGTATGACTGCTCGGTGACGGACGCGACATCCGACTACGCGCTGATCGCGCTGCAGGGGCCGGCCGCGGTCCAGGTACTTACCCCGCTGACAGAGCTCGACCTGGCCACGATCAAGTACTACGCGGGGGCCGACGGTTCGGTGGCGGGGCGCCCCGCCTGGGTGTCCAGGACCGGTTACACCGGCGAGGACGGCTTCGAGGTGTACTGCGCGCCTGATGACGCGCCGCACGTGTGGAACACGCTGCTTGCGGCCGGTGTCCCGGCCGGCCTGGTTCCCGCCGGGCTCGCCGCCCGCGATACCCTCCGGCTGGAGGCCGGCATGCCGCTGTACGGCAATGAGCTCGGCCCCGACGTGACACCGTTTGAGGCGAACCTGGGACGGGTGGTGAAGTTCGGCAAGCCGGGGGACTTCGTAGGGCGCGCGGCGCTGGCCGAGCGTGCCACGACGGGCCCGCTGCACATCCTGACCGGGCTGACCATCCAGTCCCGCAGGGTGCCTAGACACGGCTACCCCGTGCTCGCCGACGGGCGCGACGTGCCGGCGGGTTACGTCACAAGCGGGGCGCCATCGCCCACGCTCGGCGTGCCGATCGCGATGGCCTACGTTGTGCCCGACGTGGTCCCCACCGCCGTTGACATCAGGGGCGAGGCCGTTCCGGCGATCGTCACCGAGTTGCCGTTTTACCGGAGGAGACACTAATGAGCGTTCCAGCGGAGCTGCAGTACACGCCCGAGCACGAGTGGGTGTCGGTCGAGGGACATGTTGCCACGGTCGGCATCACCGACTACGCCGCCCAGCAGCTGGGTGACGTGGTGTACGTGTCGCTGCCCGCGGTCGGCTCGGCGGTGACCGCCGGCGAGCCGTGCGGCGAGGTTGAGTCGGTCAAGTCGGTCAGCGACCTGTACTCCCCCGTGGATGGCGAGGTCACCGAAGTCAACGAGGACTTGGACGGCGACCCGGCCTTGGTCAACGCGGAGCCGTACAACACGTGGATGTTCAGGGTCCGGCTCGACGGCGACCTGCCGTCTGATCTGCTGTCCCCCGACCAGTACGACGCCCTGACCAAGAGCGCGGGTTAGCTCTTGCTCGCCGGGTGCTGCTGACCGGCTGTTTGTGCCCCCGGCTGGTGGTGCGCTGAGGCCATGGTGTGCGTGGGAGCACGGCAGGTCGTTCGCCAGTACCCGCGATTATGCCGCGTGGCGAGCGGCTGGGCAGGAGTTCAGCTCCTCCTGCGACGGCGGAGCAGCAGCCACGCCACCGTCACACCCACCACCGCGACCGCGGTGCCGACCGCCACCACCGGATCGATGGCGGCGACGCGCTCGCGCGCCCGGTCGGCCGCGCGCCGGGCGGCGTTGGCCGGGTTGAGCCGGTCCGAGATCTCGTCGATCGTGCGGGCCAGGTTCTCCCGGGTGCGCTCGATGTCAGCGACCAGGACGTCCTGGCTCACCTGCTTGGAATCCTGCTTCGGCTCGATCTCCGTGCCGGGCATCGCGTGCTCCGTTTCCGGTCTGGCTGATACGTGCGCCTCATTGTGCCAGGTCTACTTCAGTCCTGACGTCGTCCGGCTTCCAGACTGTACCCAGATCTAGACGGCTGATTCCGTCCGCGCACCAGCAAGGCGCTGGCGGACAAGCCCGACCCGCCGCTGACCGTGGCCGCCCAGGATCCGGCGATCGGGGCCACCGCAGCCCAGTTGCTGTTCGCCAGGATTAACGGAGACGTCTCGCCTGCGCGCCAGGTAGTGTTGCTTACCCGGCTGATCGCCCGCGGTTCCGGCGAAATCCCTGCACCCGCCAGTTGTCCTGATTTATGCTATTTAGCGGCGCATTAAGGGGTGTGCGGGCCTGTGGGATTAGAGTCTGATTTGTAGGGAAGGTACTGATGGGATTCAGGCGGCACGTGCTACCAACGGCACTGGCCGTGCTGACGGCCTGTGGCATCGTCGCCGGCTGCGGCTCCGCCGACACCGCCAATGGCGCCAACGGCACCAGCGCTATCCCGCCAGGACCGGCCGGCAAGCCGGAGAAGACCAATATCGTGGTCAACACGCAGCCGACCGTCGACTCGGCGGGCCTTTTCGTCGCCCAGTATCTGGGCTTGTTCAGGGACGAGGGCCTGAATGTCGCGATCCAGGACTCACCAAGAACCTCGCAGAACTTCGAGCAGGTCATCAACGACCAGGCCCTAGACACCATCGATATCACGGCGGGTAACTACGTCTCCTATATCGAGGCGCAGGACAACTACGACAACGGCTACCTGCCCAGCGGTAACATCCAGAACCCCGGCTGGCAGCAGATCTCCTCAGACCTGGACATCTTCGCCGAGGCGTCGGTGATGACCCCCGGCTACGCGGGCCTGTTCGTGCTGCCAGGGTCGCCGATCAAGACTATCGCCGACTTGAAGGGCACGACGATCGGCATCAATGCACCAGACGACTATGCGTACCTGATGGTGGCGGCGTTTCTCGAAGAAAACGATATCTCGTACAAGTCGGTGACGTTCGTGTACTACCCGTTCCAGGACATGCAGAAGGCACTTGACTCGCGCGCGATCCAGGTCGCCTTCCTCGCCGAACCGTACGTCTCGGAGGCGGAGGAGACCGGAGGGCTCACCGAGCTCACCAACCTCGACGAGGGCATGACCACGAACTTCCCCATTGAGGGCTACGCGGTCACCAAGCAGTGGGCGCAGACGTACCCGAACGCACTGCTCGCGTTCACCCACGCGCTGGAAGAGGGCCAGCAGATCGCGGACACCAACAGGGCGGTCGCGGAGCAGGCCATGATCCATGAGATTCCCGGCATTACCCAGCAGTATGCCGCGCTAGTCACGCTTGAGAACTATCCGATCGGCCCGGTAGACCCCACCCGGATCGAGCGCGTCGCCGACGATATGCAACAGTTCCAGCTTCTCGACGGCGACAACTTCAACGCCCAAGCGCTGCTGGGCGACACCCAGACCCTTCCGTAGGCCGGCCTGAGCTGGTGGCCGCGGTTTGATAGCCGTGGCGCTCTGCCGGGTGCGCTGCGGAGCGGCCCTGCGGCCGGGTGTGCGGCAAATGACCCTATGTGTGCTTCGCGACGGGCCTCTCCGCAGCGCTGGGCCTCTCCGCAGCGCTTCGCGCGGCAGTCTGGCCCGCAGCGGGCCGAAAAAGTGCGGGAGAGGGCGACCGCATGGATGCATTCCCGCACCCGGTCGGCCGGGCGTGCCGAGGATTGCCCGGGGCGACTATTCGATTTGTCCGTATAAAAGATGATAAAAGTACTTATAGGCTCCCAGCGTCTCCTGGGATGACCATCCTCGTTTGCCATCTCTGGGTGATCATGTCCCTCGTCATACCGCGCGGTTACTTCTAGTCCGTTCTGTTCATCTGTGGCCGAATAGCCGTTGGTAACTCTCCGTCAGAATTACGCTGCGTGATGACTGATGGAGATGGTTATGCGACGTATAGGCAAGATGTTCCCGGTGATCGCGGCGGGCAGTGCCGCGATCCTCACCCTCACCGTGACCGCCTGCGCTAACGGAGGCGGCGTAATACCAGCCGCGCAAGCTCAAGTACAGGGCGTGGAGAAGCCGAACCTGACCGTGGCGGTCGTGCCCGCCGTGGACTCGGCCGGATTCTTCATCGCGCTGCACGACGGCCTGTTCAAGGACCAGGGCCTCAACGTTCACTTCGTGCCGGCGATCAGCAGTGAAACTGTGATCGCCGACCAGGTCAAGGGCACCGTCGACATCACCGGCGGCAACTATGTGTCGTACATCCAGGCCCAGCAGTCCGGCCAAGCCGACCTGGACATCTTCGCCGAGGGCTCGGTCATGGAACCCGGCGCCCAGGGCCTGTACACGATGCCGGACTCGCCGATCAAGACGCTCGCCGACCTCGAGGGCAAGACTGTCGGCATCAACGCGCCGAAGAACATCCTGTACCTGCTGGTCGCATCCGTCCTTGCCGAGCACAACATCCCGGTGAATTCGGTTCACTTCGCCGACTACCCGCTGCCGACGATGGCCGCCGCGCTCAAGGCCGGCAAGATCCAGGCTGCGGTGCTGCCTGAGCCATTCGCTAGCCAGGCCGCACAGCAGTACGGCGTCATCACGCTCGCCGACCTCAACCAGGGCGCAACTGCGGCCTTCCCCGTCCAAGGGTACGTGGTGACCAGGCAGTGGGCCGCGGAGAACCCGCGCACACTGACCGCCTTCAACACCGCGCTGCAGGAGGGACAGGAACTCGCCGACACCAACCGCGCCGTCCTTGAGCAGGCCATGGAGCACGTGCCTGACGGGCTCGGCGTGAGCCAGAAAACCGCGGCAATCATGGCGGTCGACCTCTATCCGGTCGGAGCCGTGGACAACGTACGGCTACAGCGCGTGGCCGACGTGATGAGCCAGTTCCTGGGCTTCCCGGCCTTCAACGTCAGGTCGATGGTGGGCGGCTAGTACTCACCGGTACCAAATGTCGCGATCCCTAGCTGGTGCGATACCGTAACCTGGATTCCGTATGTGACTCATCTCACCCTGCCGCACCGCCCCCGGCACCGCGCGGCCGATCCTGACATTTCCGATATCGCCGTGGACGGACTTCGGGCTTTCAACCTAATAACGTGCGAGATCCGCCCTTTGCGCAGCGCTGACCCTCATTTTCGAGGGTCAGCGCTGCGCGTACGGGTAATCCTCACATGATCTCGACGTGCCCAGACCACCTTATATCCGCTCGCCTCGCCCGCCTCGCCCGCCTCGTCCGCCCGCTCGCCTCGCTCCGCTGGCTTGCGTTCCTGGCGAATGCCAGGGGCGGGAGGGACCTATTCGCCGACCTCGGCGGCGGCTGCCCGGCGTGCGGCCGCCAGCGCCGATTTCGGCGGTTTGTCGAGGGCGATGACGTGCACGTCGATGCCCAGCGGTGCCGCCTCGCGCAACACCCTGGTCACATTCGAACCGCCGCCGGTGATCTGCTGCCACCGGCTGCGCCTGCTGGAACCGATCACGATCTGGGTGATCTGGTTCTTGCGGGCGAAATCCGCGATGCCCCGAGCCGGGTCGTCATCCTTGATGTCGTGCCAGCGGGCGCCGATGTCGCCGGCCAGCTTTTTCAGTGCGAGGATTCCCTTCTTCTCCCCCGGGTTCGTGGCGTCGGTGGCCGTCACGTGCACCACATCGAGTGGCCCCTTGAGCCGGGCGGCCATCCGGGCCGCGCGGCGCATCAGCGTGTCAGTGCCCGGCGCTCCGGTCACCGCGACCATCAGCCGCTCGCACGTCTCCCAGATCCCGCTCTGCCGTTGACGTAGGTGGTCGAGCAGTTCTTCGTCGGTCTCGTCGGCGAGGAAGCGCAGTGCGAGTTCGCGCAGCGCGGTCAGGTTATCGGTACGGAAGAAGTGGGTGAGCGCCTGGGCGACCTTCTGCTGGGGATAGATGTTGCCGTGCAGCATCCGCCGACGCAACTGCTCCGGCGAAGAGTCCACCAGCTCGATCTGGTTCGCCTTGCGCACCACCCAGTCGGGCACCCGCTCGCGCACTTTGGCGCCGGTCATGTGCTCGACCTCGTCGGCGATGCTCTCCAGGTGCTGGATGTTGACCGTGGTGATCACGTCGATGCCCGCGGCAAGGATGTCCATGACGTCCTGCCAGCGCTTCTCGTGCGGGCCGGAACCGGGCACGTTCGTGTGGGCCAGTTCGTCGATCAGCGCGACCTTGGGGTGCCGACGCAAGATCGCGGCTAGGTCCATCTCCTCAAGCGGGCTGCCCCGGTACTCGACGGCCTTGCGCGGGACTACCTCCAGGTCGTTAATCATGTCCTTGGTGTGCTGCCGTCCGTGGGTCTCCACGAATCCGATCACGACGTCGGCACCGCGCTCCTTGCGACGGCGACCCTCATTGAGCATGGCGTAGGTCTTGCCGACACCGGCCGCGGCACCCAGGTAAATACGGAAATGCCCGGCGGCCTCCACCACCTGCTCTTCACTCACGCAAATTATTGTTCCCGTCTCTACCACCCCCGACCAGGCCAATCACGCCATCCGTCCGCTAAGTCACAATAGGTGACTTAGCGTAAGATTTGCCGCTTGGGCTGCGGACCGGGGCGTATGGAAACCGCAAGGATCGGGTTCAGCCGGGAGCATCGGGCTTAGCGTCTAGGGACGTGAGCATCATCCAGGGGGGACGCGCTTTATGCAGGGCGTAGCTGGTCAGCCATGGCATTGATGGCGGCAGTGAACCGCTCGCCCATGGTTCCGCCGAAGTGACCGGCGTCTTCGACAACCTCTAGGCGGCTCGCCGGCCATGCCTTGTGCAGCTCCCAGGCGGTGTCAAGCGGGCCGGAGATGTCGTGGAGGCCGTGAATCAGTGTGGCCGGGATGTGCGCGATCCTCGTCATGTTGGCGAGCACCTCGTTGTCTGCCAGGAAGCAGCCGTGCCCCCAGTAGTGCGTCACCAGCCGAGCGAAGATCACTTGCCAGGACAGCTCCTGCACGCTGAGGCTCGGCTGGTAGCCGGGCGCCAGCGACATGTGCGTGTCCTCCCACTCACACCAACGCCGGGCAGCCTCCTCACGCACCGCCTGATCCGGGCTGGCCAGAACCCGCGCGTAGGCGGCGGCAAGGTCGCCGCCACGTTCGGCCTCGGGCAGCAGCTCGACGAAGCGGTCCCACTGACGGGGGAACACCCGCCCCATGTCCCGGGTGATCCACTGTGTCTCTCTCCACCGCCCCGACGTCACTGCCCCCAGCACCATGCCGAGAACCCGCTCCGGGTGACGCTGCGCGTAGACCAGCGCGAGCGTCACACCCCATGAGCCCCCGACCACGACCCACCGGTCGATGCCCAAGTGCACGCGCAGCCGCTCGATGTCAGCAACCAGATGAGACGTGGTGTTCACTGACAGGTCCGCATCCGCGTCGCTGGCCAGGGGCCGGCTTCGGCCACAGCCCCGCTGATCGAAGATGACCGCACGATAGCGGGAGGGGTCGAAGTTCCGCCGGCTGCCGGCAGAGGCTGGCCCGCCCGGGCCGCCGTGCAGCCAGACCGCCGGGAGGCCGCCAGGCGAGCCGACGACCTCCCAGTACACGGCCTGACCGTCGCCCACGTCGAGGTAGCCGGAATCATACGGTTCGATAGGCGGATGCATGACGACGATTCTTCCAGATGCCTACGAGACAGCTCAGTTCATGAGGCACGCCGCGCGGCCCTATCAAGGTGAGAATCCGGTGTGTCGCGGACCGGTGCGTCGTCGGCATCGACGCCGACCGCGCGCAAGAACGTCGCCGTCGCGGCCGTGTGTGTTGTGTTGTGTACGGGCGGGGGGACTTGAACCCCCACGGTGTTGCCACCACCAGGACCTAAACCTGGCGCGTCTGCCATTTCGCCACGCCCGCCTGCTCCGGCAAGTCTACAGACCGAGCTCCGTTCGCAGCCTGGCCACGTGACCGGTCGCCTTGACGCCGTATTGCGCCTTCTCGATCACGCCGCCGGCATCGATCACGAACGTCGAGCGGATCACCCCGACGGTAACCTTGCCGTACAGCTTCTTCTCGCCGTAAGCACCGTACGCTTCCTCGACGGCGTGGTCCGGGTCGGACAGCAGCGGGAACGTGAGCCCTTCCTTGTCCCGGAACTTCGCCAGCTTGGCCGGCGCGTCCGGCGAGATGCCGAGCACGACGATCCCCGCGGCGGCCAGGCTGGACAGGCTGTCCCTGAAGTCGCAGGCCTCCTTGGTGCACCCGGGTGTCATGGCCGCCGGGTAGAAGTAAACGATCACCCGTTTGCCCGCGTAGTCCGAGAGGCTGACATCCTTGCCGTCCGCATCGGGCAGGGTAAAGTCGGGAGCCTTGTCGCCAGGTGAGAGCCGTGTCATGGGTTAACGCTACCCTGTTATGCACAGGGCCAGCGCGCGGAAAGCCTTGCCTCGGTGGCTGATCGCGTCCTTCTGGTCCGCCGTCATCTCCGCAGTCGTGACGTCGAAGCCGTCCGGGACGAAGATCGGGTCGTAGCCGAACCCTCCGCTCCCCCGCGGTTCCCGGATCAGGTGGCCGATTACCATGCCGAGCACCACGTGCGACGCGCCGTCGGGGTGGACAATCGCGGCCGCGCAGGTGAAGTTCGCGCCCCGCCGCTCGTCGGGCACGTCGGCGATCTGGGCGAGAAGCAGGTCCAGGTTGGCCTTATCGGCGCCGTGCGTACCCGACCAGCGGGCCGAGAAGATCCCCGGCATGCCGTTCAGCGCGTCCACGCACAGGCCGGAGTCGTCAGCCACCGACGGCAGCCCCGTGAGCGCGGCGATCGCCCGCGCCTTCAGCAGCGCGTTCTCTTCGAAGGTCGCACCGGTCTCGGCCACCTCGGGCGCTTCCGGGTAAGCCGCGAGGCCAACCAGGTCGACGCCCACGAGGATGCGGGCCAGCTCCGCGACCTTCCCCTCGTTGCGGGTGGCCAGCACATACTTGCCGGTCAACGAGCGAGTACCTCCGCCTGCAGCCGGGTTAGCTCCGTGCAGCCGGCCGAAGCGAGATCGAGCAGCTGACCTAGCATGGCCCGGCTGAAAGGGTCACGTTCGGCGGTGCCCTGGATCTCCACGAAGTCACCGGCACCCGTGCACACCACGTTCATGTCGGTCTCGGCAACCACGTCCTCGTCGTAGCACAGGTCGAGCCGGGGTTCACCGTCCACGATGCCGACGCTCACCGCCGACACTGAGCCAACCATCGGGTTTGTCTTAAGCCTGCCTTTGTCACGCAGCCAGCCGATCGCGTCCACCAGCGCGACGTACCCGCCGGTGATCGCCGCGGTCCTGGTACCGCCGTCCGCCTGGAGCACGTCGCAGTCGATCTGGATCGTGTTCTCGCCCAGCGTCTTGTAATCCACGCAGGCCCGGAGCGAGCGGCCGACCAGCCGGGAGATCTCATGGGTGCGCCCGCCGATCCGTCCCTTGACCGACTCCCGGTCGTTGCGGGTGTGCGTCGCCCGCGGCAGCATCGCGTACTCGGCGGTGACCCAGCCGAGCCCGCTGCCGCGCCGCCAGCGCGGCACGTCTTCGCTCACGCTCGCTGCGCACAGCACTCTGGTCGCGCCGAACTCGACGAGCACCGACCCTTCGGCGTGGTCAAGCCAGCGGCGGGTGAAGGTGACCTTACGCAATTCGGATGCGGATCGTCCATCGGGTCGCGACATACCCCCACCCTATCCGTAGGACTCCCCGGGAGCCGCGAGGGTCAGCCGCCCGCCGAACGCGCTCGCCGCCTCGGCCCGCGACGCCTCGGCATCGTTCGTCACGACCAAGTGGGTGAGCGCCAAGTGCCCGGCCCCGGCCTTGGCAGCGTGCTCGCCCGCTTGCCGAGCAGACAGGTGCACGCCGACCGGGTTGCCCGGCTGGTCAAGGAAGGACGCCTCAGCCAGCAGCAGATTCGCGTCGCGGGCCAGTTCGACCAGTGCCGCCGACTCGCCCGTGTCGGCCGAGTACGCCATGGTCCACCCATTATGCGAAACCCGGAACCCGAACGTCTCCACCGTGTGGTTGACGTGCGCGGTTGTGACGGCAAACGGTCCTATCTCGAACGAGCCCGGCGCGAGCCGCTCGAAGATAAACCGCTCGATCAGCTCGTCCGCGACCAAGCCGAAGGCCGGAGCAAGGCGCTCCGGTGCGCCCGCCGGAGCGTACACCGGGATCGTCGGCAACGGGCCGTCAGGCCCGTAGTAGTGTCGCGCGACCGCGTACGCGCCCAGGTCCACGCAGTGATCTCCGTGCAGGTGAGAAAGGCAGATCGCGTCGATGCCGAACAGCGGCGCGTACTTCTGCAGCGAGCCGAACGCACCGTTCCCCATATCGATGACCAGCCGGAACCCCTCGGCCTCCAGCAGGTAGCACGAGGCCGCGCTATCCGCGCTTGGGAAACTCCCAGCGCACCCCACCACAGTCACCCGCATCCGCCCATTATTGCTGACAGCAAACCCGGGCCTGTCCATACGAGAGGCCGACATGGCGGCCCGCCTGCCCTTTCCCCCATACCGGACAGGGCAGAAGTCCGATTTGACACAGTTCCATGTCGCGACGGCCCTGATGGTCTATCCCGCGATGGATGAATCGCGCCCGGCTAATGGATGGACCGCGCCCGCCCGCCACGCCGCCGCCCCGCCCCGCGCCGCGCCGCCGCACCGGGTCGCGCCGCCGCACCGGGTCGCGCCGCCGCACCGGGGCGCCCCGCCGCCCCCCGGCGCCCCCCCCCCCCGCCCCCCCCCCCCCCCCCCCCCCGCCCCCCCCCCCCCCCCCCCGCCGCCGCACCGGGTCGCGCCGCCGCCCCGCGCCGCCGCCCCCGCCACGCCGGACATAACGTACACAACCGGCACCCGCCACCGTAGCGCGGCCTTTCCGGCCCGGATCTGCTCCAAACTACGGGCTCTGATGCACTTCATGGGACGGTTTGCGTTCGGCGGCGCGACCCGGTGCGGCTCGTGCTGGCCCGGGGTGGCGCGGCGTGAAAACAACGTGGAAGTTTACCGCTTCGTGTCCGTCTGTCATACGTATACGACGGGTAAACTTCCACGTTGCGGCAGAGTTCCACGTTAAATGGAGAGTCGGGTCATCCCGTGAGTCACAAGGGCACCTTGCGGAACGCGAGAAACTTCCTTGCCTGTACGCCCCCAGCCGGGAGCGCACAGCTGGTCAGCAGCTTCCCATGAAGTGCATCAGAGCCAAACTACGTGAGGGTTTACCCCTTCGTGAGGCACACCGCGGGCCCGCTGAGCCGCCAGAACGGGACATAACACCCGCACGGCCAGAGATCCCGGCTATCGTGTGCAGTTACACCCCCCATGAGGGGTGTAAGTGCACACGATAATTCGATTAACCTCATCAGCCAGCGAAATAGCACAGTTTCACCCTTCGGGCGGCCAGGGTCGGCAACCGGTCTCCCCGTAAAGTGAGCCAGAGCCCGTTATAACTTCGTACCCTGTTGCCCAGGGAGCCCAAATAGTGAAATGTCGGGCTCGGGCCGCGGTGCGGCGGGCACGCGGGGCCGCGGCGGCGCGGACACGCGGGGGCCGCGGCGGCGCGGACACGCGGGGGCCGCGGCGGGGCGGGCGCGGAGCGGGCGCGGCGGGCGGAGCGGGCGCGGAGCGGGCACGGCGGGAGCGGGCACGGCGGGAGCGGGCGCGGCGGGAGCGGGCACGGCGGGGGCGGGCGCGGCGTAAAGGGCGCGCGGGGGGTTTGACTGCCGTAGGGGCGCGGCGTTGCCTGGACTGAGGAGCGAGCGACGCAGTCGCGAGCGACGAGGGAAGGCGACGCCCAAAAGCGCCCCGGAGGTCCCCGAGCCAAAGGGCGCCCCAGGCGCCCGGAGGCGAGCAAAAAAATCGCGAGCAAAAAGTTACGCCCAGAGCTGGCCGTCCAGGGAGTGTTCGGCCTCCTCCAGCGTGCCGCTGTACGCGCCCGTGGAGAGGTACTTCCAGCCGGCGTCGGCGATCAGGACCACGATGTCGCAGGCGTCAGACTTGCGGGCAAGGGCCAGGCCGGCGTGCAGGGCGCAGCCCGCCGAGATGCCGGCGAAGATGCCCTCGGCGGCGACCAGCTCGCGGGTACGGCGCAGCGCGTCGGCGGACGAGACGGAGAAACGAGTGGTCAGGATCGACGGGTCGTAGAGCTCGGGGACGAAACCCTCGTCGACGTTGCGCAGCCCGTAGACGAGTTCCCCGTACCGGGGCTCGGCGGCGACGATCTGCACGGAAGGCTTCTGCTCGCGCAGGTAACGGCCGGCACCCATCAGCGTGCCCGTGGTGCCCAGGCCGGCTACGAAGTGGGTGATGGAAGGCAGGTCAGCGAGGATCTCCGGCCCGGTCGTCTCGTAGTGCGCCCGCGCGTTCGCCTCGTTGCCGTACTGGTACAGCATGACCCAGTCTGGGTGCTCGGCGGCCAGCCCCTTGGCCACCCGGACCGCCTCGTTCGAGCCGCCGGCCGCAGGCGAGCCGATGATCTCGGCACCGTACATACGCAGCAGGTGGCGGCGTTCCTCGCTGGTGTTCTCCGGCATGACCACGATCAGCCGGTACCCGCGCAGCTTGGCCACCATCGCCAGTGAGATCCCGGTGTTGCCGGACGTGGGTTCCAGGATCGTGGCACCGGGAACCAGGCGGCCTTCCTTCTCTGCCTGGGCGATCATGTAGAAGGCTGCCCGGTCCTTCACCGACCCGGTCGGGTTGCGGTCCTCGAGCTTGGCCCACAGCCGCGCCCGCGGCGACGGCGACAACCGGGGCAAGCCGACCAGCGGCGTGTTGCCCAGCGAGTCAAGCAGGTTGTCGTAACGCATCGCTAGCCATTGTTATTGAAAAGAGAGCATTGAATAAGTCACCCGCCGGCGACAGCGGGCAGGACTGTTACGGTGTCGCCGTCCTTGACCGGCGTGTCCAGTCCGGACAGGAAGCGCACGTCCTCGTCGTTCAGGTATACGTTCACGAACCTGCGCAGTGCCGGCGACTGGGCTCCCGCGTCGATCAGCCGGGCCGACAGGCCAGCGTGCCGGCTCTCCAGGTCGGCGATCAGCTCACCCAGGGTAGAGCCGGTCCCCTCGACCTGCTTAGCGCCGTCGGTGTACGTGCGCAGGATGGTCGGGATACGAACCTCAATCGACATCTGGCTCCCCTGGGGTCTGTTGCATGTTCCTGGGCGTGCAACCCATAGAAAGACCGAATCATTCCATAACAACGACGGGTTCTTCGGTCACTTCGGCGTCGAGGATGCGGTAGGAACGGAACTCCGTGCTGCCCTCGTCGCGCGTCGATACTAGGACATAGTGGGTGTCCGGCTCACTGGCGTAGGAGACGTCGGTGCGGGACGGGTACGCTTCGGTAGCTGTATGTGAATGATAGATCACAACAGGTTCCTCGTCGTTGTCGTCCATCTCACGCCAGACCCGCAACTGCTCCTTCGCGTCAAAACGGTAGAAGGTAGGCGAGCGCTCCGCGTTCTCCATCGGGATGAACCGCTCGGGACGGTCACTGCCCGCCGGGCCGGCCAGCACACCGCAGGCCTCATCCGGGTGATCCTCGCGGGCGTGGGCGACGATCTTGTCGTAGAGGTCTCTTGAGATGGTGAGCATGGCTCTCACCATAGGGCGCGGACGAGGGACTCCTGGACCGCTCCCAGCCACGCGTACACCTCGAACGCCGTACGCAGGGGGTCGTCGTGCGCGAGCTTGTCCCACTGATCCTCGAAGTCCTCGGTGACGCCGAGCTTGGTGCCGAGCGCGAGCCGGACGTCGTTGAGGGCCTTGAGCCATGCTTGGGCCTGATCGGGGGTGAGCTGGATCTTGCCTCCCTGCTCGGGCAGGCTGTCCAGCATCGCCTGGGCGCTCTCGTGCTTGGCGGCACGCAGCGACAGCTCGGTGTACTTGCGGAACTCCCCCGCCGCGTCCGGGTCATCGCGGTAGCCGTCGGGCAGCAGGCGAGCCAGCACCGGGTCGGTGGGCGTTGAGGCAGCCTCAGCCTGGAGCAGCGCCTCAAGCTCGTCTAGGTCGGCCGCTCTCGCCGACTCGGGCTCGATGAGGTCCATCACCTGAGCGACCAGGCTGCGCAGCAGTTCGGCCTCGGCGGCGGCGA
>Ga0335075_10003182_pt1 | contig 26164 bp, 30 predicted proteins | sample Lox_Sample_24_FD_206723 | JGI IMG/M metagenome (GOLD analysis project Ga0335075, IMG submission 206723) | Soil microbial communities from Loxahatchee National Wildlife Refuge, Florida, United States - Lox_Sample_2.4 | ecosystem: Environmental > Terrestrial > Soil > Wetlands | place: USA...
GGGGCGATCGCGGAGATCCTGTCGGCGACGGTGACCCCGCCGCCGCGGGCGCTGGCCGATCAGGGGGTGACGCACTGGTCGTCCCGGCGGCTGGCGGACTGGCTGCGCCGGACCAGGAAACTGCAGGTCAGCCATGATTCGATTACCCGGCTGTGGCGGCGGTTCTGCCTGCAGCCGCACCGCACCGAGGGGTTCAAGTTCTCCACCGACCCGCAGCTGGCAGCGAAGGTCGCCGACGTCGTCGGGCTCTACCTGAATCCTCCGGAGAACGCGGTGGTGGTCTGCGTCGACGAGAAGAGCCAGTGCCAGGCGTTAGAACGCAGCCAGCCGATCCTGCCGATGCGGCCGGGCATTCCTGAGCGGCAGACCCACGACTACGCCCGGCACGGGGTGACCTGCCTGTTCGCCGCGCTCAACGTCGCCACCGGGCAGGTCACCGACGCTTGCTACCCCCGGCACCGCCACCAGGAGTTCCTGCGCTTCCTCAAGAAGGTCGCCGCCGCCTATCCCGCTGTTGACCTGCACGTGGTCTGCGACAACTACGCCACGCACAAGCACGCCAGCGTCAAGACGTGGCTGGCGAACAACCCGCGCGTCACGCTGCACTTCACGCCGACCGGGTGCTCGTGGATCAACCTCGTCGAGTGCTTCTTCTCCGTCATCACCCGCCAGGCCATCCGCCGCGGCTCGTTCACCTCAGTCAGCGAGCTGGTCGCCGCCATCGGCGCCTTCATCGACTCCTGGAACGACCACCCGCACCCGTTCGCCTGGACCAAGGACACCGACGAGATCTTAGCCAGCATCAACCGCGCGAAGACTAAAACAAGCCGCCTTACAGACCACTAGCGAGGCGGGCCGGGCGACCAGTAGCCGAAGACCTGCTGTCTGAGGTCTTCATCGCAGCCCTGTCCGCGTTCCCGCGGGTCGAGGCACATGACAGCGGCAGCGCCCTGCCCTGGCTGTACGGGATCGGGCTGAACGTCCTGCGCAGGCACTTCCGGCAGCAACAGTTGACTCGCAGCGTCACACGTGACTTCGCGATGGACTGGGAGGCGGTCGATGACCGACTCGACGCCTGGGCCGAGCGAAGGCGACTCCGCGCGGCGCTCGCCGTCCTGACCGACTCCGACCGCGAACTGCTGCTGCTGGTCGGCTGGGAAGGACTATCGCAGGCGGAGGCGGTGACGGCTCTCGGCATCAGCCACGGGGCGGCCAGGGTCCGGCTGCACCGGGCGCGCAAGTGCGCGCTGAGCGTGCTCGAAAAGCTGGAGCACGGCGGCCCGGACGCGCACGTGACGACGCTGTACGCGAAGGAGCAGGCATCATGAACACTCTCGACGACCTCATCTCGTCCAGCTCCAGAACTTCCGGCGCCACTCCGGACGGGCTGGCCAGGGGGCGCGTCGCACTCGACGCGGCAATCGCCGCTCATCCGCGGCGGGTGGCGCCGGGCAGCCGGAGCGCGAGGGCCTACTGGTCCGGCGGCCTGCGCAAGCAGGCCGTCATCATCGGCGCGGCCGGAGTCGCGGCTGCAGCCGTGGCGGCAACGGTGATCGCCATTCCGTCCTCGCCCGCACACCCGACAGGCACGAAATTGGCGGGTTCCAGCGCTAGGCCGACGCTGAAGACTGCTGCCAAGCCGGAGACAGCGAGGCGGACTCCCACCACAACGGTCACCTACTCGATCACTGCCGCGAAGGCCGACCTCACGGCCGCGTACGTGTTCGCTCAGGCCGCGAAGGGCGCGAAGGGCGCGAAGGCAGCGCAGTACGCTCCGGACGGTAGCGTGCCGCTGGTGAGCGGCTGGCCACGCGCCCGCTACTGGCACACGGTCGAGCACGAGCTCGGGCTGTCCCGGTCTGGTCAGCACCAGCCAAATCCTGGCTGGCTAGGTCCGGCGCCGTAGTCGCCGATAACGAGAACAACGAGCCGGCGTCAGGTACCTGCGGCCTCGGCGAGACTCTGGGGGCCTATCCGGTCTACAACAATCCGGCCGGTCCCGTGATCGGCGGCAAGGTCTACACGTGGCGGCAATTCGCCGCGCTGCCGACCGACCCCGCCCAGTTGCTGCCGATCCTGCAGGCGGACTCGACGATCGGTATCGCGCCCTACAAGGGAGAGCCAGAGAAGACGTTCCTCTGGCAGACCGTCAGCGCCATTCTCACCGGCGATCCGGTTTCTATATCGATACGCATGGCGCTGTATGAGCTGTGGGACCGGCTTTCCGGCGTGACCGTCGTGGGTAAGTACACCGACTCACTCGGACGGACCGGCATTGCCCTCCGCCTCGGCGCGGAGACGGAAGTCATCGACACTAGCAACGGGCAGGTTCTGGCCGAGATCTCGGCCCCCCAGCACCTCGCTCCTGGCTGCGTACGCCCCAGCTGGACTGGCAATTCTCGTGCCACATGTGTTGAGAGCGGCCGCAGCACGACTGTCTACATCAGCGCGGGCCCGGTCAACACCGAGCCGCACGTCACGCTGGTGCCCGGCGACGCGCTGCGACCGGGTCCGGCGTGGCCTGCGAGCGCGCTGCCCAGCAAGGCGGCTCAGAGTTAGCGGCCGACCACGGATCGCCAGCGAGGCTCCGCGCAGGCGGTAGTGCCGAGCTATGTATAGCCACAGGCCCGCCGTCACGCAGCCGATACAACCGGCCGCCAGAACGATCACCGAGCATGCCGCAGGGCGACCGATGGCACGGACAGGCACAATGGATTGCTCTGGGACATAGCCCTTGACAGGGAACGGGGATCCGAGATGAAGCTGACATCGTCCCGCTCGGCACTCGGGCTGGCCGTCGGCGCGTTAGGGCTCGCCTGTCTGATACCCCCAGCGCCAGCTCAGGCGGCCACGACAGGGTGGCGCGTCTACGACCAGCTTCCGGTGGACAGGGGAGGCTTCGTCGCGGAGCTGACCTCTATCGCGGTCGTCAGCGCCACCGACGCATGGGCAGTCGGTGCCTCATTCGACGATGTTGGTACCGGACCAGCGGTCATCCTGCACTGGACGGGCAAGGCCTGGACTCACGTCAAGCTGCCCGCCAAAGTGGCCGCGTTCTGGAACGCCAACGGAGGCGGAGAGGCTGTGGACGCGATCGGAGCGTCCTCGGCTCACAGCGTCTGGGCGTTCGACGGCAGCGGCGGCTTTATCCACCTGAGCGGCCGGGGCTGGACAACAGGGACGGTGCCGGGGGCTAGCGATGGCTTCCTCCGCACCGTGACCGTGTCGACCGTCAAGGTGTTCAGCCCCACCGACGTGTGGATCTTCGGAGGCATCTCCAAAGGAGCGCACTTCGCGGTGGCCATTCCTTATGCCGCGCAATTCAACGGTCGGAAATGGGTACGGAGGGCGATCCCCGGCTCGGGCGCCGTAGCCGGTGTGAGCGCGACCTCCGAGCGTGACATGTGGGCGGTGGCGGGGCCGACGGGTGCTTCATCCGGGGTCGGCACGGCGAGCGTTCTGCGCTGGACCGGCAAGCGCTGGCGGCCGGTCACGGTGCAGCCGCCGAAGCTGCCCAGAGGTGCCGGCTGGACATCCATCGACATCAGGTCCGGCCGTGACGTCTGGGTCGCCGGCGGCGGGGCGTCGCCGGCCGGCCGGGGTAGCGGGACGCCGGAACGCATTTACCACTGGACCGGCAAGCGCTGGTCGGCGACGGCGCTGCCGGCCCGGGCATCGGCGAAGGAGTTCAACATGGTCAGCCTGGCACCGGATGGTTCTGGCATGTGGGGCCTCGACTCGATCGTGATCACCCCCATGCTGGGCGGACCGACGCCGGGCGTGACGCCGTGTTCGACGATCTGGCACCTCACTGGCCCTAAGTGGACCGGCCCGACCGTGCTGAGTGCCTCAGCGTGCCTTTATCAGTTCGCTAGCGTGGCGGGCGGGGACTCGACCTGGGCAGTCGGAACGTCATTGTCTGACCTCCTGATAGCGCTGGCAGGTCCCGCACCGCGCTGAGACCTCGCCGCCGGGCGCCGGCGCAGAGCCCCGGAGTTCCTTATAGTGACCAAATGCCCCCGAGAATCACGCCGCCGACGCGGCCTGCCAGCGAGCGCGAGTCACTGGAGTCCTGGCTTGAGTTTCACCGTGCCACGCTCCTGATGAAGTGCGAAGGCCTGACGCCAGAGCAGCTGGTCACGGCTTCCTGCCCGCCGTCCGGCCTCTCGCTCATGGGTCTCCTCCGCCACATGACCGGCGTCGAGCCATGGTTCCACGACTTCGACGGGCAGCCGGAGATGGAGATGTTCGAGGACGAGGAGATGTTCGAGCCGAGCATCGAGCACGTTGATCGGGACTTTGCCAACTACCGGCGGAGCGTGGACCGGGCTAGAGCGGCCGCCGCGGCACACGAGCTGGACTATACGGTCAACATGCCGCACTGGGTGGCGGACGGGCAGCCGCGCGCTGTGCGGCCCACCTCGCTGCGCTGGGTCTATCAGCACATGATCGAGGAGTACGCCCGTCACAACGGTCACGCCGACCTGATCAGGGAGCGCATCGACGGCGCGGTGGGGGACTGACCGCAGCCGCGGCTGACCGGGTCGCCCGGCCGTCCGCGTACCACCCGGCGGTCGATGGCTGGCGTCGCAAGAAGGCCTGGCGGGCGCGCTTTGGCCTGTCGGCCGTGCCGGACGTTGTTCTGGACGTGCCAACGCAGTGAACCAGCGTGACCGGATCGTCCGGCTGCCGCACTCGCTGCCGGCGCGTCAGGCGGGCGTGGATCTCGTCGGATTGAACCGGGCAGGCGGACCCAGATATGCCCAGGAGGCATGATTTGACGCATTGTCGTCTATATGGCACTCTTCGTGATCGAACAGATGGACAGGCTGTTCAGGCACCTTCTACGCAGAATGTCTGCGTAGTGCCGCCCGGACCGCTGATCCAACGTCTCCCCCGAGGGCCGCCAAACATGAGGTTGCGTCGTACATCCATCCGCCTGCGGATGCTCCTGCTAGTCCTCGTCCCGCTGCTTTCCCTGATCCTGGTCTACGCCTACGCGGTCGCGGGCGAGGTCAGCACGGCAGAGGGCCTGGCTAACGCCGGAAAGGTCAGCGGTACGACCATCACGCCGATGTCGGACGCGCTCGTGGCGCTCAACGCCGAGCGGGGCGCCGCAGTCCAGTACCTGCTGTCCCGGTCGGGCCAGGCGAACGCAGCTTTCCAGCGGGACGAGGCAACCACTGACAGGCAGTTCCGGGTTGTCGAGACCGTCACGAAGTCCGGGCCGGTCACCGCCAACGCTTCGCAGCTGGATAAGCGGGACGGCGCGAAGTTCGTGCGCGACTTCGGCGAGCTGCAGGTTCTGCGATCCCGGGTCACTAGCGGCAGCATCAGCCGGACGGCCGCCATCAACGCCTACAGCGCCGTCATGTTCGACGGCCTCCGGGTAGCCGAGCAGTCGCTGCAGATGACCCTGGTCAGCTCGTCGCTGGCGAGCACGGCGCGGCAAGAGGTGAACCTCTACGCGGCTGAGATGCTGGCCCTCGAGGAGAACGACATCTACTCAGGCGATGCGCTGGCCCGGCAGATGCCTGCTGCGGATCAGAAGGAATTCGCCCAGCTAGCGGGCCTTCGGCAGTACCTCGTCGCGGACGCGGCGCCTCAGCTTGACGCCGAGGCAACCGGGCTGCTGCACCAGGAGGTCCCCGCCACGCTGTCATCGGCGCTGACCAGCCAGGAGGACGCGATCATCGCCGACCCGGCTGGCACCAGCACGCCCGTCGCGCTCAGTGTCTGGCAGCACACTGTGGAAACCTACGCCAGCCATCTCGAGGTCGTGCTGACGAAGAGCCCCAACTGGATTCAGTCGCAGGTAACTTCTTCGGCGCGCAAGTCCCTGACGACGCTCATCGTGGTCGCGAGCCTCGGACTGCTGCTGGTCATCGCGTCAATCATCTTCTCCTTCCTGATGGGCCGCCGCCTGATGCGCAGGCTGAACAGCCTTCGCCAGGCGGCCCTGGAGCTTGCTCACGAGCGCCTGCCCGACGTTATGACCAGGCTGAGGAACGGCGAGACCGTCGACGTCGATGCCGAGGCGCCGCCAGTAGAGGCCGGCTCAGACGAGATCGATCAGGTGCGCCACGCCTTCAACACCGTCCATCGCGCCGCTGTTGCCAATGCCGTTGAAGAGACGAACCTGCGCCGCGGCATTAACCAGGTATTCCGCAACCTGGCCAGGCGCAGCCAGGCTCTGCTGCACCGCCAGCTCGGGCTCCTCGACGGCATGGAACGGCGAGCCGAGGAACCGGATCAGCTTGAGGACCTGTTCCGCATCGACCACCTGACCACTCGCATGCGGCGGCACGCTGAGGGCCTGATCGTGCTGGCTGGTGACTCCCCTGGCCGCACCTGGAGCCAGCCCGTCACGTTCATCGACGTACTCCGCGCGGCCGTGGCCGAGGTCGAGGACTACACCAGGATCCGGGTTGAAGTCCGTACCAAGGCGGCGCTGGCCGGGCCGGCGGTCGCCGACATCGTCCACATGCTCGCAGAGCTCATCGAGAACGCAGCGGTCTACTCGCCACCGAGCACGGTGGTCCGCGTCCAGGGTGAGCTCGTCGGCGCCGGATTCTGCGTCGAGGTCGAGGACCGTGGCCTCGGTATGAGCGAGGAGCAGCTGGCGGAGATCAACGACAAGCTCGCGAACGTTCCTGCCGTCGACCTCGCCAGTAGCGACAGGCTCGGGTTGTTTGTCGCCGGGCGGCTGGCGCAGCGGCACGGCGTCATCGTCGCCCTTCGCTCATCCATCTATGGCGGCACCACTGCAGTGGTCATCATCCCGGCGAACCTGGTGATCACCGAGGGGCCGGTCCCGGCAGTCGAGTCGACTCGGTACGCGCTCCGGGACGCCGCGCCGGTAGCCGCCCTGGGCGGCGCAGACAGCCGCGGCTCAGCCGGACATGCAAGCAACGGGCACGGCCAGAACGGCGCCAGCAACGGCCACAACGGCCACAACGGGCACAACGGCTACAACGGCCACAGCAGCCAGTCGTCCGGTCGCCACGCCAGCCCCGGAACCAATGCAACTGAGCCGTGGCCTGAGGACGGCACCGGGACAGGTCCGCAGTACTCATCGCCGGCCCACGCCACGACTACGGATGCGACGCTGTCTCCTGCGACACAGCCAGTGGTGTCAGACGGCACGGACTGGTGGACCAGGCTGACGCCGGCAAGCAGCTGGACCGCTGACTCCAGCCAGGCCGGCCAGGCGATTGGCAGTGCGACTGAGCTTGTGCCTGACTCTGGCGCGAAGCCCGCCCCGGCCTCCGGCGATGTCGGCGGGCTGCCTGTCCGTGTCCGTCAGGCAAGCCTGGCGCCGCAGCTCAGGGAGCCGAACGCTGCGAGCACCGGAGCCTTCGAGGCGGCACCGGCGGCTGACCCGGCGCCTGCGTCGGCCGATGCACTCCGGAGCACGATGTCGGCGATGCAGCGTGGCTGGGAGAGAGGCAGGTCCGCTGCCACCGAGTCGCCAGATGTGCCTGGCAGCCGTGACCTGAGCGCCTCCGAGCACCGCGCCAGCCACGAGGAGGCCTGATATGCGGCAGCCAGGTCAGCTCGACTGGCTACTTGACGACCTGGTGACGCGCGTCGACAAGGTAACCAAGGCGGTGATCTTGTCCCGGGATGGCCTTGCAGTCGGGTCATCGGACGGCATGAGCCGCGAGGACTCTGAGTACCTGTGCGCCGCCGCCGCCGCCTTCCAGAGCCTGGCCAGGGGCACCAGCCAGCAATTCGACGGCGGAACCGTCCGCCAGACCGTCATTGAGATGGAGTTCGCCTTCCTGTTCGTGATGGCCGCGGGCGAGGGCAGCTGCCTGGCGGTGCTCGCCACGCAGGGAGCCGATGTCGGCCTGGTCGCGTACGAGATGGCCCTTCTGGTGACCCGGGTGGGTCGGCATCTCGCCATTGGCCGACGGGCACCGGCCGAGCTGGGGTGACGTCGGTGCAGCCGTCCGACGCGGAGTGGCAGGACCAGGAAGCTGGCCCCGTCGTCCGCCCCTACGCGCTGACCGGTGGCCTGACGCGGCCGTCCGGGCAGCGGTTCGACCTGCTGGACATGGTGGGCGTGGTCAGGCGAGCTGCCGGGGACATGCCCCCGCTCGCTCCCGAGCAGGCCGAGGTGCTGCAGCGCTGCCAGATACCGGCTCCGCTCGTCGATCTCGCGGCCGGTCTGGACCTGCCCGTCGGCGTGGTCCGGATTCTCGTCTCTGACCTGCGTGAACGTGGTCTCGTTACGATTCACCGGGCGCAGCCGGCCGGTGCCGGTGATCTCAAGATCCTCCAGGAAGTGCTCGATGGCCTGCGACGACTCTGACTACGAGGCAGCCGCAGATTCGCTGATGACCGTCAAGATCCTGGTTGCTGGCGGATTCGGTGTTGGCAAGACGACCCTGGTCGGCTCGGTCAGCGAGATCCCTCCGCTGCGGACCGAGGAAACGCTGAGCGATCGCAGCGAGGTCGTCGACTCCCTTTACGGGGTAGAGCAGAAGTCAACGACCACGGTCGCCATGGACTTCGGCCGCATCACGATCCGGAGTGACCTCGTCGTCTACTTGTTTGGTACTCCGGGTCAGCAGCGGTTCTGGTTCATGTGGAATGACCTGTCCTACGGGGCTCTCGGCGCGGTGGTCATGGCCGACGAGCGGCGGCTGGCCGACTGTTTTCCGGCCGTGGACTACTTCGAGTCCAGGAACGTTCCCTTCGTCGTCGCCGTCAACTGCTTCGACGGCGTCCTGAGCTATCCGCTGGAGTCGATCGCCAAGGCGCTGGACCTGGCCGCTGACGTGCCTGTGCTCGCGTGTGATGCTCGACGCCGGGAGTCGAGCCGCGACGTCCTGATTGCGCTGGCACAGCACGCGATTGCCCGGCAGCTGGATCACCGGGCAGCCTGAACCCTCGCGCCGCATCTCCGGTGAGGTATCTTGACGTCAAGACTTATCGTAGGAGTGCGGCAGTGATTCACCACGTGCAGCTAGCCTGCCCGCCTGGCTCAGAGGACCGGTCCCGCTCGTTCTACGCCGGCGTGCTCGGTCTGCAGGAGATCGCGAAGCCGCCAGCCCTTGCCGAGCGAGGCGGCTGCTGGTTCCGCGGCCACGGCATCGAGCTGCACCTCGGCGTGGAGGAGGCCTTCCAGCCGGCCCGCAAGGCACATCCGGGCCTGCTGGTCACCGGCATCGATGACTGGGCCGCGCGGCTTGAGTCGGCCGGCTATCCGGTCAGCTTCGATGACAGGTTTCCTGGAATGCGCCGCTTCTACAGCGAGGATCCGCACGGCAACAGGCTTGAGTTCCTCGAGCGGATCAAGACGGCCAGCTGATAACAGCAGCGCGCGCCATCCGATAGTGCCTGGGTTATCAAGGTGGAGGCAGAGCCGGCGGCAAGATAGGTTCGCAGCGTGACGGGCGGCCACCATGAGGACCTCAGCGACCGCGGCAGCGTGCTCGCGGAGCGTCTCGCGGCGGCCGGCGTGCTCGACCCAGCCGATCCGATGGACGCCTGGCTGAGGCTGCGCGCGGCCGAAGGCAGCCGGGCCACCGTCGTTGATCTTTACGAGCTGACAGCTGCCCCGCGCGGACTTGCCGCCCACGAGCTGCCAAGGCCCGAGCGGTTTGCCCTGGCGCGGCAGGCGATGGCGCACATCTGGCCGGGCTTCAGTGTCACCGATGGCTCGGACCGGCCCGCCGCGCCGATAGTAGTCACCGACTACGACCCAGCCTGGCCGCAGCGGTATGCGCGGTGGCGGAGCGGGATCGGTGCCGCGCTCGGCGCAGCCGCGCTGAGCATCGAGCATGTTGGCTCCACGTCAGTGCCCGGCCTGGCTGCCAAGCCGATCGTCGATATCCAGGTCAGCGTCGCCGATCTCGGCGATGAGGCCCGTTACGTCGCCCAGCTCGAGGGTGCCGGCCTGGTGCTGCGCAGCCGTGACGACCTGCACCGGTATTTCCGGCCACCAGCGCACGAGTCGCGTGAGGTGCACGTGCATGTCTGCGCTGCCGGCGGCCAGTGGGAGCGCGATCACCTGCTGTTCCGCGACTATCTCCGGAGCGACCCGGCAGCCTGCCGCCGGTACAGCGATGCCAAGCGGGCCAACGTGCGTCGCTGGAACGACGACGGCTGGGCCTACACAGAGGCCAAGACGGGCGTCATCCTCGACATCCTGGAGCAGGCCGGCGCCTGGGCGGAGGCTGCCGGCTGGTGGCCGCGAGGCAGGCCGGCCGGCCGGCCGACTGCAGCGCCCCCGCCACCAGAGCAACTATCCAGGTAACGGGGCCGCATCGCGGGCTGTGCCCGTCACGCGCTGCCGCCATAGTTCCGAGGTGCCGGGAAGTCGCGGATCCCGATCGCGTCCCAGTCCTGCACGGGCTCATTCTTGTCGTCCCCTTACCCAGAATATGCGCTAAAGCATGGCGATCTTATTTACTGCGATAAGCGGCGGACGCATTTACTGCGGTGAGCCGGGCGGATGTATTTACTGCGATGGTCAGCCCTTCTACCAGTGGTAACTCTCCGATCGATTTGCAATTCCGACTGCCTGCATGCAAATCTTGACGGCATGAGAATTAGCCAGTCCCTAAAGACATGTGAGCGCAGTAAATTCGCTGACTCGGGTATTGAAATTGCCGCAGTAAATGCATCTGGCGGCAAGTGCGCGAGCGAAGGAACCTGCCAGCCTGGCAGCAAACCGGGCCGGTGGAGAGCCCGGACGGCGCTGCTGCGACAGCGCGACTTCAGGAACTTCTACCTGGGCTACTGCACCTCGATGCTGGGGACCGGCATGTCCAGGATCGCGCTCACATTTGCCGTGCTGGAAAGCGGCGGCAGAGTCACCGAGCTTGGCTATGTCTTCGCAGCAGGAGTCGTCCCGCAAGTCGTGTTCATGATCGGCGGCGGCGTTCTGGCCGACCGGCTAGGCCGGCGGCCGGTCATGCTGATCACCGACGCCAGCCGGTTTGCGGTGCAGGGCACGCTGGCAGCCTCGCTGTTCCTCAGCAGGCCGCCGCTGTGGGAGTTCGTGCTGCTGTCGGCGCTGCTGTCGATGGGAGAGGGGTTCTTCAACCCGGCTCTGGGCGGCCTGCGGGCCGACATTGCTCCGCGCGCCCTGCTCGCCGATGCAAACGCGCTGATCGGCGTTGCGCAGAGCGCCGCCGCTGTGCTCGGTCCGGCGATCGCCGGGATGCTGGTCGCGGTGACAAGCCCGGCGCTGGTCATCGCGTTCGACGCCGCGAGTTACGGCGTCAGCGTGATCGCTCTGGCCAGCCTGCGGATCCCGCCGGCCGGCGTGCCTGTTCAGTCGCCGTGGCGGGACCTGACGGAAAGCTGGAGCGTCTTCAAGTCGCAGCGCTGGCTGTGGATCGTCACTGTGCAGTTCTCTCTCTTCAACCTGTTCACCTGGGCGCCGTACTTGCTCCTCGGCCCGATCCTGGCCAGTACATATCTCGGTGGCGCGCAGGCCTGGGGCATCGTGACAGCCACCTTCGCGGGCGGCTCGGTGCTTGGCGGCATCTTCATGGTCGGCCGTCGCCGGCCGGCCCGGCCACTGCGCTACGCCGCGATCTGCACTCTCGGGTATCCGATCCCGTGCCTGATGCTCGCGCTCCGCGCGCCCGTCTACCTGGTAGCCGGAGGCGCCCTGCTTGCCGGACTGGGCGGTGCGATCTCCGGGGCGCTCGCATCGAGCGTTGAGCAGCAGCGGATCGCACCCGGCATGCTGGCAAGAATCAGCGCGATCCAGCTGACTGGTTCGTACTCGCTAGGTTCCGCCGCCTGGGTTGTCATCGGCCCGCTCGCCGGCCTGGTCGGAGCAGTCCCGCTGCTTGCCTTTGGTGCCGGTTACGCGGCGCTGAGCAGTCTGGTGGTGGCCGCGCTGCCGTCGATCAGATCCGTCCGCTGGGAGTCAGCTCCGACCCCGGTTGCCGGTTCAGATGCTGCCGTGACCGCCGAGCCCGCGGCGGCTACGTCTGCCTAGCGCCACGACCCGCTGCTCCGCATTGCGGTGCATCAGGGCGGCTGCAAGTGGCGCCGGATTGCGCTGGCGAGCTCAGCCTGGGCAGCATCGGTGGCGTTGATGACTCCGTTCTCCTTCCGCAGCGCGTAGAACTCCTGCTGCTCGTAGGGCACTCCGGGCGGAAGTGGCGCGAGATGCCAGTGCACGTGCGCGTTGGCTTGCTGGCTGCCCAGGCTCACTGCGTACATGCGCTCGGTCGGCACGGTCGCTTCGATGGCCCGCGCGACGCGGTACGTGACACGCTGGAAGTCGAGGAACTGCGTCTCGCCGAGATCGTGCACCCAGCTCTCGACGTGCTCCCTGGGCGCGACGAGGCAGTAGCCGGTGAGGGTCGGGTAGCGGTTGAGGAACGCGATCGCGACGTCGTCCTCGTAGACGACGTGATGCCGGTAGCTGTGCGTGCCCGATGCGATCTGGCAGATAAAGCACCTGCCCTGGATGCGGCTCTCGCGCACGCGCCGGGCGTACCCGGCCGTGTCCATCGGTACCCTGCCTGGCTGCGGCATCATCGGCGCATTATCTCCGTGACCAGCCGGAGGACGCAAAGTGTCGGCTGCGCGCGAGTTACAGCACAGTACGGGATGATTTGCCACATGTTACGGTGTCGGCGTGCCGCTGCTTCTCGTCGACCTGGACAACACACTTATCGACCGGGCCGGCGCGTTCGGCCGCTGGGCGCAGGAGTTCGTCTCCGAGTCGCTGGCCTCGATGATCGGCAAGAGGTTCGGCCTCGACGGCAGCGAGGCCGGTATCCTCGCTGAGCTGCGCGCCGGATTGGTCAGGGAGATTGTGCCTGATCCAGCCGTGACGAGAGCGCTGCGCGATGCCCGCAGCTCGGGCTGGGCGCCGTTCGTCATTACCAACGGCGACGTGGAGGGGCAAGAACGCAAGCTCCGGCACACGGGCCTGGACCACGAAGTAGCCGGCTGGGTCAGCCGACGATGACATCAGCGGCGCACGCAGCGCGGGACTGCCAGGCGTCTGGCTGCATCGTGGCCGGCCATGGCCACTTGCCTCGTTCCAGCCCAGCCATATCGCGGACAGCTTCCCTCCGCCGTTGGAATCGTCCTCGGCGGAGGCAGAGGAAGCGATGAGCAGTGAGTGGAGCACGCACGACATCGAGATGACGGCCGATCGGGTCGTCAAGCGGTTCCGGTCCTGTTCGGACGGAGAGCACCGGCGGGAGTGGCAGGCGCTGACTCTGCTTGACCGTTACGCACCCGGCATCGCGCCCGCTCCAATGGACGCCGATCTGACAGCGGACCCGCCGGTCATCATCATGACCAGGCTGCCCGGCCAGCCACTGCGTGGCGGTTCCGTCACGCCGAGGCAGATCGAGGCGATGGCGCGCACTCTGGCACGCATGTTCGACGCCATTCCGGTTCCGGTTGCGAACCAGCTGCCCGAGCGCCGCTGGAGCCAGCGGCCGGCCGAGACGGCGATACGCTCCGCCGTCCGCGGATTTCCGGCCCGCGGCCCTGCCACCATCCGGGGTGCGCTGGCCGAAGGGATGCGATGGCTAGACACGGCACCGTTCGGATCGAGCAGCAGCCCCGCTGTGCCGCCTGTCTTCGGCCACGCTGACGGTAACCTGGCTAACTTCCTGTGCGCTGGTGACCGGGTCCGGATCGTAGACTTCGAGGATTCCGGCCGCAGTGACCGCGCTTACGAGCTAGCCGATGTCACCGAGCACGTCGCCTCCTGGGTCGACACCGACTTCGACGTCTCGCTCTTCCTCAGCCACTTCAGCCTCGGCCCCGCTGAGCAACGGCGGCTGATCGAATGCCGCCGCCTGATCGCGCTGCTCTGGCTGCTGGCCCTGGCCGCCGAGGACCCCGAGCATCCGCGCAACCCTCCCGGCACTGCTGCCCGGCAAGCCGAACGTGTGCTCAGCCTGCTGGGCTGACAGTCCCGGGCTTCCCGCCTAGTCAGCCGAACGGCCGGTGACCATGCAGGCTGGCTATGTAGCGCTCAGCAGAGCGCCGGATCGCGGCGGGACCGTCGCGGATCACGACACGCCCCCACCAGCCGCCGTAAACGCGGTCGAACTCAAATCGCTCGACCCTGTTCGCGATGTCACGTACGGCTGCTTCGTCCAGCGGTATCAGGTTGGGATAACTCCACATAAAGCTGACCCAGTCCCGGTCCTGCACGACGGTGATCGTGTCGCCGGTCAGCAGGGCGCCCCGGCCGTCAGATCCTGCTGGCCAGTGCAGCACAGCAGCGCCATCGAAGTGCCCGCCGATCCGGGCGACAGTGATCGCGGGTACCGGCTCGGCGATCTCGTCGAACAGCTCGATCCGCGGCGATGCCCGCTGGATCCACTGGCTGTCCGCTGCGGGGATGAGGATCCGCGCGTCGAAGGCGTCCGCGATCGCTACGTTGGAGCCGTAGAAGTGCGGGTGCGACATGGCAATAGCAGCGATGCCGCCAGCCTCCCGGATCCGCTCGATCATCGGCTCATCGACGAGCGAGATGCAGTCCCACAGAACATTTCCGTGCGGCGTGCAGACCAGGAGCGCACGCTGCCCGATGGCGAAGGAGGGCTCGACCCCCACGCCGATCAGGCCCGGCTCCTCGTCCCGGAGTACCACCGCATGGTCGCGAGCGAGTTCGGACGGTGTCAGCCAGCGCTGGCCTGCCCAGCTCACGTACTGCCGCTCGTCCGCACAGATGGCGCACACTGCGGGCGGCTCGGCAGTGCGCGCGTGCTGAACACCGCACGTAGCGCATATCCACGCAGGCACTGGCGAACTCCCTCGCTGCCGATAACCGCAGGCTAACCTGACATGTCGCCGGGCGGGACAGGGATGGCGCCCAGCTGGTCGCAGCACCTGCATTCGCTGGCGGGTACGAGGGCGTCTACTCGCCGACCGGAAGCCGTGATCGACTACGTCCAAGGCTCTGGCCGGCCCGCGCGTATTTACTATGCCTCCGCGGCGGCCGGGCCGACCGAGCTGGTCGCGGGCAGCCAGACTGGCAGCCGGTGCGGTGACGGCGCGTGAACTAGGCTGCTGGCTTACCGTCGCCGTGCGGTCACGCTAGGGCTGGCGACGCCACGCTAGGACAAGAGGCACCTCGTGAACCAGGAAGAACGGCGGGCATTCGTGCGCGCCCACCGGACCTGCGTCTTCGGATACGCCCGCCAGGCACACGGGCCTGCGATGACAGTCGTCTATTACCAGCTGACCGGCGACGACGAGCTGCTGATCTCCACGATGGCGGACCGCGGGAAGGCGAGGGCAGTGGATCGCGACGAGCGGGTCAGCCTTTGCATCCTGGACGAGATGTGGCCGCCGACCTACCTGCAGGTGTACGGGACCGGAGTAGTCGACCGCGACCCGGACCTTGCCGTCGAGGTGCTCACGGGTGTCATCGGGCTGATGGCAGGCGAGGAAGTACCGGACAGCCGCCATGAGCAGATCCGCAAGATGGCAGAAGAGGAGAAGCGGGTCGTCATCCGTGTCCGGCCATACGCGACCTTCGAGACGCCGCCCCGGCACGTTTACAAGATGAGCGACATCGACACCCTGTCGCACTTCACGAGTGCCTCCCTGCCCTGGTGAGGAACACCGGCACCGCCGAGGTGGTGGCACGGCTACGGGCCGCCGGGTGCGTGTTCGCCGAGGACGAGGCCCAGCTGCTGATGACAGCCGCGCGCACCGAGGCCGAACTGGCTGACCTGGTGGAGCGCCGGAGCTCCGGCATCCCTCTCGAGCATGTGCTCGGCTGGGCTGAGGTCTGCGGGCTGCGGATCGAGGTGGACCCTGGCGTCTTCGTGCCACGGCGCCGCAGCGAGTTCCTCGTCAGCGAGACAGTGCGCGCCGCACCAGTGGCCGCCAGCCCGGACCGCCCCGCCGGGCCGGTACTCCTCGATCTCTGCTGCGGCTGCGGCGCGATCGGCGTCGCGGTTGCGTCCGCTCTCGGGCGCGCGGAGCTGCACGCCGCCGACATCGACCCCGTTGCCGTGTCCTGCGCCCGGCGCAACGTCGCGACCGTGGGCGGCCACGCATACGAAGGCGACCTGTACAGTCCGCTTCCGGCTGACCTGCGCGGGCGCGTCGACCTGCTGGTCGTGAACGCTCCGTACGTGCCGACCGGCGAGCTGCGCCTGATGCCGGCCGAGGCGCGGCTGCATGAGCATCGCGTGGCGCTTGACGGCGGCCGGGATGGCGTTGAGATTCACCGTCGCGTCGCGGCCGGCGCGGCCGGCTGGCTGGCTCCGGCAGGCCGGCTGCTGATCGAGACGAGCGAGCGGCAGGCACCGCTCACCGCAGCGGCGGTGCGGTCCGGCGGCCTCGCGCCGGCCGTCGTGACCGACGACGACCTTGAGGCCACGGTCGTGATCGGCTCAGCGGCCGCCAGGTAGCATGCCGCCAGCCTGGTGCAGTCGACCGCTGGCGAGAGCATGGATAACGAGGAAGCTCAGCATGCTCGTGACCGACAAGACGGCGAAGATCACCACGGCTCCGCCGACGTCATCTCTGCTGACCCACGCCAGAACGCTGCCAGCACCCTGCTGGTGCGCCTCGAGGATGAACCCTGGCTCAGCGGCCTCGGCAGCGACAGCGCTTCGCGAGGTCGCCAGCATGACGGCAGCGAACACGGCCGGCGCGGTAAGCAGCCAGCCCCAGAGGAACTCCCCCGCGGCGCTGTGAACGCGCTGCCGGGCACCGGTACCAGGACGATCCAGCATGGCTGCGAGTGCGCCAGCGGCAAGCGGGGCAGCAATGGCCGTGGCGACCACGGCGGAACTCACGACGGGGTTGTCGGACTCCCCGCCAGCCGGCTGATTAAGCAGGAACACGCCGCCGGTCGTAAGCGCTGCGGCCAGTCCGAGGGCGCCGCTGTATCGCCATGCGCCGAGAGGCTCAGGTCGCCTTAGGGCCAGCAGTACATAGGTGACGACGTTCGCGGCGAAAATGGTGAGGCTCATGAGCGAGGCGGCAGATGGCATGGCGGCGCGGGCCGCCTGGCCCGGATAGAGCGCGAGGAGCCGGATCGCGAGTACCGGGCACGCCGCGATCGTGGCGAGCGCGATGACCTGGCTGGCACGACCCACGAGAGTAGGGGCGGCCCTGGTGGCCGACGGAGCGACTGCGGCCCAGGCGCACAGGCACAGAGCCCCCGGTATCACGATGGCGGCTGCTGGCCCGATGCCGGGCAGCAGGAGATGAATGGCGATCGCCCCGGCTGCCGCGGTGGCCAGCGCCATCCGGCCGAGCCGCCTTCTCAGCGCGGGAAGCGTCATCGTCCGCGCTGAGCCGATGGCAAATCGCCACCGGTCACGATGACCGGCGACCTGATCGAGTTCAGCCAGCATCGCCAGGCCCCACTGACTCCGGCCGACAGATGTCCGGGCTGACGCCGCGGCCAGCAGTCGGCGCGGCCAGTCGTTGCGCGCATCGCTCTCAGAGCCGGCCGAGCTGCGCCCGCCGGTCCCGCCGGGCTCCCGCGCGCTCATCGGGAGCCGCCGAGTTGCGGGCGCATCCGCCTGTTCGGCAGCGGTGCGGCGGACTCCGTCGCCGCGGGCACGAGGGCCAGCCCGTCAGCGGTGAGCCGGTACATGTGCCGGGGGGGCCGGCCAGGCCGTGCACCTTGCTCCCATCGGGACTCGATCTGCCCGCGCTCGGCTAGGCGGATCAGGATCGGGTACAGCGTCCCCGCCTGAATGCCGGTCTGCTTGACCAGGTCATATCCGTACCGCCAGCTAGCGGGATCGGTGGCAAGAACTCGGAGGATCACGAGCGTCTGCGTGGACGGCCTGCGCTCTCGGCTCATGGCCAAACTCTATATATATTGAGTTATGGCATGCAAGCTAAGTTCGCGGCTGCGCGCCGCCGAAGACCGCCGCCCTCAGCACGCCGAATGCCTCGCCGAGGCGAGGGCCGCTCCAGTGGGCGTTCAGGCCGCTCGGGTTCGGCAGCACCCACACCCTCGCCCCGCCGATTAGCTCGTCCTGCGGCCCGACCACGGCACCGGGCCGGCCGAAGCCCGTCCGGTAGGCGGTCACCCCGAGGACGGCGAGCCAGGCGGCGCCGAGATCGGCAGTCAGTGCCGCGAGCAGCTCGCCGCCCTCCCGAAGCTCGGCCCCGTCGAGTTCGTCGGCCCGAGCGGTCGCACGGGCGACGACATTGGTGATGCCGAGCCTGAGGCCCGGCAGCAGGTACTGCTCGGCAGGCCGCAGCTGGCGCTGGGTAAACCCGGACTGATGCAAGGCCGGCCAGAACCTGTTGCCAGGCCGGGCGAAGTGGTATCCGGTGGCCGCCGAGTACAGGCTCGGGTTGATCCCGGCGAACAGCACCCGCAGCCCCGGAGCTATCAGGTCCGGTATGCAGCGGCCCCGTGCGGCGACCAGGTCGGCGGCGCTCGGCCGGCGGATGGCGGCCAGCAGCGGGGCAGCATCAGGCGCGCCAGCATCGCCGGCGGCTGCGGTCGTCACTGTCACCACGTTAGCCGGGCGTGGCGGACAATGGGCTGGTGATCACGGTCGATCCGGAGAAGTTCGAGGAGATGGTCGGCACAGCGCTGGACTCGCTGCCAGCGGAGTTCGCCGACCGCATCAAGAACGTGGCAGTGGTGGTGGAGCACGGTCCAGGGCCGCGCGGCCTCCTCGGCCTCTACCAGGGCGTCCCGCTGACCAGCCGAACGACTAGCTACGCCGGTGTCCTGCCGGACAAGATCACGATCTATCAGCGCGCCATCTGTGCTGTCTGCGACACCGAGGCCGAGGTGATCGAGCAGGTCCGCCGCACGGTCATCCACGAGGTCGGGCACTACTTCGGCATCTCGGATGAGCGGCTGCGGGAGCTGGGCTGGTGAAAATCCGCCGGCCCGAGAGCGGCTAGACGAGCTGCGCAGCGCCGAAGAGCAGTGCCACGATCGCGCCGATCAGCCAGGTGACAGACCAGAAGCCGCGGGGAATCCAGGTCATGTCGCGCAGCTTGGCCGCGTCGTCCGCGTTCGCCCCGCGGATTCTGATGATCTGGATGCCGGAGACCAGCAGGAACCAGGTGACCGCATACGCCGTGATCACCTGCACCTGCAGCGCGGCGAAGCCGGCCACGAAGAACAGCAGCACGAGCAGCACCGACACGGACACGATGCCGAAGCTGCCACGGAGCGAGGCCAGGATGGCGACGAGCCCGGCAACGCCAAGCCAGAGCACGGCGATGATGTAGCCGATCCTGATGAGCTCGGCAGCGCCGACGCCGACGGCGCTCGGGCCGAGGTAGCCGACGAACGTGATCAGGAAGCTCCGCCCGCCGGAGTGTGTTGTCGCGCCACTGGCATCAAGATTGAACTCGATCTTGCTAATGCCACGGCCCATGGCCGAGGCCATCGTCGCGTGCGCGCCCTCGTGCGCCATCACGGTGATGTGCCGGGTGAGCGGCCAGAGAAACGGGATGAACGCGGCACCGCATGCGACCATCGCCAGCAGCACCGAGGCAGAGTGTGAGATGTGCGCCTGGACCTGGCCAATCCGGTCGAGCGACGCCACAAGCGCCGAGGCGGTCATCGGCCCCTCCTGGCGCCGGCATCTGGCTGGCGCATATGTCGCTCATCATCAGAATGAGCGATGGATGTGCGGTTTCAAGAGCAAATCCAACCATGCAACCGGGAACGACTGGTCAGTCCACGCCGAGTCCCGACTTGGCCGCGGCCCGGAAGACGCGGAACGGCAGCAGCCGCTTCGCCACCAGCGCGACCCGCTCACCCGGCCTGCCGACGGAGACCCGGAGCGGCGGGCGTGCGGAGTCGAGCACGCGCTGCACTGCTGCGGCGACGATCTCAGCCGGCGGCCCGCTGACCTCGTCGCGCTCCATCGTCGTCACCGCCTTGGCCAGCGCCGCGGCATACGCAGCGCTGCCGACATCGCCGGATGATCGCACGCGGTTCGCGGTGGCGTTAGTGGCGATGTTGCCAGGCTCGACCAGCGTGACGTGAACGCCGAAGGGCGCCACCTCGTACGCGAGCGCCTCGGCAAACCCCTCGAGGGCGAACTTGCTCGCGCTGTAGAACGCCTGGAACGGCAGGCCGACCGCACCGCCAATCGAGCTGATCAGCACGATGCGCCCGCCCTGCTGCCTGCGCATGTGCGGCAGGACAGCCTGCACGGCACGCACACAGCCCCAGAAGTTGGTCTCGAACTGCGCTTTGGCCTCGGCGACCAGGGTGCACTCGGCTGCGCCAGCCAGCGTGTAGCCAGCGCATGCGATCAGCGCGTCGATCCGGCCAGAACTGGCGGCGACAGTCTCCACCGCGCTCTGTACCGCGGCGTCGTCGTCCACGTTGGCAACCAGGCCGGCCCACCCGCTGCCGCCGGTGCCGCGCCGGCTGGCCCCCGCGACGGTCCAGCCTGAGGCTGCGAGGCGCTCCGCGCATGCCCGGCCGATGCCTGATGAGGCACCCGTGATGAACGCGACTCGCTGCACGTCAGCCATTGCTATCCGGATCCTTTCGCCCGCCTGTCCTGTCGGCAGTGCTGGCTGGCCGGCTTGCTGCCTTGCTGCCTTGCTGCCTTGCTGGCTGGCCGGCCTGTCGGCAGGGCAGTGTCAGTAGCCGTTAATACAGTCAGTGTCCATGACGGCGGTGCCGGCCACAGGGGCTCCTGGTGTTCTTGATGTGCTCAACGACGATCAGCGCCGGGCCGCGACGCACCAGGGCGGGCCGCTGCTGATCCTGGCCGGCGCCGGCACCGGGAAGACCGGCACTCTCGTTGCCCGCGCGGCGTGGCTTCGTGAGCAGGGCATGCAGCCAAGCAGGATCCTGCTGCTGACCTTCACCCGGCGCGCAGCCGACGACATGCTCGCCCGGGCGCAGCCACCCGAGGCCAGCGCGGCCGAGCGGATCTACGGCGGGACGTTCCATGCGATCGCGCATCGCGTGATCAGGCAACACGCGGAGGCGTTCGCGCTGCCGCCCGAGTTCACCGTGATCGATCCGGCGGACTCCGCCGATGTGATGGACACGCTGCGCGACGCGCACGGGCTCGTCGGCACGACCTCCGGCCGCCGTACCCCGCGCGCGGCCACCTGCGCGGAGATCTACTCCCGCTGCGTCAGCACCAGCACTCAGCTCACCGACGTGGTGGCTGCCGCCTATCCGTGGTGCGTGCCGTTCACCGACCAGCTGGCGGGCATGTTCACCGGCTTCATGGCCTACAAGCGGCGGCACGGCCTGGTCGATTTCGACGACCTGCTGCTGCTGTGGCGGGCCGCGCTCGCCGATCCGGCTGCCGGGCCGGTCCTGCGCGGCGAGTTCGACGCCGTGCTGGTCGACGAGTACCAGGATGTGAACGCCGTGCAGGCCGACATCGTCAGGCTGCTGCGGCCTGACGGCACCGGCCTTACCTGCGTGGGCGACGACGCCCAGGCAATCTACGCATTCCGCGGTGCCGACCCGGCTCACCTGCGGGCCCTGGCCGATACCTACGCGGACCTCGAGGTCATCAGGCTGTCCCGCAATTACCGGTCCCAGCACGCCGTGCTCAGCCTCGCCAACGCAGTCCGGCCGCAGTTCGACGGCCTGGAGCTGTCCCTGTCCGCCGAGCGCGACGCGCCCGCTCACCCGCCCCTTCTGGTCCGGTGCCATGACGAAGCCAGCCAGGCCCGCGAGATCTGCGGCCGGGTGCTGGCTGCGGCTGAGGACGGCGTGCCGCTGCGGGACCAGGCGGTGCTGGTGCGAGCCGCGCATCACAGCGACCTGCTGGAGATTGAGCTGGCCGCTCGCGGCATCCCCTATGTCAAGTACGGCGGCCTCCGGTTCACCGAGGCCGCGCACGTCAAGGATTTCCTCGCAGCCGCCAGGATCGTCGAGAATCCGGCTGACGACCTGGCCTGGTTCCGGGTGCTTCGGCTGCATGACGGCGTCGGCCCGGTGCTGGCCCGGCGAGTGATCGAGGTGCTGCAGCTCACTGAGCCGCGGCCGCTGCTGCGCTGGCCGGAGGCCAGCCAGGCACTGCCGCAGCGGTCTGCGGCAGCCGTTGACGCCACCGTTGGCCAGCTCGCGCAGGCGGCGGAGACCGAGCGTACGGCGGACCGGGCGGCGGCCATCCTGGCTGCCCTGCACGGGCCGCTGGCCGCGCGGTACCCCGATGCCGCGATGCGCTTCGCGGACCTCGAACGCCTGGCCGACGCCGCCGCTGCGAGCCCGTCGCTGCACGACGCGCTGGTGGCGCTGGCGCTCGACCCGCCGGTCTCGGCAGGAGATCTGGCAGGCAAGCCCCGGCTGGACGATGACTACGTGGTGATCTCGACCGTGCATTCGGCCAAGGGCCTGGAGTGGCCGGTCGTGCACCTGCCGCAGCTAGTCGACGGCGCGGTGCCGAGTGACATGGCCCTGACGACCCCGGCCGGCCTGCAGGAGGAGCAGCGGCTGTTCTACGTTGCGGTCACCAGGGCGCGCGACCGGCTCTACCTCTACGCGCCGCTGCGAATGCATCATCACCGGCTGGCGGGCGACGACCGGCACAGCTATGGCCAGCTGACCCGGTTCCTGGGTGCTGCGGCTCTGGCCAGCTGCGAGCAGACGCAGTGCGAGCAGACCCTGCTTCGCCAGGCAGCGGCGCGAGGCCGGGGCGCGCCGGGGCGCGGATCGGTCATCGGTCCGCTCCTGCTGCCGCTGGCGTCCACGGTAGACGACGACCTTGCCTCGCTCTGGGCGCCTGGCCAGCAACAGCCCCGGTAACCCGTCCGCAGCCGCCTGATCTCCGGCCGGTAAGGTCGGTCGCGTCCGAGTGCCGGGGGGAGAAGCGCCGGGAGAAATAGTGACCAACCCGACCTTGCAGATCATCATCGCCAGCACCCGCCCTGGCCGGGTTGGCCCGTCCGTAGCGAGCTGGTTTTACGATCGCGCGATCAAGGACGGCAGCTTCGAGACGGAGCTCATCGATCTGGCCGAGGTCAACCTGCCGATGTTCGATGAGCCCAAGCACCCGCGGTTCGGCGAGTATGTCCATCAGCACACCAGGGACTGGAGCGCGACCATCCAGCGCGGTGATGCCTACGTCTTCGTACTGCCCGAGTACAACTTCGGCTTCAACGCGGCGCTCAAGAATGCCATCGACTACCTGAACGCAGAATGGCGATACAAGCCGCTTGGCTTCGTCAGCTATGGCGGCGTATCCGCGGGCACCAGGGCAGTCCAGATGCTCAAGCAGGTCGTCACGGCACTGAAGATGGTGCCGATGACCGAGGCCGTGCACATCCCCTTTGTTCAGCAGTTCCTGGACGACCAGCGGGTGCTCCAGCCGAACGAGATCATGGAGGATTCGGCAACCGCACTGCTCGATGAGCTAGCCAGGTGGACCGGCGCCATGGCCCAGCTTCGGAGCTAGCCGGCCCGGCGCCGGCCACCAGCGCCGTCCGCTGATTTCAGGCCGGTGACCAGCCGGGAGGGTAGCGCCGCGCGTTGTCAGTGAGCTTGGCGTCGGCCGCCGCCGCAAGATCGATGCCGAGAACGTCGGCCAGCAGTATCAGGTACAGGAGCACATCCGACAGTTCCTCGCCTGCCCTAGTCCGGAGCGGCTCAGAACGGGCGAGTTTGGCTGCGGCGTCGGCGGGCAGCCATTGAAACAACTCAGCCAGTTCCCCGACCTCACCAACGAGAGCGAGCAGCACAGACTTCGGGTCATGAAAGCGGCTCCAGTCCCGCTCCGCGGTGAACTGGCGCATGCGGTCCCGCAGCTCCTGCAGGTCGGACGACACCCTGTCAGGATGACACGGCCGTCACGTCGAGGCTAACTAGCCGGCTGGCAAGTGCGAGAGGATCATCGTGGAGCAGGAATGCTCCATGCTGAAAAGCAGTTGGAGGATAGCTGTATGAATATTCATCGGCATATCTGGCGGATAGTCGTGCCCTGTGCGCTCGTCGGCGCTCTTGCAGCGTGTGGCAGCAGCAGCCCGAGCAGCTCCGCCTCGCATTCGCCGTCGAGCACGTCGTCGGGTCCGCCCTCAACGGCGAGCAGTATCGCAGCAATTACCACAAACTGGGAGAAATTTTTCAACGCCAAGACGCCGACTGCGACCCGGCAGAGCCTGCTGGAGAACGGTTCGCAGTTCCCCTCGTCGTCGCTAGCTGCCAGCGGGCTGGCCGCCGAGGCAAGCGCCAAGGTGCTGAGCGTGTCGAACGTCTCTCCGGGCGTCAATGCCACCGTCACGTACAACGTCCTGCTCGGCACCACGGTCGCGTTGCCGAACCAGACCGGCCAGGCCGTCTATCAGAACGGCACCTGGAAGGTGGGCACGGCCAGCTTCTGCGGCCTGCTCAAGCTTGAGAACGGGAACAAGACCTCGGGTCTGCCGTCGGTCTGCACGACTTCGACAAGTCCAAGTCCGTAACCGCTTAGTTAGGTGGCGCGGTGGTCAGCTCGGTAGACGTCACGGAAGGTCAGGCCGCATCTCCCAGGCACGGGGGCCGGTCGCTGGCCCTCGCGGTGCTCTGCACCGTGCTGTTCCTGACCTTCCTCGACAACACGATCGTCAGCATCGTTCTCGGCAACGTCCAGAGCCAGCTGCACGCCGGTGTCTCATCGCTCCAGTGGATCGTCGGTGCCTATGCGCTGACCTTCGCCGGGGCGATGCTTGCCTTCGGCATGGTCGGTGACGAGTTCGGCCGCAAGCGAGTCATGATCATCGGGATCGCGATCTTCTGCGCGGGGTCAGTGCTGTCCGCGCTGGCCCCGAACGCGGGAGTGCTGATCGCGGGCCGCGCGGTGATGGGCTTCGGCGCTGCCGCGAGTGAGCCCGGAACCCTGTCGATGATCCGGCACGTCTACCCCGGCGAGCGGAGCCGCAACCGGGCCCTCGGTGTCTGGACCGCAGTGTCAGGGCTGGCCCTCGCGCTCGGCCCGGTGGTCGGCGGAGCGCTCGTGGGCATCTGGGACTGGCGCGCGATCTTCTGGTTCAACGTGATCTTCGGGCTGCTCGCCCTGCTGGGCGTTGTGCTGGTGCTGACGGAGAACTCTGACCCGAACGCGCACCGGGTCGATGTCGCAGGCACCGTGCTCGGTGCGGCCGCCATTACGGCGCTCGCGTTCGCGGTCATCACAGCCGAGAGCTCCGGCTTCCACTCGGCCATGGTGGTCGTGCTGCTGTGCATCTGCGTCGCGGCGATCATTGCCTTCTTCTACTGGGAGTACAAGGCTCCGCACCCGCTTCTGGATCTGCGGTTCCTGCGCGTACCGCGGTTCCTGACCTCGATCGTCGTGGCCTTCTGCGCCTACTTCGCCACCTTCGCGCTGTTCTTCTTCACCGCGCTCTTCCTGGTCGAGGTCGTCGGCGACTCTGGGTACCAGATAGCAGAGATCTTCCTGCCTATGACGGTCCTGATGGTGCTCGCCTCGCTGCTGGCCGGCCGCTGGTCGACCGCGGCCGGACCGCGCTGGTCGATCTTCATCGGCTGCCTTCTCTTCAGCCTGGGCCTGCTGCTGACCTCGATCACCGTCAGCCCGCATCCCGCCTACCTGCCGCTCGCAGCATCGCTCTCGCTGGCTGGCATCGGCGTCGGCGCAACGGTCGTGCCCACTACTGGCTCCGCGCTAACCGCGGTGCCGCCCGAGCGCTCCGGCATGGCGGCGTCGGCAGCCAACACCGCCCGGGAGGTCGGCGCCGTCACCGGCGTCGCGGTACTCGGCGCGCTGGTGTCCTCGCAGCTGCACTCCGAGCTGGTCAGCAAGATGACGGCGCTGGCAGTGCCGAAGATCTACCAGTCGGTTGTGATCAGCGCAGTCGAGACCGGCGCGGTGCCGGCGAACAGCGCGAGAAGCTCCGCTGGCGCCGGGTTCAACAGCAAGGAGGTGCAGGAGGTCATCCAGGCCGCCTACTCGGCTTTCCAGACCGGCCTGCATGCCGCGCTGTACCTGTCGGCTGTCCTCGTCCTCGTCGCGGGCGTATTCGGCTTCGTCCTCCTCGGCCGGCGCCAGCAAGACCTGGCAGGCTCGGCCGCGCAGGCGAGGCGGCCCGGCTAGCCGCGATGCCGGTCCGCGCCAGCCTGATCGCCGACTGCGTCTGCGCCTACGCGGCGCGGCTGCACGCCGCTATCGGGGCCCGGCATCATGTCGCGTCGCCGCTGGGTGCCTGGCTGCTGCTGGCGCTGGCCGGCCCGGCCAGCTCGGCCACTAGCCGGGACACCCTGACCAAGGTGCTCGGCTGCGAC
>Ga0335075_10003183_pt1 | contig 26163 bp, 27 predicted proteins | sample Lox_Sample_24_FD_206723 | JGI IMG/M metagenome (GOLD analysis project Ga0335075, IMG submission 206723) | Soil microbial communities from Loxahatchee National Wildlife Refuge, Florida, United States - Lox_Sample_2.4 | ecosystem: Environmental > Terrestrial > Soil > Wetlands | place: USA...
TACGCTCAGGCCGTGCAGCTCGCGGACGATGAGGTACGGGAGATGCTTGTACGGGTACGTGACCGGGCAAGCTTCCTACCCGCTCGCTCGGATCCAGACCTCAAGTGGTGGAACGAGCACGTCGGCGACACCTAGGTGGTCATGCGCGGCCACCCGCAGGCGGTTGTGGCCACAGGACACTGAGGCGCTGGCTAGTCTCAGTTTCAGTCTCATTCACCTCCGTCCGGCACTATCCGCCACTGTCCCCGAGGTGGGCCAATGAGCACGTGGCGGACGGTGGGAACCATTGGTGGATGGTGTCGCGCAATACTCGAAAGCGTGTGATGGGGCAACCCATCCGTGGGTTCAAATCCCACCTCCACCGCCACTGTGATGTCTCGGGACACCGTTCACAGGTGTCCCGAGACATTGTTCTCTTTTCTGGGCTGTGGCTGGTAGTCCCTGCTGGTGTCGAGGGTGAGGGCCCGCAGTAGTTCGCCGGTGTCGCGGTTGATTACCCGGATGTCGAGGTCGGCGATGAGGGCCAGTACGGGTGTTCCGGCGTGGCGGCGGCCGATGCCGATGTGGTGGAGCCGGCTGTTGTAGCGGATCATGATGACGCCGCTGTCGTCGATGCGGTCGTGGCGGATCCGGTAGTGCGCTGCGGCTGTCACGCCGCCGGGTCCGGCGGCGGGCCGGGCTGCGAACGCGGCGGCGGGGGTGCGGCGTCCGAGCGCGCGGTGCGGGCGGATGGTGTTGTAGTAGGCGGTGAGCCAGTCCAGCTGGCTTGCAGCGTGGCGAGGGTGGCGGCCGGGGGCTGGCGGGCGAGCCATTTCTTCAGGGTCTGGTGGAAGCGCTCGACCTTGCCGCAGGTCTGCGGATGGTAGGCGCGGGAGTGCCGGAAGCTGATGTGCAGGGCGGCCAGCTCGATCTCCAGCGCGACCCGGCCGCGGCCGCGGGGCTTTCCGGTGAACACCGCGCCGTTGTCCGACAGCATGCTGGCGGGCAGTCCGTGCTGGCTGGCGGCCTGCCGGAAGACGGTGACGACATCGGCGGCCTTGAAGGTGAGCCGGGCCGCCGAGGCGGTCAGCAGCCGGGAGTGGTCATCGATGATGTTGAGGATCTCCGCGCCGCTGCCGTCGGCGAACTGCCAGTGGGTGATGTCCAGCTGCCAGCGCGCGTTGGGCTGGTCGGCCTCGAACCTTGTGTAGCTGGACCTGGGGCGCTTGCGGGCTGCGGGGTGACAAAGCCGCGGCGGGTCAGCACCCGCCAGATCGTGGAGACCGCCGGGGACCGGCCATGCCGGGCCGCCAGGTGGAAGGCGATCGTCGCCGCGCCGGCGTCCAGGCCCTCCTCGGCCAGGCTCTTGCGCAGCCCGACGATCTGCTCCTCCAGCTCCGGCGAGATGCGCTGCGGGCTCGACCGCGGACGCCGGGACCGGGGCTCCAGCCCCGCCTCGCCCTCGGCGTCATACCTGGCCGCTAACTTCTGCACCCACCGCCGCGACACGCCGTAGTCGCGGGCCACCTCGCTCTTGGTCCGTCCCTCGACATACACCGCCGTGACCACCAGCCGTGCCAGCGACATTTGCCCACCCCCAGCATCCAGGTGTGAACTATGTCGCGAGACAGGTGCGAACTATGTCGCGGACTCAGGCACCACCTCCACCGCCACGGGAAGTGTCATCATTTCGCCGTGCCACGCAGCGCGAGCGGCTAACCGCTGACGTTCTGCACTGGCACAGTCTCGGCCAGGTGCTCGGCCGCAGCTCGGCTGGGCAACTGGCCACGCGCGCCGTATGCAGTCGTCGATAGTGCGGCCGCCGCGACCGCCAGCCGTGCCCCGTCAGTGAGATCCAGACCCTCGGCAAGGCATGCGGCGAGCGTGCCGCAGAAGCAGTCACCGGCGCCCGTGGTGTCGACGGTCGCGACCGCTGGCGCGGGAATGTGGTTTGAGGTTCTCGCCGACCGGCGCACGACGAGGGCGCCGTCACCGCCCATAGTGACCACGACATCGGCGTTGCCAGCCAGGCTGCGGGCCAGCCTGGCCACTTCGGCCATCTCAGCCGGGGACGGCAGCTGAGCCGCCCGGCCCTGGCCGGCCAGCCTGACTAGCTCGGCCAAGTTGGGCACAAGCACCCCGGCCCGGCCGATAACGGCTGTCGGCAGCGTGGTCGACGGCGCTGGCGCTGGATTCAGGACCACGATCGCGCCGAGAGCAGCGCCCATTGCTGCGGCCACGGTGGACAGCGGAGTCTCCAGCTGGACAATCACCGCGTCGGCGCGCTCGAGCCCGGCCGCCTCGACCTCATTCGGGGTCAGCAGTCCGTTAGCGCCTGGGTCGACCAGGATGAGATTCTCGCCGTGGGCGTCAACTCCGATGGTGGCACTGCCGGAGCGGACACCGGCCGCGACTATGACCCCGCTGGCATCCACGCCGCGAGCGGCGAGGTCGGCAAGCAGCTTCGTGCCCTGCTGGTCATCGCCGACCTTGCCCACCATCGTGACCTGTGCCCCCAATGCCGCTGCTGCAGCTGCCTGGTTACCGCCCTTTCCACCGCAGCTGACCATGCCCGGGCTGGTGGCAACCGCCGTTTCCCCCCGATGCGGTAGGTGATCAAGCAGAAGGGTCAGGTCGACGTTCAGGCTCCCGACCACGGTGAGCGTGGTCATCGGACTCCGATCAGATGTTCGAGTTGCCCCATGCGCTCACTATGCCTGGTCGCTCTTGCTCGTGCCGCGGTGTCTGCCGGCTATCCGCGGCGAAGCGCTGTCCCCTCGGCTCGGTCCCGCCCATGGGCGGTCCCGTCGCCTGAGTTTCAATGACATAGAAGCCACCGCATGGGTCCAGAAGGTCTGACCGGACCGGCAGCCTCACGCTGGCACCCGGCCAGGGAAGGAGCACGATGGACAGCCTGCCCATCGGCGACTATGCGCTGCTGTCGGACTGTCGCTCGGCTGCCCTTGTCAGCCGCGACGGCTCAGTGGACTGGCTGTGCTTCCCGCGCTTTGACGGGCCGTCCGTGTTCTGCCGCCTGCTCGACCCAACCGGCGGACGTTTCGTGATCCAGCCCGTGGGGGAGTTCCGGGCGAGCCGCCGGTACGTGGACCAGACCATGGTCTTGGAGACCACCTTTACCACGGCGGACGGCACCGCCGTGCTCACCGATGCCCTGGCCGTCGGCCGCAACGAGAGGGGCCACGACCTGGGCACACACTCACCAAGCATGCTGCTGCGCCGGCTCGTTTGCATTAAGGGCGAGATGGAAGCCGAGGTCACCTACGCGCCCCGGCCGCAGTACGGTCTTATCGACCCGGTTTTGGTCCCAATCCGCGGCGGGCTAGAGGCCAGCGGTCGCGACGGACGGCTAGTCCTGTCGACCCCCGTCGGCTGCGTGGTGGACGGTCCAGTCGCGAGCGCGCGGGTCCGGCTGACCGCTGGGCAGGCCGCGGCGTTCGCTCTCGGCCACGGGTCGGGCGCGGGCCGCCCGAAAGCCCCGTGGACCGCGGAGGAGATCGCCGACCGCCTTGCCGACACCGTGGAGGGCTGGCGGTCCTGGTCGGTGATCCACCAGACCTATGAAGGGCCGTGGCGGGAGCTAGTACGCCATTCCGGGCGGGTGCTCCAGGCGCTGACGTTCGCCCCGACCGGCGCTATCGTCGCGGCACCAACGACATCACTGCCGGAGGCCATCGGCGGTGAGCGGAACTGGGACTACCGCTACACCTGGGTCCGCGATGCCAGCCTGACCATAGCGGCCCTGTGGGTGGCGGCGTGCCCCGACGAGGCCAGCAAGTTCTTTGGCTTCCTTGCCGATGCATCCGCCTCCCGGCTTGAGCGGGGCGAACGACTGCAGATCATGTTCGGGCTCTCCGGGGAGCGAGACCTGTCCGAGCGGGAGCTGCCGCATCTAGCCGGCTGGCGCGACAGCCGACCGGTCCGAGTCGGAAACGATGCGTGGCTTCAGCAGCAGATCGACATTTACGGTGAGCTGCTCGACGCCGCGTGGCGGCTTGCCGGCCAGCTCGGCGAAATGGAGCCGGTGACGCGGCGGTTCCTGGCTACGGCCGCGGACAGCGCCGCCGCTCGCTGGCGCGAGAAGGACCACGGGATCTGGGAAATCCGCGGTCAGCCAAAGGATTTCGTGTACTCGAAGCTGATGTGCTGGGTGGCGCTGGACCGCGCTATCGCGCTGGCTGGTCTTATCGGCGCCGAGGATCGGGTGACCGGCTGGGCCGCCGTCCGAGACCAGATCCGGGCGGCCATTCTGACGCGGGGCTGGAACGATCGGGTCGGCGCCTTCACGCAGTCGTTCGGCAGCGCAGACCTTGACGCCTCGAGCTTGATGCTGGTGATCACCGGGTTCCTGGCCGCAGATGATCCGAGAATGCAGTCCACACTCAACGCCACTGCGCAGCGGCTTACCGACGAACGCGGACTTGTGTACCGGTACCTGGCCCGCGATGGACTTCCCGGCGAGGAGGGGACGTTCCTGCTGTGCACCTTCTGGCTGGCGCAAGCGCAGGCAATGGCTGGCGACGTCGAAGCAGCTAGCGCAACCTTCGAGCGGGCTGTGGCAGCCATCAACGATGTCGGCCTGCTTTCGGAGGAGGTCGACCCCCGCACCGGTGAGATGATCGGCAACTTCCCGCAGGCGTTCAGTCACATCGGCCTGATAAACGCAGCCTGGGCGATCACCCAGGCTCAGGACGGAAAGAGCTTCAGCTTCTGCGGGATACCAGCCGGAACTGGGCGGGCGGACCGTCCTGATCGGCGGGAGCGCTAGCCCAGCTCCAGGACGCGCACATGCAGAACTGACCGCTGCTGCAGTGCGGCACGGAGCGCGCGGTGCAGGCCGTCCTCCAGGTAGAGCTCGCCGCGCCAGCTGATGACGTGCGGGAACAGATCGCCGTAGAACGTGGAGTCATTCGCGAGCACTGTATGCAGGTCAAGCACGTTCTTTGTGGTGATCAGCTGGTCGAGCCGCACTGGCCTGGGCGGGATCTCCGCCCATTCGCGCCCGGTCCGGTAGTGGTCGGGATACGGGCGCCCGTCCCCGACCTGCTTAAAGATCACACCCCGAGTTTAAGGGAGCAGCGCGACTGCAGCCCGGTGCTGGGGACGCGGCCACTCTGCACAACCTTGACGACACTCCGTGCTTGCGGATCTCACTTAGCCCGGCGGGGGCTGGATGACTTCACATTGGCCTAAGCGCGAGGTTGCTGGCGTGGAGAGGGCACGCGGGTCGATAAGCTTGCCGGCGGAGGATTCGCCTAGTGGCCTAGGGCGCACGCTTGGAAAGCGTGTTGGGGGCAACCCCTCGCGAGTTCGAATCTCGCATCCTCCGCCGGTCTGACTTGCGCAAACGTCAGCTGTTAGTGTTTCACGCGCGAATCGGGCCCTGCCAGCTATGCGCAGGGGAGGAGTGACTGCCGGTGCCAGCCGGCTGCCGAACACCAGCTCCGCCGATAGCGCGGGCTTCGGGTCCTTGAGGTCTGTCCGTTCACGCATGCAGATCAGCGTGATCTGGCACTCTCTTCACCGAGAGCCCCTAGTCGTTCGATGCGCGCCAGGACTGCGGCAGCACCGTCCTCGTCTGCGATCCTGCGCGCCAGGCTGGCCGCCCGCTCCCGGTAGCAGGGTTCGCCGAGACACTCCCGCAGAGCGCCGGCGAGGGTTTCGGCGGTCAGCTTTCCGAAATAGACCGGCTCCGGAGCCACACCCAAGCTATGAAGCCGATGCGCCCAGAACGGCTGGTCGGCAAGCACTGGCACCGCGACGGCTGGCAGCCCGGCACGCAGGCCCCGGTCGGCCTAGCCCAGCCGGCCTGGACCACGGCCCGCACACCGGCACGTGTCACTGCGTCTGCGATCACTACCAGTAGCCGGACACCTGTACCTCTGACGGCCAGTCCGCCGGGCGCGGCACGACAAGCGGGCTGAAGCCGTGGCACACCGGCCACGTGGTGTCTTCCGCCCCGTCTCCGCCGCCAGCCGGGGTGGCTGGCAGGCCCGTTCGGTCCCGCAAGCGCGGCAGGATGTCCGCGTACAGCGACCCGGCTCCGGCCAACAGCGCCCGCCCGGCGACCAGGTTCGCGGCCGGGTTTGCCTCACCGGGCTGGGGCAGACCGGGCAGCGCGAACTCCCCGGTCGGGACGGCTGGCGCGAGGTAAGTGCCCATGCTGGGCAGGCCTAGGGCCTCGGCGGCCAGGCGGCTCAGCGGCGCCGGGCCCAGCGCGGTTAGCACCACGTCGGCAGCCTGGTCGGCGGCAGCCACGATGCCCTCACCCAGCCCTTCGAGGAACCGGACGGTGTCCGACCGGGCCCCCTCGCCCGCCCCGGCCGCCATCCTGGCCCGCACGAGTTCCCTGGGATCGCCCGGCAGCGGCCGGTACTCCAGCCCGCACCTGCGGACCAGCCCGGCGAATGTCTCGTGGGCGGCCAGGGCGACCTGATGGCCCGCCTGCTGCAGCCGCTGGCCGAGCCCGGTGAAGGGCGCGACATCACCCTGGGAGCCGGCCGTGACGATCAAGACCCGCACGTCGACGATCGTACCGATCCCAGCCCGAACCCGGCTTTCGAAGCCGGCCCCAGTTCAGCTTCGCCCGGCCGACGGGCCCCTTGTAGCGGGCGGATGACAAGGTCCCAATTCCGTTACCGTCGGGTGTGCTTCCCGTGGTCCGAGTCACGCGCGGAAGAACTCCGGCAGCTAGGGCGCATCGAGCCGATTTCGCACTAAGCCCAGCTGTCGGAATGACTCGGCCGCAGCTTCACCGCCGCCGACAAGCCGTTCCACCTCCCAGAACTCGTGCTCCGAGCCCGCGGGCTGGCTGATACCGCAGAGCAGGTCGGGATGTCACGATAGGCTTATATCACGATAGGATGGTTTTTTAACACTGAGCCTGCGCACGACGTCCGCGCGGCCGGGAACGAGGGCGCTATCGCGGTCGACAGAGACTTCGAGCCCGGTGCGGGCGCGTCAGCTACGCCGTGGCGACTGAGCAGCAACCAGCGACTGTCGCCATGGCTGCGGCGCACACTGGGCAACAGGATTGGCTTCGCGATCGTTGCTGCGCTCCCGTTCGTGTTTCTCGCCGCTCTGACGCTTTATCCTCTGCTCCAGCAGATGCTCGGCAGCTTCTACACCTGGTACCAGCTCAAGCCGAGCGCGTTTATCGGCGTGGCCAACTACACACGGCTATTCGGCGATTCAGTCGCCCGCCTGGCCGCGCTGCACACCTTTGTCTATGTGCTGGCGACGGTGCCATGCGAAGTAGGCCTCGGGCTGGCCGCCGCAGCTATGACCCTTCGGACCAGGCGCGGGCAGCCCCTGCTTATCGCGCTGTTCATCCTGCCGCTGGTGGTGCCGTGGCCGGCTGCGGCGCAGCTATTTGAGCAGGCGCCCGGATGGTCACACCTGTACGACAATTCCGCGTTCCTGTCTGTGCTCCTGATTGTGATCGGCATCTGGAAAGGAACCCCGTGGTGCTACCTGCTGCTGCTTGGCGCGCTGAGCATCAGTCCGGCCGAGGTCTTCGAGGCGGCACGGATGGACGGCGCGCACGGCATCGCATACTGCCGCCGGATACTGCTGCCGGCCGTCCGGCCGATGCTCGTATTCGTCGTCGTCCTGCGCATCCTGGCCGAAGCGCAGAACCTGACTTCGGTCACTCTGCTCACCGGTGGCGGGCCGAGCTTCACCACACAGGTCTCGGCCTACTACGGGTACGAGATGGCATTCAGTTACTTCCAGTTCGGCGAGGCGGCAGCGCTGGGGACACTACTCGGTGCTGTCCTCATCGCCGTCGCACTGGGCGGCTGGAAGCTTGCGTGGCCCCGCAAGGCCGCTGCGTCTGCGCCCGCGACGGCAAGTGCGGGTGCGGCCCTAGCCGCTTGGGGGCCAAGTGACAGGCCCGCCGTCGAGCGCCAGCGCGCCGCGGCGCAGACCCGTCTCGCACGCGGCGCCCGCCGGGTGAAGCGCCGGGGCCTAGCCCATTCGATGGCCTGGGCCAGCCGCGGCCGATGGATCCTGCTTGTCGTCATGGTCGCTGCGGTGCTGCTCCCGTTCGCTGGCGGAGCCCACGGCCTGGCGACCTCTCACGGCCTCAGCGGCTATGGCGGCCCGGGCGGCCATCCGCGGCCCGCTGGAATAAACTTCAGCGCATTCGACGTGCAGTGGCAACTGATCGACACCGGCCTGCGCAACAGCGCGATCGTGACCGTCGGCACTCTGATCGCCACGCTGCTGCTGGCCATTCCGGCGGCCTACCTGCTCGCCCGCAAGAAGTTCCGGCTGAACGGGGCGCTGTTCGTCTTCGTGTTGTTCACGCTGGCGATCCCGGGCGTAGTCATCATCCTGCCAGAGGTCGAGGAAATGGCTCGGCTGCACCTTGTGAACACCCACCTCGGCCTCATCTGCCTCTACACGGCGGCGAACCTGCCCATGGCGGTGTTCTTCCTGCGTCCCGCGTTCGCGAGCGTCCCCGAGCCGCTTGTGGAGGGCATGCGGGTTGATGGAGCCACCGGGCCGGTGGTGATGCGACGGCTGTTCCTGCCGTTCACGGCACGCACGATGGTCGGCGTGGCCCTGCTCGTGGTCGTCTTCGTGTGGAACGAGCTGCCGCTGGCCGTCGTAATGATCAACAGCCAGTCGCTGCAGACCCTGCCGGTGCTGATCGCGCTGGGGATCGGGGGAAGCGGTTCACTCCAGGCGAGCTGGATCTCGATGGCCCCGCCACTGCTGCTGTTCCTCATCACGCTGCCGTACTTCCGGCGCGGGCTAATCACCGGGAGCCTGCTGTAAGGCCTGCCCCGCAAGGTCCAGGTCGCTGGCCTGAGCGATCTGCGATAGGCAAGGCACCGCCTGTCGGCGATGGCGTTCGGTCAGTTAATGAGGAATGACCGGCGCCACAGGGAGCTGCCGGGGTGGCCGATCAGGCCTGCCTCATCGAGGAACGACACGAGCTTCTCGCCGCCGTACCTGAGGGTCTGCCGGTGGTAGGGGTTCGCGAGCGCGGCGCGCCTGGCAACCCGGGGGTCCAGCCCTACTGAGAGGTAGACCCTGGGATTGATCATGACCCTGGACAGGATGAGCGCGGTCCTGGCCAGAGTGAGCCGATGGTAAGACAGCTCATATCGCGGCATCCGCGCCATGCTGGCGACAAGCTCGGCTCGGGCGAAGCCGACGTGCCTCGCCTCCTCGGTGATATGGATCCGGCAGATCATTCTGATGAGCGGCTGGATGGACTCGTCATCGACGATCTCACGCTGGAACCGATCGATGACCTCTTCGCCGATCAGGATCGCCCCCCACAGCGAGGGCCCGTGCGCGATCGCCGACAGGAGAGCGCCAAGCTGCCGGATCACTGAAGGAGGCAGGTAACACGGGGTCCCGAGCCGGTCGATCATCTTGGTGAACATGATCGTGTGCCTAGTCTCCTCGCCGAGCTCGGCGAGTGCGTACTGCACGTGCTGGCTCATCGGATCGCGGGTGTACGCCACGCGGGCCAGCATCCGCATCAGCACCGCCTCGAGGAAAATCCCCGTCGACGCCACGCTTACCGCCTCGTGCTTGCCAAGCTCGACTCTCTGCTCCGGGCTGAGCTGGTCATACAGGCTCGTTCCGTAGAGCGAGCAGCGATGCGGCAGCAGGTATGCCTTGTCTGGTGCCAGCGGTGCCGACCAGTCGACGTCGACGTCGGGGTCGTAGGCCTTCGCGGCGGTGGAACGGAGCAGGCGGTCGGCGACGTGTTCTGTGTCGGTCGTCGTCACGGATGGCCTCCCCAGAATCGGGGCAAGTAGCTATGACTTCCGGTAACTGTTACTTCTGGTAGCATCAGCCCTGTGACCGAATCTGTCAACCCCAGTCCTACCCGCGATGCGCGGAAGGACCGGTGGACGTCGCACCGGGATGAGCGCCGCCGGCAGTTTGTCGACGCTGCGCTCCGCGTGCTCGACGCTGTTGGTCCCGAGCTGCCGATGGACGCTGTCGCCGCGGAGGCCGGCGTATCCAAGCCGGTGCTCTACAGATACTTCAGTGACAAGGCTGCTCTCGTGGACGCGCTGGCTGAACGTGGTTCCGAGATCCTGCTTGCCAGGCTGCTGCCGGCAATCAACTCCTCCGGGCCGGTGCTCGACCGCATCTCCGGCGCGGTAGGCGGATACTTCGCGGTGATCGATGAGCATCCGAACCTGTACTGGCTGATCGCGCGCCGCGGTCGTGCCGAGCCTGGGCAGGGGCGGGCAGCGGTTCATCCCGACAAAGAGTCGATTGCGAACGCGCTGACCGCAGTATTCGGCGACTACCTGAGGCTGTTCGGCCTCGACTCGGGCGGCGCTGAACCGTGGGCGCACGGAATAACCGGGCTCGTGCAATCGACCGGCGAATGGTGGCTGCAGCGGCGTTCGATGAGCCGCGTTCATATCGTCGGCTATGTCACGCAATTGATCTGGGCGGCGGTTACCGGGATATTGCGCGAGGCCGATATCGAGCTTGATCCTGCCGAGCCGCTCCCCGCGATCAAGCCGCGCCTGAGCCTGCACCAGGCGGATCGCGCATGAGCGCTCACGAGGACGGCTACTCAGGACCGGCGCGGCTTGTCATCGGCCATGAGGTATTCGACGTCCAGGTGGAGTTGCGAGGCCACTTCGAGCCGATCGACGGCCGGTACCACTGGTACGGACGGATCGCCAAGAGCGACGCGCTGGCGGCGGTGCTGCGCGGGCTGAAGACTGCCGGGAACATCCACACGCCGCACGGCAATAGCCAGTGCGAGGTGGCCGAGCCCGACACGTGGGACAGATACCGCATCACCGGGTATTCGACTCCCCCGTTTCAGCTGGAAGGGTAGCCAGGCCTACGAGATCCGGGTCGCCGCTGCGCCGTGCCTTCGCATGTCACAAGTTGCTGGGCTAACGGGTCGTATGGGCGGGCAGTACGACCGACAAGGAGGCCACCATGGATGCCCGACTGAACTACCACAACAGCGCCGTCGCGGCGAAGTTCGCTAAGTACATCAACTCGGCAGGGGCCGTCGTCACTGAGTCGACGCTGCCGCATGCGACGCAGGAGCTAGTGAAAATCCGGGCAAGCCAGATCAACGGCTGCGCCGCCTGCACCGACATGCACACCAAGGACGCTGAGCACGCGGGGGAGAGCTCGGCACGGCTCAACCTTGTCGCAACGTGGCGGGAGGCCTCGGTCTTCACTGAGGCCGAGCGCGCTGCGCTCGACCTCACCGAGCAGGGCACCCGAATCGCCGATGCTGCTGGTGGTGTCCCCGACGAGGTCTGGGTGAATGCAGCCAAGCATTACGACGATGAGCAGCTAGCTGCGCTGGTGTGCCTTATCGCGCTTATCAATGTCTACAACCGCCTTAACGTCATCACGCGGCAGCCGGCCGGCGACTATCAGCCTGGCCAGTGGGGATAGCAACTGCGGCGAGCGCTGCGGCTAGGTCTCGTGAGCCCATTCGCCGATCTACACCTCGTGCGGTGCGTCCTCGTGCGGTGCGTCCGCGTCCAGGTCAGCTTCGGCGAGGAGGCGGGTGCCGGCAGCGGGGTCACGCAGCAGGGCGGCGATCAGGTGCCTGGTCGGCCACCGGCCACAAGCCCAGGCCAATCCGCAGGCGAGCCCGTCCGCTCCGGCCGCGTGCACGGTGCCATCTGCGTAGCGCCACGGCACGTCGATGCCGTCCACGACGAGGCGGTTATGAGCGAGGTACGTCGCTGGCGCGTCCGGCAGCACAACGCGGACCACCGCTGGTACAGCAGTGCGCTCCGGTGTCGACTCGACCCGTGCGCTGACTTCCTCTGAGGCCAGTGCTATGTCGAGCAGGTCGGCGAGCTGGGACGCCAGGTGGTGCGGTGCCAGCACCAGTGGCTGATCAGCTACCAGGGGCAATAGGTCTGGTGAGTCGAGAACCAAGACATCGGCAGCGTCAGCGATCACAACCTCGTCGCGACGCACGGCTCGGACCCGATCCGGAGGTTCGGCGTGCGCGACTGCGGCCATCGCAATCCACAGCGCCCGCAGCTGCGCTCGCATAACTGGCCGCCCCGGGTCAGCGAGCCGGCTCAGCAGCTCGTCCGCGCCGCCAGGCTCAGCCAGGAGCTCCGCGAGTGAGGTGCGAACTCCGAGCGCGCGCGCGAACGCGGGGTCCGAGGGTAGTTCGGCCTCGTCGTAGAGGCCCGCGAGTAGCGGATCGGCGTCGGCCACCCGCAGATCACCGGGCTTGCGGCCGCCGAGGACCGGATGGTTTCGCAGCCACCAGCTGGTGTATGACGGCACGTCCGCGTAGCGGCCATCGGCGAGGAGCACTCTGGTCGGCTCGATGACCGCTGCCCGCAAGGATGGTGCTGCAAGCAGTTCCAGTGCTCGCTGCCACCGCGCTTGGTCGACAAGCTCAAGATCGCGGACGGCCACCAGTTCCGGTACTACGAGCGGAACGCCGCCGCCAAGCCGCGTGCGCATTTCGGCAGCCCAGTCGGCTGCGGCGTCAAGATCGAGGTCATCAGCATCAATAACAACGTCCTCGGCAACAAGAGTGCTGAACGACGACAGGACGCCAACTGCCTCAAGTGGTGCGGTGCCGTAGCGCGCGAGCGTCGCCGGGCTGACGGTGCCGAACGGAGTGTCGGAGCCGACCACCTCCGCCAGCGGTCCGCCCGGCAGCAGTAGCTCACCCGCCGGATACCATTCGCCGTCCACCCCCGGCAATGCCAGGTCAGCGAGCCATGGGTAGTCACCTGCCCGCAGACGTGCTGCTGCGACAAGACTGAGCACAGCGTCCGCGATCGGCCCTGGATCCTCCTCGTCATAGGACGCTGCGACGGCCGCGCGCACTGCTGGGTCGGAGAGGACGCCCTGCGGCGCCGCCTCGACCGCGCCCAGCCGGGTCAGCAGCGGATGCACTGCGCCGGAATGAATCACCCGGAAGCCAAGTACGGCCAGCGACTTGGCGTGCTCCAGCCCAGGGCCAGGCAACAGGAGTCCGCGGGGGCCGCGCACCAGCCGGCCGTCCGCCAGGGGGACAGGCAGCGCACCGAGCTCGCCGAGCTGTGCAGGCTGTGCGGCGGCCAGCACCTCATACAGGTGCCGCCACCAGGCGGGTTCGCGATCCAGTGAGGCGAGGATGTCGACCAGTTCGGCCAGCCCCAGCCGCCGGACCCCGAGCACCCCGTACGCGGGGTGTCGGGCCGGGCCGACTACCAGGTCGGGCAACACCCGCGCGATGGTGTCGGGGAGACCGGTCAGGTCCGAGTCAAGTACGACCGCATCGCGTGGCCGGACCCGATGGCCAGCCTGCTCGGCGGCAGGAAGGAAGGCGGTGTCGGGCAGCAGGCTCAGTATCCTGCCGCGCAACTGCGCGTCCAGCTCGCCCTTGGCTACCGGAGACGGGACCAGGTCGAGCACGCTTCCGGGCGCCAGTCTGGGCAGCAGCGCCGCGTAGACCTGGGCGGCTTGACCGAGCAGGAACTCGGTGAGCGGGCCCGGCGCGACGTGCCGGCGGTCGGGACTGAGCGGGAACGAGGCAAGCAGCAACGCGGGGAGACCGAGAGGCTCATCTGTGGGCGTTGGCGCATGCACGACGGCGCTGATTCCGGCGGGCAAGCGTCGAGCGGCGGCTGCCAGATCAGAGTTTTCACTGTCGGCGGCAACCGGAACCGCCCACCGCACCCACCAGGACGGACCCGGCGCGGGCGAATCCGGCGCGGGCGAATCCGGCGCGGGCGAATCCGGCGCGGGCGAATCCGGCGCGGGCGAATCCGGCGAGGATGGCACCGCTCTCTCCTCGGCGGGGCGGTCGGCCAGGAGCCGCGGATCAATCTGTCCGCCGGATCCCGCCGTCCTCCATTTGCCGACGGCACCGTCGACCGCGATCGTGATGCCGTCACCGTCGTGCTCGGCGGTGAGCACTCGAGTCACGCCGTCGACTTCGATCTCGATGCGGCCGAGAGCAGGCAGGGCGAGCAGCAGCGCGGGTCCGGTCTCCGCGAGCAGGCGCTCAACGAGCCGGACAGCGGCCCCGTCACGCAGCGGCAGCGTTACCGCCGTCGCGAAGCCTTCTGGTGGCGCGCCCATCGCGGCAAACGGCAGCCGGAGCACCGGCAGCTGGCCTGACCGCCGGGCGAGCTCGGCGGCTACGCCGGGTATCTCCCTGACGAGATCGCCAGCTGCACTGCGCGACCAGGCCACCGCGCCGGTGAGCGAGGCGATCTGCGGCTCATCGCTGACGGCAGCAGCCGCGGCGAAGCCCACGCCGAACCTGCCGACCGTGGCCTCGCGCAGGCCGCCGAAACTGCCGCCGAACTCTCGTTTGCTCGACGCCCGCAAGGTGGACAGCGCCGCTACGCCCGCCGCGTCGAGCGGCGCTCCGGTATTGGCAGCCACCAGCGTCCCGTCGCGCAGTGTGAGCCTGAGGTGGCCGGGCACTCCCGCGCGGGCCGCGGCGTCGGCGGCATTCTGCGCCAGTTCCACGACGACACGGTCGCGGTAACCGCCGAGCGCATAGTCCTCTTCCGCATTGGCGTCTTCGCGAAACCGGGCGGGCGACGCCGTCCAGGCTTGCAGTACCGTACGCCGCAGCTCCGCGGTACCAAACGGGTCCGCCTGGCCGTGCTGCACCGTAACGATCCGCCTCTCGCTTCTTCGCCACACCGATCTGGGTATGAGCGCGGTAACGGCCGGAGCATAGCCTTGCGCGAGCTGCGTTAGCTGATGAGGGAGACAGGAACATGGGCATCGAGAAGCCGGAAGTCGACTTCCCCGGCGGCGAGCCGCCGACCGAGCTGGAGATCACCGACATCTGGGAGGGTGACGGAGCCCTCGCGAAGGCGGGCGACACAGTGCAGGTGCACTACGTCGGCGTGGCCTATTCGACCGGCGAGGAGTTCGACGCGAGCTGGAGCCGCGGCGCCCCGCTGGAGTTCCGGCTCGGCGTCGGGCAAGTCATCGCCGGCTGGGACCAGGGTGTCCAGGGCATGCGAGTGGGCGGCCGCCGTCAGCTGATCATTCCACCCGCGCTGGCTTACGGCGATCGCGGTGCCGGACGTTCCATAGCCCCTGGCGAGACCTTGATCTTCGTCTGCGACCTCGTCTCAACCTGACCGTTGGCACTTGGTCAGTCGGCGGCGACTTCTTCGGCCGGAGTTACCCCTGCGGCAACAATCTTCAGGAACGAGGCCGCACACCGGAATGTCGCCACGACAGGCCGCCCGGCTAGCCGGGACTGGTAGGCCTTGTACCGGGTCATCTCCCACTCCAGGCCGCGCGGTGACATCAACTCTCCGGTCGGCTCTGGCAGCGACGTCCAGGTCCAGTCGCGGGCGTGAGGCGGGCCTGCGGCGCCGGAGATGCCCCGGATGAAGTCACCGCGGTCGATGTCGTGGCCGATCTGGTTGCGGACAAAGCGAAGGCCGGCCAGCGTCTCCTCGACCTCGAGCCGGCTGGCGTTGCTGCGGCCCGCCAGCTCGCTGTCGTAAATCTCCGGGTGATAGCGGACGAAGTTTCCGTCGACGATTGTGACCCACCAGACGGCTTCGCTAATCACGGCGAACGCCCGTCGGCGGTCAAGTCCGGCGACCCTGGGCAGCCGCTCCGTCGCCTCGGTCATCGCGGCTACTGCCCACGCGAGCGCGCTCGTGCCGTCCGCTGGATTTGCCCGGTCGGAGCGGTTCCAGGCGACGCGGCACCGCGCCGAGCAGAACCGCGCGTGCTCCCGGCGTGGGGTGAACGGGGTAGCGCACTGCTCGCACTCCCGCGTGTCGTTCACGTCACAATGTTACGCGTAACGCGGCAGGGACCGGTCGGACAGCCATGCCACCATGGGCAGAAGCGCGCCGTTACTCCGTCGTTAGGTGTGACCGGGCATCCTGGAAGCGTGAGAGTGCTGGTGGTCGAGGACTCGCGGTCGTTGGCTGACGTGCTGGTCGAAGGGCTGCGCGACCAGGGCATGGCAGTTGACGCCGCTCATGATGGGCTGGAGGCGGCGGCCAAGCTCGATCTCAATGCTTATGACGTCGTGGTGCTCGACCGGGATCTGCCCGGCATTCACGGCGATGTCCTGTGCCAGATGATCACAGATCACGACGATCGGGTCATGGTGCTGATGCTGACCGCGGCGGATGCACCGGGCGACCGGGTAACTGGCCTTGGCCTCGGGGCGGACGACTACCTGGCCAAGCCTTTCCATTTTCCTGAGCTCGTCCTCCGGGTCCGGGCTTTGGCTCGGCGCCAGCCCTCCGCCCGTGGCCGACTCCTGCGGGCAGCCGGGGTAGAACTCGACCCGGTGCGGCGGATCGTCACGCGTGACGGGCGCCAACTGGACCTGTCGGTGAAGGAGTTCGGCGTGCTGGAGGCGCTCCTGCGTGCCAGCCCGGCCTACCTGCGCGCCGAAGACCTGCTCGAACAGGTCTGGGACGAACACGCTGACCCGTTCACCAACACGGTGGCCGTGACCATCGGGCGCCTGCGCAGGAAGCTGGGCGATCCGTCGGTGATCTCAACGACTCCGAGCGTGGGCTACCGGATAGCGCGCGATAGCGGCTGATCTCACCAAACGCAGGAAAGGGTGCCTACCCAGGAAAGGGCGCTTGTCCAGCACCTTTTTGTACGTGATCATGGTCGGAGCCGGGTCTCGGGCGGCCGCATCCGGCACCGCGGCTAGACTGTCAGCCAGACCCCTCGCACGGCGTTCATCCCGCCAACCCCCCCAGGGCCGGAAGGCAGCAAGGGTACGCGGGCTCTGTCGGGTGTGCGGGGGGTCCTTTTGCCGCCCCGGTGGTGGAATCCCGGCAAGAATGAGGGTCATGACAGGCGACGCCCGAAAGCCAGGCCGCATTACTGGCGAAGCGAGCCAGCCAGACAGCCCGCCGTCGGGCCTTCCTGCCGCTCCGCTTGCGCTCTACCGCAGGTACCGCCCGGCCAGCTTTGCTGAGGTCAAGGGCCAGGACCACGTTACCGAGCCGCTCCGGCAGGCGCTTCGTAGCGGCCGGGTGCACCATGCCTACCTGTTCAGCGGGCCTCGTGGGTGCGGCAAGACCTCCAGCGCCCGGATCCTGGCGCGCTCGCTGAACTGCGAACAGGGCCCGACCCCCGACCCGTGCGGCAAATGCGCATCCTGCATCGCGCTCGCACCGGCCGGACCCGGCAGCATTGATGTGATCGAGATCGACGCGGCGTCGCACGGCGGCGTCGATGACGCCAGGGACCTGCGGGAACGTGCCTTCTACGCCCCGGTCTCGGGCCGCTTCAAGATCTACATCATCGACGAGGCCCACATGGTGACTGGCGGGGGGTTCAACGCGCTGCTCAAGCTCGTGGAAGAGCCGCCGCCGCACCTGAAATTCGTGTTCGCCACCACCGAGCCGGACAAGGTCATTCCCACCATCAGGTCGCGGACCCACCATTATCCGTTCCGGCTGGTCCCGCCCGCCGTACTGCGCGAGCACCTGGAGCAGATCCTCGCGGCCGAGGGCGTGCCGTATGAGCCTGCCGTCCTGCCGGTTGTCATTCGCGCGGGAGCGGGCTCGGTTCGGGATGCACTGTCCGTACTCGACCAGCTCATGGCGGGCTCGGACGAGTCGGGCCTGCACTATGACCGGGCCATTGCCTTGCTTGGCTACACCGACGACAGGTTGCTCGACGAGGTCATCGAGGCGTTCACGGCTGGCGACGGTGCGGCCGTCTTCCACGCCATTGACCACGTCGTCGAGGCTGGCCACGACGCTCGCCGCTTCGCTGCTGACCTGCTCGACAGGCTGCGCGACCTGATCGTGCTGTCGGTAGTGCCAGGTGCGGCGTCGACTGGCCTGATCGACGCACCCGCCGACCGGGTGGAGCAGCTGACCGCCCAGGCAGCCGCGCTCGGTCAGGTCGCGCTGACCAGAGCGGCCGAGATCATCAGCGCGGGGCTCGTGGAGATGCGCGGCGCGACATCACCTCGGCTGTTGCTGGAACTGATGTGCGCTCAGGTACTACTGCCGACTGGCAGCGATAACAGCAGCCTGGCCGAGCGGCTTGACCGGCTGGAGCGCGAGCTGGCGGCCGGGCAGAGCCGTCAGCGCCCATCACCCGGTCAGCAGTCACCCGGTCAGCAGTCACCTGGTCAGCAGTCGACGCCGGTGGCGCCGCTGCAGCCGAGGGTGCAGCAACAGAGGGTGCAGCAACAGAGGGTGCAGCAACAGGCAGAACGGCAGTCGGCGGGTGCTCAGCCGCCGGCGGCAAAGCGCCCGGTCGGCCAGCCTCCGGTCGCCCAGCCTCCGGTCGGCCAGCCTCCAGCCGATACCGAGGCACTGCGAGCGCGCTGGCCCGACGTGCTGGCCGCCCTCCAGAGCAAGCGGCGCGTTGCCTGGATGCTGCTCAGCAATGTAACGGTGGAGTCGCTCGCCGACGGTGCGCTGACGATTGCGTTTGCCAAGCCAGGGGACGCTAAGGGTTTTGTGACCAGCGGATCCGATAAGGACCTCGGAAACGTGCTTTCTGAACTGTTCGGGATGACGCCCCAGATCAGGAGCACGGTGCTGACCAGCGTTGCCGGCGCCGGGCCTGGCGGCTCAAGCCAGAACCTCGAGATGGAAACGCGGCCTGCCAACCCCCAGCCTGCTCACGAGACCCCGCGGCCCGACCAGCCACGACCAGCAGAAGATCCGCCTGGCCCGCGCGGGAACCAGGCCCGGCGCCAGCCAACGTCATCCGGCCAGTCCTCGCCGCCCAGTCGGCCGGTCCGGCCTGCATCGCCGGCCGCTGGTAGCGAACCCGAACCCTCGGACCTGCAGGCACCTGACGGGCTGACCGGAACGGATCTGATCGAGCGCGAGCTGGGCGGCCGGATCATCCAGGAGCTGGACGGGTCCTGACCGCCGCGCCGCGCCACTTCCGCCGGAGTGCCCGCCGCGTGCCGCGGCGGGGCGCAGGCCGTAGGCTCGGTGTCGAGGACAGTCCGGACTAAGGAGGTCGCGTGGAGCCGGGTGGCCAGCTCGATATGCAGCAGTTGCTCGCGGCGGCCGCTGCAATGCAGAGCCAGCTCATGAATGCGCAGCAGGAACTTGCTGACGCCGAGGTGCAGGGAACGGCCGGGGGTGGCCTCGTCCGGGCCATCGTCAACGGCCAGGGTGAGCTGGTCGATCTCGCGATCGACGCGGCGGCTATCGATGCGGGCGAGCCGGAGGAGACCGCGCAGACCATTTCTGACCTCGTGCTTGCGGCCTACCGGGACGCCTGCCGGGCTGTTGACGACCTGCAGCAGCAGACCATGGCGCCGTTCGCCGCCGGCTTCGGCGGGGGCGGCGCTGGCGGCTTGCCAGGAATGCCGGATCTCAGTGGCTTTCCGGGTCTTCCGGGCGTGGGTCCCGCCAGCCAGCCGGGCGAGACGCGGCCGCCGAGCGTGCCCGGCCAGCCGGATCCCGACGAGCCGTCAACCGAGGATCGTCCTCCTGCCGACGAGAGCTGAGGCGGGGCCGCGGTGTATGAGGGCGTTGTCCAGGATCTGATCGAGGAGCTCGGCCAGCTGCCGGGAGTTGGGCCCAAGGGAGCGCAGCGGATCGCGTTCTTCCTCCTCTCCGCTGACCCGGCCGACGTCAAGCGGCTGGCCGCCGTCCTGTTGGAGGTCACCGAGCGCGTCAAGTTCTGCCGGGTGTGCTTCAACGTGGCCGAGGATGACGAGTGCCGAATCTGCAAGGACACGCGCCGCGACCCCTCAGTGATCTGCGTCGTGGAGGAGCCTAAGGATGTCGCGGCAATCGAGAAGATCCGCGAATTCCGGGGCCGCTACCACGTGCTGGGCGGCGCGATCAGCCCGATCGACGGCGTCGGGCCGGATGACCTGCGGATCAAGGAGCTGATGACGAGGCTCGCCGACGGCGCGGCGACGGAGATCATCCTGGCCACGGATCCGAACCTGGAGGGCGAGGCAACCGCTACTTACCTGGCGCGGATGATCAAGCCGATGGGGCTGCGGGTTACCAGGCCCGCCAGCGGCTTGCCGGTCGGTGGCGAGCTTGAATACGCCGATGAGGTCACGCTAGGCAGGGCATTCGAGGGACGGAGGCTGCTGGATGTCTGACTCGCCGGTCGAAGAGTGGCGGCCGCTGGCCGACCAGGTTGCCGGGAACTCGCGCGATTTCCTCGACGGCCTGACGGCTGTGGCCCGTGGTGAGGGCGCGGATGAGACCGTGCCGCTGCTGCTGCTCGAGGTGGCGCAGATGATGCTCGCCGGGGCTCAGCTTGGCGCTAGCAAGGACGTGATCCTGCCGAGCAACTGGGAGCCGGACGTGGGGGCCGACCCGGACGTCGACCTGGATGCCTTGCGCACGGGACTGGCCGTGCGGCTGGCCGGATTCGATGAATATGCCGAGATCTTTGACCCATTTGCCGATACGCAGGCCACCCCGTTCCGGCTCTCTGATGATCTGGCAGCCGTGGCAGCAGACCTTGTGCACGGGCTCCAGCATTACGAGGCGGGACGAGTAGCCGAGGCGCTGTGGTGGTGGCAGTACTCCTACGTCAACCACTGGGGCACCCACGGTGGCGCAGCACTCCGCGCCCTGCACTCAGTGGTCGCACATGCCAGGCTGGACGTCGCAGAGGAACCGGCGGCGCGCTAGCAGGCGGGTGCCTTGCGTAGACTCGGGGCTCCGGCCAGTAACGAACCGGCGCTGTGCGGCCGGATCGGAACTGGCGGTCAGCCAGCCTTACGGAGGAGCGGTCGCAGCCGTGGCTTTGGTGGTGCAGAAGTACGGGGGATCATCGGTCGCCGATGCCAATGGCATCAAGCGGGTCGCACAACGGATTGTCGGGACACGCAAGGCCGGGAACAGCGTGGTTGTCGTGGTATCGGCAATGGGAGATACCACCGATGAGCTCAGGGACCTGGCAAACCAGGTTAGCCCGGCGCCGCCCGGCCGCGAGCTGGACATGCTGCTGACTGCTGGCGAGCGGATCTCCATGGCGCTGCTGGCGATGGCCATCGCCAACCTTGGCCTGGAGGGACGTTCCTTCACCGGATCGCAGGCGGGCGTCATCACCGACTCCACCCATGGCAAGGCCAGGATCATCGACATCACGCCGGGGCGGATCCAGGCCGCGCTTGAGGACGGCGCGATTCCGATCGTGGCCGGCTTTCAGGGCGTCTCGCAGACCACCAAGGACATCACCACGCTGGGCCGCGGCGCATCAGACACCACCGCTGTCGCACTGGCCGCGGCGCTTGGCGCGGACTACTGCGAGATCTTCACCGACGTGGACGGCATTTTCACTGCCGACCCGAGGATCGTGCCGACCGCGAAGCAGATCCCGCGGATCTCCTACGAGGAGATGCTGGAGATGGCGGCCTGCGGGGCCAAGGTGCTCATGCTGCGGTGTGTGGAGTACGCCCGGCGGTACCAGATCCCGATTCATGTCCGGTCGTCGTTCAGCAACAGGGAAGGCACCTGGGTTGTCGACGCGGGCGGGGCAGCGGCAGTCACGGAAGGCGAGGCTATGGAGCAGGCGATCATCTCCGGCGTGGCGCAGGACCGCGGCGAGGCGAAGATCACGGTCGTGGGGGTGCCTGACAAGGTCGGTGAGGCCGCTCGGATATTCCGCGCCATCGCCGAGTCCGGCCTGAACATCGACATGATCGTTCAGAACATCTCGGCAGCCGCCACCGGCCGGACCGACATTTCTTTCACGCTGCCCAGAGATGACGGTCACACTGCGATGACGAGGCTCGGACAGCTGCAAGACGAGGTTGGCTTCGACTCGCTGCTCTACGACGACCGGATCGGCAAGGTCTCGGTCGTCGGCGCAGGAATGCGGTCGCATCCGGGCGTCAGCGCCACCTTCTTCGGCGCGCTGGCAGAGGCAGGCGTGAACATCGAGATGATCTCTACCTCCGAGATCAGGATCTCGGTCGTGGTCGACCAGAACGACGTAGACGTAGCCGTGGCCGCGGCGCACGAGGCATTCGATCTCGGCGACGGCAGCCAGAGTGCCGTGGTCTACGGAGGTACCGGCCGATGAGTGGCGCAGAATCTCGGCCGGTGCTGGCCATCGTCGGGGCGACCGGTGCCGTCGGGACCGTGATGCGCGGCATCGTTTCCGAGCGGGCCGACATCTGGGGCGAGATCCGCCTTGTGGCGTCGGCCAGATCCGCTGGGCGCAGGCTGCCAGTTCGCGGTCAGGACGTCGAGGTACAGGCACTCACGGCTGAGGTATTCGACGGCGTCGACCTCGCGATGTTCGACGTGCCCGATGAGGTGTCGGCGGAATGGGCCCCGGTCGCGGCGGCGCGTGGAGTCGTCGTGATCGACAAGTCGGGCGCGTTCCGGATGGACGCGCAGGTGCCGCTTGTCGTGCCGGAAGTCAATCCCGATGCGGCCTTCAACCGGCCAAGGGGCATCATCTCCGTGCCCAACTGCACGACGCTTTCGCTGATCGTGGCGCTGGCCGCGCTGCATCGCGCTTTCGGCCTGCGCGAGCTCGTCGCGGCGTCCTACCAGGCCGCATCCGGAGCAGGGCAGGCCGGTACCGATGCGCTGTATGACCAGCTGACCAAGGTGGCCGGGAACCGGACACTCGGGCAGCGGCCCGGTGACGTGCGTGCCGTCATCGGTACCGACGGGCCGTTCGGTGCGCCGCTCGCTCTGAATGTGGTGCCGTGGGCGGGTTCGATCCGTGACCAGGGCTGGTCGTCGGAGGAGATGAAGATCCGGAACGAGACGCGCAAGATCCTCGGCATGCCTGATCTGAGAATCACCGCCACGTGCGTGCGGGTTCCGGTGATTACCGGCCACTCACTTGCCCTGCACGCCGTCTTTGAGCGCGAGGTCAGCCGGGAAGACGCTCAGCAGGTGCTGCGCGAGTCGCCTGGCATCACGCTGGTAGACGATCCCGCCCGCGGGGAGTACCCGACTCCCGTGGACGTTGCGGGCCTGGATCCGACCCTGGTCGGTCGGGTGCGACAGAACATGGATGACCCGCGCGCACTCGACTTGTTCGTCTCCGGTGACAACCTGCGCAAGGGAGCGGCACTCAACGCCGCGCAGATCGCCGAGCTGCTGGCGCCGAGCCTCGCGTAGCGCGTAATTCGACGCAGCCGTCGTTTGTCGGGCAGGCTTGCGCGCATGGACCGGTCGTTCACGCTTGCGGAGGCTCGCGCACTCCTTCCCGGCGTGCTGGCGCGTATCGATGAACTCGTCGATGTGCGGGCAAGCCTGATTGAGATTCAGGCCGCGCTGGCCGCCGGCGAGCGTTCCCAGCTCGGCGGCCTCCCCGAAGCGAAGGGATACCAGGCTCGGCTGAGCGAGCTGCTCAGCTGGTTCGGTACGGAGGGCCTCGAGCTCAAGGGCATCGCGCCGCTGCTGTTGGACTTCCCCTCGGAGATCGACGGTGAGCCGGTGCTGCTCTGTTTGCTTGAGGGCGAGCGCGAGCTTCGGTGGTACCACAAGCTCGCACATGGCTTCGCTGGTCGGCGCAGGATCGATTAGAGCCCGCCGGCGATCTGCTCCGCGTAGATCTGGCGCATGACCCTCCTGTGCTCGTCATCATCGAGTTCGTCGATGAACAGCCTGCCATTCAAGTGATCGATCTCGTGCTCGAGGCACCTCGCTAGCTCACCTGTTCCGGAAACGACAACCTGCTGCTGCTCGAGGTCTAGTCCGGCAGCGGTGACGGCCACAGACCGGTGCCGGATCGCGCTGACGCCGGGGATCGAGAGGCACCCTTCGAGCCCCTCTGCGCCACCGCTGACTTCAGTGATCCGCGGGTTGATCAGGTAACCGAGCTGCCCGTCCACATTGTAGGAGAACGCGGCCAGGTTGGAGCCGATCTGGTTGGCGGCAAGCCCAGCTCGGCCCGGTTCCTGCACGCTATCGAGTAGGTCCTCGACGAGGATAGCCAGGCCGGCATCGAACCGGGTTACCTGGTCGCTGGGAGTCCTCAGGATCGGGTCACCCAGGTAGCGCAGTGGGCGGATGCTCACTGTCGCACCTGACCGTCGACGCTATCGACCGTCAGCTTGCCGAGGCGGTCGAGTACCAGCTGGTGCCAGGTCAGTTCGGCGTGAATGCGCATGCGGGCATGCTCGACGACTAGGTCGTCGGCGACCGTCTGGCCCGGCCAGGTGCGCTCCTGCTGATGCTCAAGCTGGCTAGCCTGCGCGGACAGAACGCGCATCCGGTCTTCGACGTATCCGCGCAGCACCTCCTCGCTCAGGTCACTGCTCATCGCGAGGGCGAGGTCGACTGGATCGGGCTGAATCCTGATTTCCTGTAGTGCCTCGGCGCGCAGTGCCCGGAGCTCACGGCGGCCTTCGATGGTTATGCCATACACAGTGCGGGCCGGCAGCTGGCCGTCCTGCTCTGTCCGCAGCGGCTCGATCAAGCCTTCTCCGGCCAGGCGATGCAACGCGCTGTACAACGATCCTGGCTGGACCTCCGACCATCGTTGAGTGCGGTCAATACGAGCATCGCGCCTCAGCTGATGGCCGTACATCGGCCCGTGTTTTGCCAGGGCGCCTAGGACAAACAAACGGGTCGGATTCACTGACCTAGTAAAACACGACTGCTCAAATTTGACTAACGCTGACCAGCGGAATCGCGTCCTCAGCCAGGCAACCAGGCGATGTAGAAGATACTGAGGCCGAGCGCGACGAATAGTGCGGAGACGAGCCAGAACCTCATGACTATGGTCGCCTCAGCCCATCCCAGCACCTCAAAATGATGTTGCAGCGGCGCCATCCGGAAAACGCGCCGGCCGGTTCTCTTGAACACTCCGACTTGGATCACGACCGAGAGCGTGATGATCACGAACAGGCCGCCGAGTATCACGAGCAGCAGCTGGGTCTCGGTGCAGACGGCAAGGCCCGCGAGGACGCCGCCGAGTGCAAGCGACCCGGTATCGCCCATGAAGATCTTCGCCGGCGGCGCGTTCCACCACAGGAATCCGATGCAGGCCCCGAGGGCCGACGCAGCCACCACGGCTAGGTCGAGTGGGTCGCGCACAGCAAAGCAGTGCGCCGAGACCGGCACACCCGTACAAGGGTTGCGCAACTGCCAGTTCGCGATCAGCACGTAGGCAGCCAGCACCAGGATGGTCACTCCTGTCGCCAGCCCGTCCAGGCCATCAGTCAGGTTGACTGCGTTCGACCAGGACCCGATCATGAAAACCACCCACAGAGCGAACGGCACGACGCCGATCGCCGGGCCGATGTCCCGCAGGAATGAGACGTACGCGCTGGCAGGCGTGAGGTCATACGCATTCGGGTAGCGCAGCACCTCGAGTGCGAATACGACCCCAATCAAGGACTGGCCGGCCAGCTTGGCCCGGCTGCGGAGCCCGAGGCTGGTCTGGCGGTGGATCTTCAGGAAGTCGTCAACGAACCCAACCAGCCCTAGCCCCGTCATCAGCCCGAGTACCAAGAAGCCCGAGGCAGACATCGCGGACGCCGTCGCAGTGTGACCGATCAGGTAGCCGCTGATGGTGGCGATGACGATGACCGCGCCGCCCATCGTCGGAGTGCCCTTCTTCGTGGCATGCGCCGCGGGACCGTCCTCCCTGATGAGCTGACCGTAGCCGCGCCGAGAGAAGATCCTGATCGCCAGCGGAGTGCTGAAAAGCGCAAGCAGCAGGGACACGCTGGCCGAGACAAGGATCGTCCGCACCCGTTCCCCCATGGCTGCTCGATCTGGCCGAAGGCTACAGCACGGCAACCGCCGAGCAAGCGCTCTCCGGGTGGTCTGGAGCCAAGCTGGTCCGGACCACCCGGCGCATTACTTCAGTTAAGAGCCGTCGAGGCCACCAAAATCCGTGGTAACCCACAGCGCATTGTCGCTCGCCGCCGCGCAGAGCGTGAGGCTTGCGCAGGAGACGAGACCATAGTTGTCGGACGTGTCCGCGTCGAGCACGGACCACGAGGCGCCCGCGTCGGAAGTGCCCACGAGGCCGACCGTCGTCCCGGCGCCAGCTGCCCAGCAATGCGAGGCGTCGGGACAGCTGACAGAGCTCATCCATCCGGTGGTGTCGAAGGACCCCAGGTCACTCCAGGTCGCCCCGCCGTCGGTAGACCTGACCATGACAGGACCTGCGGCGCCGAGGTTGTCAGCAGCACCCATGCATGTGGCCGTGTCACCGGACGGCAAGCACGAGAGGCTGAATATCTGCTATATCTGCTGCAGCCCAGTCAGCGTTGGATCGGCGGATAGGCTC
>Ga0335075_10003184_pt1 | contig 26157 bp, 21 predicted proteins | sample Lox_Sample_24_FD_206723 | JGI IMG/M metagenome (GOLD analysis project Ga0335075, IMG submission 206723) | Soil microbial communities from Loxahatchee National Wildlife Refuge, Florida, United States - Lox_Sample_2.4 | ecosystem: Environmental > Terrestrial > Soil > Wetlands | place: USA...
TTAAGGGTAGCTTCTGGAGCCGGCTCTTCAAGAAGACCTGATGCTCTAAGAATGCCGGACTCGCAGCTCGCGCCCTCATGCCGGGCGCGCTCCGCACCAATGCAGTCGCGTGCTGCTCCATCTTTACTTTCTGATTGTGCAAATGGAATTTATGGTGGACGCGGAAGGAATCGAACCTTCAACCTGTCGATTAAGAGTCGAATGCTCTGCCAGTTGAGCTACGCGTCCACATGGGCGCCGATCGATGATCGGGAGTCAATCAGGATGGGAAGCGCGCTTCTGTTACTCACGCGCTTTTATGAATATAACACAGCGACCTTCCGAGGTTTATCCGCAGTTCACCCTCAAAAGGTAAACGAAAGCCCGCCTTCGACTGAACGCGCAGTCTGCGCAAAAAACAGCACGCTGCCATCGCTGGAGATGTACGGCCGGTAGCCTTGTGCCAGCAGATTTCTCACATCCACCAGGGCCTCCATGCCGTTGGGCAGCACGTTCTTGCAGTGCAGCGGCTGCCGGACGAGAACGCTTAGATACGGCCCAGGCAGCCTCGTATTAAAAGGATCTACTGCTGTCACCGTATCGGACCGCTGCCAGCGGTACGAGGCGCGCCACTCCGTTCCCGACTGCTGCACCAGTCCGCCTACCGCAGCCGAGTAAGTCGCAGCCTCGCGCGGCTGCATGCTCCCAAGCGCCTGCTGTATTGAACCCTGTTGCTCCGATCCATTCATCTCCAGAGCGTCGCCCATGCCGGCGGTCACGGCCAGCCACATCTTGTCCGGCATCATGTCGCCCAGTTCGGCAATGAGCCCGGTGCCGGTAAAGTCCTGCCCTGCGACCTGAATTGAGTCTGTTGACGGATCATACAGAATGTTGCCGCCGTTCCAGTCCGCCGCGGAAATGTGCCCGCCGCCGCTCACCACCGGGTTATCCACACGGTCATGGAACACCGTCATCTGCATACTGATTGTTCCGGCGGTCTGCGCATACGACAACTCCTGATGCAAACCATGCTCCAGTAACAGCTGCCCGTTTCGTTCTGCAATAGCCGGTGTAAGGGTGTTCGACTGGTCCATCATCGCCGCCTGTCGCAGCCCCGGAGCCGTCGTAACCTGGTATGTCACCAGAGCGTCACCTGCGTGCATATGCACTGCGGCATACGGATGATTGGCCAGTTGCGTCGTTCCCATGCGCACAATCTCGGTTTCGCCTCCGGCCTCTGCGCTTATTGCCGGCGTCAGTGTCATCGTCTCCGCGGTCTGGAAGACCATCGCTTGCAGACCCTGCATATTCGGACCGCCTGCAATCTGAGGCTGGTCTAAGAATGCCGCCACGGTTCGTATGGTTTGCCCCAGCCCCAGCTCCCGCTCATAACCAACAACCGTATTGATGGTCGTATCATCGGCTTGGCCCAGGTCTGCACGCAGAATCAACTGCTGCGTGTCTCCGCGATTGACCCGTTCCATTTCAAAGTCGTGGTGAATGCCTCCATCACCAAATTTGCTTTCGCCACCTCGGATCGTCACTCGCGCTTTCAATTCGGGCCCCTGCCCGCTGCCGTCCGTCACTACGACAAGAGGTCCGTCCTGCAGCATACGCAGCAAAGGCTTGTTCGCTGAGAGGCGCAGCGTCCAATCCCAGTCGTCGCGCGGCTCATTCACCTGCCGAGGCTCCGCGGGCAACCAGCGAAATGCCTGATACAAGGTGTCCAGAGTGAGATTCACCACCGCCTTCGAGTTGGCGGCTATATGCAGATTCTCGCGCAGAGTAGGCAGGAATAATGACGCAGTGGCTTTAACACCGTAGACGCCCGGAACCACGTCTGTCAGGGAGTAGCGGCCGCGATCATCGGTGAAGGTCTGGGCGATCACAGCCAGATCGGCATTCACCAGCTGCACCAGCGCGCCAATTTGCGGGGTTCCTCGCGCATCGCACACCACGCCACTCACCGTTCCCGTCGTGGCGGCGCGGGCCGGCAGAGCGATCGCTGTCAGCAACAGCACAAGAACTGGGGCGACTATGGAATACCGTCGGTTCACTGCGTATATCGTCGACTTGCTTCCTGGCCTTTACTCCAATCCCTCATCTTGAAAACCCTGAACCTGGATCGTGCTGCTCTCGGGCAGCTCATCCACTCCGCTCACATCCCATCGATGCGAGTCTATTCAACAGTAAATGGCGCCGACTGGGCAATCTCCTGCTTCGAGATGCTGTCGTCCACCATTATCTTTACAAGGTACTTGCCCGGCTGCAGGCTGGCAAGTGGCAAACTCTTCTCAATCGTTACCTGGTCCAAATGCGCACCCAGCTGTTGTGAGCTCTCGCTCGTATCCAGCAATGTTTTGTTGGTGGTAGCGTCAATAATCTGATAGGTGATTTTCGCCGCATTTTCTTGGGTCTTCCCGCCAATACCCAGGTTGTAAACCTGCATCCAGAAGTCGAGGCTCTGGTTGCGATGGAAAGAAACAGGCTTGTTCGGGCTGTCAGATACACGCGGACGCACAAAAGTGTTGCCGATAATAAAGTTTCCAGTCCCGATGTCTTTGGCAGGTACGCGGTACATCTTGTCCGACAAAATCAGCGAGGACGCCGCCAGCTGAGCGTTGTTATAGCGAGGCACCTCAATGCCCCGGGCATATACGCCAACGTGGTCCGGATTGTTGACATCCTTGATTGCGATGTCCAAACGATACCTGCCCGGACGCAAAGGAAGCGCCTTCCAGTACAGATCCTCCGTATTCATCGTCTTCGGCAGCAGCTCCGACGGCTGTTCAACCTCCACTGTGCTTTCGAAGGTTTGCACCACGCGGTCCGTAATTGTTGAGACCCGCCCAAAAATGTTTACAACACCCTTTGAAACCCCGTCTTTGGTATTGAAGGTGATATCGCGGTTCTTGATCTGGATTGTGACCGGGACCAGAATCGTATCGTCTGTCACCTTCACAAAGTCGGTCTGAACGTCAAACGGAAAAATCGGCCCATTGAGCACTTTGTGGCTGGTCACAAATGCTTCCAAGTCCTTGAACTTGACCACCGGAGGAGCCTGCAATTCCGCAAACCTCTCCAGCCGGTCAAACTCCTTGCTCTGCTCGACGGAAGAGTATGGTCCGGCTCCAAGAGTCTCCAGGCCGCCGTCCAGCCGCTGAGAGCGCTTTGCCATGCCCATCTGCTCGTATAAAGTGTCCCCCGCTCCGGGCACATGCGCCAACGCATCCTTCGCGCCGCGGTCCAGCGTCATTACGTAGTCTCCGCACATGCAGGTATCTACAAATTCAATATTTACGTTGCTGCCAATACCGTCAATGTAACGGTAATGCCAGTCTTCGAACGGATAAGTCGAGGTTTCGCCGCCGCCCTCATCCATGGGACGTTCGTAAATACCACCGGAAGGGTGCGACTCAATGTCGTCGGGCGCTCCATACTTGATGTAGATCATGCCGCGGTCTGTCATCCAGCCTGGCTTGCCCGCCGCGAAGTGCTCGTTCGCATAGGCGATACGGCGATAAATCTCGTCCCGGTAGGTATTGTCAGGTGAGTCGGGGTCAGGATTGCGCCGCTGCCAGAACTGTTCGATGAAGGCATCCCGTTCTTCATCGTTACTCAGGCTCAGAAAGGCTTTGCGCTCCTGGTCAGTAATGATCCACCGAACATCCTCATCCAGCCACTTCTTATATGGACCCTTGAGCTCCTGCTTCAGTTCTTTCTGCTGCTTGAATTTTTCCTGGTCAGACAGCTTCCGCTTCAGCGGATTCTGGTTGGCTGGAGTGCTCTGGTTGTCGCTGGCCTGCGAATCCTGTGAATCAGGATGGTGCCACCCTCGTGCGTGCGCGCTGGGAATGCATGCGACTGTGCTGATCGCAATCGCAAGAACAATTGAAATACGACCCGTTTGCATACGCCGGTATACTGCTCCTTTACAGCACCTTGATTTTACGGTCTCAAGTCACCAGATTCAAGCTATCTTCATAATTCCGCGACCCCGTTTTGACACTCCGAAACAGTAGCCCGCCCCCGGCTCCCTGTTATCATCAGACAGATTCACGATTCTGCCCTTGTGCATCGTCAAACAAGTGATTGCGGGAACTTTCCGGGGTTCTCCTGCGTAGTAATGTCCGGTAGAACCGCAGGAATCTGAGTACAGGAAAACTTGCTTGAAGAAAATCCTCATAATTGCTGCCGTTGTCCTCGTCGTCGCTGGAATCGTCACTCTCACAATCGTGCGTGCCCAGGCCGGGTACACCCGCGTCATGACCGCCAGGGTCGTACGCGAAAAGCTGGTATCGACCGTCAGCGGCACTGGCCAGATCCAGCCAAAAACCTACGTCAATGTTGGCGCCGAAGCCATCGGGGAGATCACCCACCTCTACGTTAAGGAGGGAAATCACATCCACAAAGGCGAGGTCCTTGCCACGATTGAGAACGTCCAGCAGGCCGCCGATGTAAACGGACAAAAGGCAGCAATTAACGCCGCCAAAACGGACATCCTCGCCGACATTGCCAACGTAAAGACCCAGCAGGCGAACGTCGAGCACGCCAAAGCAGACCTTGTCCAGAAGGCCCTCGATTACAAGCGCGCCAAAGCCCTCTATGCCGCGCAGGTCATGTCCAAGCAGGACTTCGACGCCAAGAAGGCAGCCTACGACACGGACCTCGCCACTCTCGCACAGGCCCAGGCCGCTGTCGCCCAGGCAAAGGCTGAGGTCGCCTCCGGCCGCGCCCACATGAACACGCAGGAGGCCACCCTTCAAGGCAACATAGATGCCTACGACAAGACCATCGCTATCGCTCCCTTCAACGGCATCGTCACCAATCTGCCTGTGCGCGAAGGAGAAACCGTCGTGCCCGGCATTCAGGACACCAACGGCTCTGTGCTCATGACGCTCGCTGACACCTCTGTCATGACCGCCAATGTTAAGGTCGACGAAACTGACATTGTCAACGTCGCGCTGGGGCAAAAGGCCTTGGTCACCGTTGATGCCCTGCCCGGCAAGGTTTTCGTGGGCCACGTGACGGAAGTCGGCGATCAGGCCCTACTTCGCTCCACCGGCCTGGCCACCAGCCAGACCACCAGTGGCCAGGAAGAAGCCAAGGATTTCAAGGTTGTAATCACCCTTGACCATCCCAGCGACGACCTCAAGCCCGGCCTTTCCACGACGGCGAAAATCATCACCGCCACCGTCGACAATGCCGTCGTGATCCCGATTCAGGCACTGGTCCTGCGCAATCCGCATCCACCCAAGCCCTCGGCCATCCCTACCACTGCTTCCTTCTCCGTCAGCGCGTCAAACGACCCCGCCCAGAATCCGAATGAGAAACAGGGCGTCTTCGTCGTGCGCGAGGAGAAGGGAAAACTTCGCGCGAATTTTGTCCCGGTCAAGACCGGCGTCACCGGTGTCACTGACATTCAAGCCACCAGCGGCGTCAAGCCTGGCGATGAAATCGTTGTCGGCCCCTTTCAGATGCTCCGCGACCTGAAGAACGGTGCGCTCATCAAACGGGATGAAACTCCCCTCCCTCCGCCGTCGGATAACAGCTCGTCCTCGTAGAATGGAGACAGCCGCGGCACAAGGTCCAGCAGTAGAAGGGAACAGGAGCACCGGATGACGATCGACACCACCGAAACATCTGCATCACAGGCAACCTCAAAGGTCCCACTGTGCGACGTCATCGTAGTCGAAGATCTCTGGAAGACCTATGACATGGGCTACGAACAGGTGCATGCGCTGCAGGGTGTCTCGCTCCGCATCCGGCACAACGAGTACGTCGCCATCATGGGCCCTTCAGGCTCCGGCAAATCGACTCTCATGAATCTCATCGGCTGCCTCGATACCCCCACCAAGGGCCAGTACTGGCTCAGCGGACACCTCGTCAGCGACTTGAATGATGACGAACTCGCCCGCATTCGCAACAAGGAAATCGGATTCGTATTCCAGACCTTCAATCTGCTTGCCCGCGCCACCGCGCTGCACAACGTTGAACTGCCCCTCATCTATAACGGCACATCCTCCGCCGAGCGTATCGAACGCGCCGAGGCGGCACTGCGTTCAGTCAACCTCGAAGAGCGCATGAGCCATAAACCCAATGAGCTATCCGGCGGCCAGCGCCAGCGCGTCGCCATCGCCCGCGCACTCGTAAATCGGCCCTCAATCATCCTCGCGGACGAGCCCACAGGAAACCTCGACTCGAAGACCGGCGAGGAGATCATGGCTCTCTTCGACCAGCTCCACGCGCGCGGCAATACCATCGTCCTCGTCACACACGAGCCCGACATTGCCGAGTATGCGAACCGCGTCGTACACATCCGCGACGGAAAAATCTTCTCCGACCAGCCCTCCCCCCGCACCGCCAAAGCCTGAGATTCTCCCGCCAGGGCCCCGGTCTTCCTCGGCAAAGTCGGATATCACGCATTCATTCAAAAAATAGCCACCCCAGGCCACTGGTGCTACTCTCGCAGGCATGAAAAAGATGGGGCTGCTGTTCGCAATGGCCGTACTGCCTGTTGTTCCCCTCGGATTTTCTCAGCGGAGCACATTAACTGGCGCGTCGAGCACACCTGCAGGCGCAGCAGTTGCAGCAGCGGGTGCTGGTTCCGGAGGCGCTGCACTCGCGGTTCTTCACGGTCGAGACTGAGTACCGCCCGGCGCAGACGGTAGGTGGGGACTTCTTCCAGACGCTGACGAAGCCCGACGGCAGCCTTTTGGTGGTGATAGGAGACGTATCGGGCAAAGGGATGAGCGCAGCGATGCTCGTGGCAGTCCTGGTGGGCGTGATCCGAAGCCGGGCACGCGAGAGCTTTGAGCCAACAGGAATTCTGGAGGTGCTGAATGCCTGTCTGGTAGGTCGCTCCGGCGGACACTTCGCGACGTGCCTGGCGGCGGAGATCAGCCCGGATGGCACGATGCGGATTGCGAATGCGGGACATCTGCCGCCGTACCGGAATGGGAAGGAGATGGAGATGGAGGGTTCGCTGCCACTGGGCATTGCGGGTGAAGTGAAGTATCCGGTGCAGACATTTACGCTGGACCCCGGAGACCGGCTGACATTTATGACCGACGGCGTAGTAGAGGCAGCGAACGAGGTGAGGGATCTGTTCGGGTTTGAGCGGACGCGGGAGATCAGCGGGCAGAGTGCCACCGCCATTGTGGATCAGGCGCAGCGCTTTGGTCAGGAGGACGACATCACGGTGCTGGCAGTGGCGTTCGCAGTCGCATAGGTCCTCAAACTGGAGCCTCGCAGCCAGGAGCCGGGCTCGCCACTCGAGGCGCACGCAAGCCCTCACTCCAAATGCATGCGCTAATCTCCAGCCGCCCGTTGCCGATATGTTCTCCAGTTCATCCAGGAGAGACCGTTGCCGGCAGCTCACTCAGTTCATCCCGACGCCGCACCGCATTTTCATTGCCCGCCGGAATGGAGCTTTGGCTCCATGGCCGGACGCAGCCCCGAAATGCTGCGCCTCTTCAACCAGATGCGGCACATCGCGGCACACCTGCGTATCGCGACGATCGAGGGCGAATGCGGCACGGGCAGAATGCTCGCCGCCCAGTCCCTGCATCAGTTCGGCTCGGCTCCCGAATCTCCCTTTGTCCTCTGTCCCTCTGTCCAACTTTGCGACACAGCCCAGGGCCTCGCCCTCGTCCCCTCACGGGACTCTCTTAAGCGTGACCTCCCGGCAATTCCCGACATTCGAAAATCCGCCTACGGCACCCTTGTCATCACCCGCGTCGACGAGCTCACTCTGGCCCAGCAGACACGCTTCGTCGAACTGCTTCAATGGATCGACTACCAGCACATGCTGCATAACCTCGACGCGATTCCGCGCAGGATCATTTGCCTCTCGACCAAGCCGCTGCGCAGGCTTGCAGTTACAGCAGCCCTCCGCACCGATCTCGCCAACCGGCTCACCGCTGTCCGCTTCGCCCTGCCCCCGCTGCGCGAGCGTCGCGAAGACATTCCCCTGCTCGCCGACCTCTTCGCCGCGCGCTTCTCGGCAACGCACGGCAAGCCCATCCGCGGCATTGATCCACCCGCCTACTCTCCGCTGGTTGAACACACCTGGCCGGGCAATATTCGCGAGCTCGAAAGCGTGATTCAGGCGGCAACGCTCGCCTGCCCCGGCCAATGGATTCGCAGGATTGACCTGCCGGCCCTGAAAGCCGCGGCGGCGCCCGCCCCTACTGCCCATCCCTCACCCGACAACGACCCCAACCTCGACCGCGCCATCATGCGACACATCCAGCGCGTGCTTGCTCGCGCCGAAGGCAACAAACTCCGCGCCGCAAAGCTGCTCGGAATCAGCCGTTCAACCCTCTACCGCCTGCTCGACAACGCCGCGACGCAGAAAGCGTCCTGATCTCTCATCAAACGATTCGCTGCGCCGGGGATGAATCGCTAGAGAAATCACCTTGCCATATTGAAGGGATTTGCAGCATAGCGAATCCCGCAACCATCGGGAGCGGCCACCCGCATGTGGTCCCGGATGAATGAAGTACAGCTCCGTGTGGCCAGAGCCTAGCCCCACTTCGGCTTGCGCTTCTCCAGAAACGCCCGAATGCCTTCCTTGAAGTCTGCCGTGGCGCGCGCCTGCACATTCGCCTCAATCGCCAGTGCAATCGCCTCATCCAGCCGATGCCTTACCTGCCCGCTCAGCAGCCGCTTGGTCGCCATCAATGCCTCCGGACTGTTTTCCACCAGCTTCCCCGCCAACTTTCGTGCTTCGTCCACCAGCTCCGCTGCCGGAACCACTCGTGTCACCAGCCCCAGCGCCTGAGCCTCTTCCGCCTTGATCAGCCTGCCCGTCAACAGCAGGTCGCGCGCCCGCTTATCGCCGATCTGCTCGCGCAAAAACGCGGACACAATCGCCGGCACAAACCCGATCCGCACTTCCGTGTATCCAAACTTCGCCTCCGGAACCGCCAGCGTAAAGTCGCACACAGTCGCCAGCCCCATGCCGCCGGCAATGGCCGCACCATTCACCGCCGCAATCGTCGGCTTCGGCAGCTCATACAGCAAGCGAAGCAGCCGCGCAATCTGTTGCGAATCCTCTCTGTGCTCCTGCTCTGTCTTCGCGCCCAGCGCCTCCAGATGTCCCAGGTCCATCCCGGCGCAGAACGCTTCGCCCGCACCCGTCAGCACCACAACCCTGCAAGCCTTATCGCTCGCCGCCGCTTCCAGCGCCCCCGTCAGTTCCGCCATCACCGCCGCGCTCAGCGCATTCCGCTTCTCCGGACGATGCAGTGTCAGCGTCAGCACCCCGCCGTCTTCATGCTTGAGCAAGCTCGAACCCTGCATTCTTTCTCACTCCGAACCCGGAAAACCCTCTCCCGCGACCAGCGGGAGCGGCCACCGCTCTTACTTGCTGTGTGGCGTCAGAGCCGCCGTGTGCCGGGACGGCAAGTCCCGCGAAGCGCGCCTGCCTGAACGGCTGGTCCTACTGTCTCGTCGCCCCATATTTCTCTTCAATCTCTCTCGTCGCCGCAATCAGCCCGTCCAGCGGAGTCAATTCCGGCAGCTCCGCGCCCAGTCGCTTCAGCTCAACAATCGCAATCTCCGTCGGCAGATTCCCCACCAGCGCATCCTGCGCAAAAGGACATCCCCCCAGCCCGCCGACCGCCATATCGAACCGCCGAATCCCGCTTCCCCACGCCGCCGCCACCTTTGCCGCTGCATTGTTGGCTCGCGCGTGCAAGTGGACTCCAACCTCAATCATCTCCGGCATCGCTTCCCGCACCGCTGCCGTCAGGTCCGCCACTTGCTCCGGAGTCGCCAGCCCCACCGTGTCCGCCAGTGAAATCTGCTCGATCCCCATGTCACCAATGAGGTCGCACGCCGCAATCACCTCGTCCGCCGACCACGCATCTCCATACGGGTTCCCGAACGCCATCGAGATATATGCCACCACGCCCAGCCCCGCCTTGTACGCCACCTCGCCGACCGCCTCCAGCGTGTCCAGCGACTCCTCCGCAGTCTGCCGCTGGTTCCGCTTCAAAAACTCCTCGGATACCGAATACGGAAACCCCAGCGTCGTTACTTGCTTCGTGGCCACCGCGCGCTCGGCGCCTTTTTTGTTCACCACAATGCCGATAATCTCCACGCCCTCCGGCGCGTCCAGATACTCAAGCACCTTCTCCGAGTCCGTCATCTGCGGCACTGCCTTTTCCGATACAAAAGACACCGCGTCAATGTGCCGGAACCCCGCCACCACCAGCGCCCGCAGATAATCCGCCTTCACCTCCGCCGGAATCACCTTCGGCAAACCCTGCCACGCATCGCGCGGGCACTCAATCAGCTTCACTCCATGCGCCATCAATAAAATCTCAACGACGGATTCGACATGTGCGCCAGAAGTATCGCCGCAATTGCTCCGATGACATGCAACAGCGCCACTGCGCCAAATGCCAACAGCAACGGACGCTCGCGCAACTTCGCCATCACCACCCCATACAACGGGAACTGCAGATACATCAAAAGTTGCGAAGTTCGCGTCGAAACATCGGCGGGAAGATGCAGCACCGCCGCCTTCACTGCCTGCGCCCACGGAAAAAGTGCCGTCAACGCATCAGGCCCTGATATCGCCATCACGCTCGCCGACTGCAACGCCAACGGCGTTACCAATATTCCTATCAATATAGGAAACACACCCGCCCAGACTGACACTTTCGCTTTCACCATGAACCCAGCCGCCATCTCTTCCGAAACTGTCTCAATTGCTATCCACTGAGCATAACCCGGAATCGCAATTTCTACGTCTGCAAAATTCCCACATTAAACGGCTTCACCTCCGGGTTCAGCGCGCATGCCTCCAGCGCCGTCAGCACCGCCTCCCTTGTCTTCGCCGGATCGATAATCGCATCCACCCACAGCCGCGCCGCCGCGTACCGGCAGTCCGTCTGCTCCTCATACGTCGCCTTAATCGACGCTGTCAGGTCCGCCTTCTCCGCATCGCTCAGCTTCTTGCCGCCTCGCTCCAGTTGCCGCACCCTTATCTCCACCAGCGTCTGCGCCGCCGACGCCCCGCTCATCACCGCATACCGCGCCGTCGGCCAGGCAAAAATAAACCGCGGATCATACGCCTTCCCGCACATCGCGTAGTTCCCCGCCCCGTATGACCCGCCTACGATCACCGTAATTTTCGGCACCGTCGAGTTCGCCACCGCCGTCACCATCTTCGCGCCTGACCGGATAATCCCCGTCCACTCCGCATCGCGCCCCACCATAAACCCGTTCACATCGTGCAAAAACAGCAACGGAACCAGGTTCTGGTTGCAGTCCATAATGAACCGCGCCGCCTTGTCCGCGCTCTCGGCGTAAATCACCCCGCCAAACTCCACTCGCTTCTCGCCCGCATGGCTTGTGTGCGGCTGCGGAGTCTTCTGGTTCGCAACAATCCCCACCGCAAACCCGCCCACGCGCGCATACCCGCACAGCACCGTCCGGCCGTAGTCCGGCCTGTACTCATCAAACTCGCTGCGGTCCACAATTCGCGCAATCACGTCGCGCATGTCATAAGCATTAACCGCCGCCCGCGCCGGATCGGCGTCCAGCAGCCCGTACATCTCCTCTGCCGGATACTTCGGCGCATCCTTCACCGCGTCAAACGCCGTCCGGTTGAACGCCGCCCCCGGCCGCTCACCCATCTTCTCTACCAGCGACCGCATTCGCGCCATGCACAAATGGTCATTCGGCTCCTTATAGTCCACCGTGCCCGAAATCTCCGCGTGCATTGTCGCGCCGCCCAGCTCTTCCGCTGAATACTTCTGTCCGATCGCCGCCTGCACCAGCGCCGGCCCCGCCAGAAACAGCCCGCTACCCTCCGTCATCAGCACCGTGTCCGTCATCACCGGCAAATACGCGCCGCCCGCCACGCACATTCCCATAATCGCCGTGATCTGCGGAATCCCCATCGCCGACATCACCGCGTTATTGCGAAAGATCCGCCCAAAATCGTCTTGGTCCGGAAACACGTCCTCCTGCAGCGGCAGAAAAATCCCCGCCGAATCCACCAGATACAGCACCGGAATCCGGTTCTCCATCGCAATATGCTGCGCCCGCAACACCTTCTTGGCCGTCATCGGGAAAAACGCGCCCGCCTTCACCGTCGCGTCGTTGGCCACAATCATGCACAGCCGTCCCGCCACGCGCCCAAGCCCCGTCACGCATCCCGCCGACGGAGCGCCGCCCCACTCCTCATACATCCCGAACGCGGCAAACAGCCCCAGCTCAAAAAACTCCGTGCCCTCATCCAGCAGCAGCGCCACCCGCTCCCGCGCCGTCAGCCGCTTCTTCCCATGCTGAGACTCAATCGCCTTCGCCCCACCGCCCTCGCGCAGCACCGCTTCCTGCCCGCGAATCTCCTCCAGCAGCCGACACATCCCCGCCGCATTCGCCTGCGCCCGCTTGCCGCCGGAATCCACCTTCGACGCCAGCACCGTCACCAACCCAGAACTCTTCGCTTCAGACATAAGGACTCGCCAGCATAGCACGCTGGTATGGACATCCTCCACTAGTCCAATACAATATGCTCACTGATCAGGAAAGAAGCATGTAGGATGGTGCCGCAGGGGAATTGAATCCGCTGCGACTCATTCATTCGAGTTATTGCAATGTAGCGAGAGGAGAGCTGTGGCCGTGCAAAATAGACTGGTTATAGGAAGACTTACGACACTCACCCTCATAGCTCTCGGCTTGTCTACTGCGGCTCCTACGCAGGCGAAAATTCATATAGCCCGATTAAGGGATCATGACCTATGCCTCGATGGGTTTTGCATCGGCCAAACCATCGCTGATCACCGTTTTGATGAGATTGAGTGGGTTGTGCCAAGTAAAGGTCTAATAAAAAAGACCTGTGGTGGCATCGGATGCCAACCTCAAAACGAATTTCGAGGCTATCCACAAAACGAACAGATGGAATTGTCCAACGCCCTCTCTTGGGCATACGGGCTAAACGCTTATAACCTCGTAACAAAATCCGACCTTGGGATACTTCGGAAATATCATTACGACTGCAACCCCTCGGCCCACGGAATGTGGGGACAGCGGCGCTTTGTTGGTTTTTACTTAAGCTCTCCGAGCCGATATCTAACGCTTGTGGGTTTGAGACTTATCAATGGCGAACTTACGGTCTATAGAGTCGCCCGCCAAATCCCCTATCACAATCCAAGTGAACTCATATCCCTTGCCAGAGAAGTCCGTAATCAATACGGGCCAAGGATTTTGCTTTACGACGGCATCAGCTCGAATGCTCCCTACGACGTTATCAAACAAGACAAGGACGGCTGGTTTGGACGCAGTACGCCATTCAACCCAAGCGACTTGGCGCATAACGATGCAGAACTTGTCTTGATCGACCCACGCACGCGCCCATTGCTTCAGCCGACTTCGATGCCAGATAGTGGCGAGATTAGCCAACTTCCAATCAAATTGCCTTCGGCATGCAACAGTCCTACGCCACTTCAGTAACGGGAGCCTGAGCTTGCATAGCATCTACCCAATTACAGCTCTTTTAAAGCGACACGAATGGGTGCAAGCCATCGCTGCTCTCCTGATGTTGTTCGTAGTTTTCTGGCAGTCAGTCCAAACCAAACATGCGGCTCAAGCAGCAAAAGAAGCAGCAATCTCTGCCAAAGAACAGGCAAAGTATTCAATAGCGTCAGAACGTCCCTGGATGCTAATTGAGATGGAACTCGTGCACAACGGAGGATACCCCGTAATCGCTTGCCGTACAGTTAATCACGGAAAGACTCCGGCAGAGATCGTTGACACTTTCGCCAAGTTCAGCATGACTTCATTGGAGGAAAACCTTCCCGACGAACCTGAACATGAATATAAGAAAGACCGTGGACTACCATGCGAGACTCCCCATCATCCTTGGATCGCACCATCAAAAAGTCTTGACATTTTTAAGTACGACACAAGCGAACTCGATGCAGTAGTGCCCGGACAGTGGAAAGCAATTTTGGACGGCAAAGTACATCTATATTTTCTTGGATATATTCGCTATAGAGACACGCTTAGCACCGACTTACACGAGAGCCGATTTTGTTACCGCTACGGCTATTCTCCAGACGTTGTGCTTGGTTTACATATGTCTGGCCCAGCTGGCTATAACGAGCCCACATAAAAATCAGCCTTTATTGGGATAAACCCCCAGCCTCCACACCCCTGCCACCCTAATCCCTCTAAACTCATGCCCACGCCATCCCCAGCCGGGTGCCCCATCCTACGGCGCGAGCGCAGCGAGTGACGTAGGGTGGGAAAGATCGAATCCTTCCTTACCAGCCACTCGCCTCGCTTCAGCGAGACCCGGTGGAAGCCCCGACCTTTAGGTCGGGGACAAGAACCGCGCCATTAGGCGCGCACCTTGCTGCCGCAGGCTGGAGTGGAGCCGAATAGGCGAAACGACCCGCCGCATCCGCCCCTTCACCCAATCAGATGCAGCGCCTGAGCCCCATTCACCACCGCATCTGCAACCAGTTGCCGGTCGAAGGTCGCCAGTTTCCCCCCGTGGGCCGCTGCCAATGCCAGCAGATAGCTGTCCGTCACCTGAGCCGAATCCAGCAGGCGCGCGGCGTCAACGTGCCGGCCATCAAATAGCCTTACATCATCCGGCCAGAACGCATGCCCCGGATGAGCCAGGAACCTCGCCATCAGTTCCGCAACCGCCGCTGGCGTTCCCGGAGAATTGGGATACCGCGCATGCCCCACAATCCGCAGCACTCCATTCTCCGTCATCGGACACGTCGCCCACGCCTTCCTGCCCGAAGCGGCAAACCATGCATGCGCCCTGTCGTGCTGCACATGGGCCGGGTCAATCAGCGCAATCAGCACATTCACATCGAGCAGAAAACGGGTCACTGCAATTCCTCGCGCAACTGATGCACCAGTTCCGAGGTAACGCGCTGCGTCTTTCGCTTCACCGGCAGCAGCGGTACACCATTTCTCGTCTTTCGGCCAGTTTCCGCAGGACGCAGCGCACGCCTCGCCAGCGCGGAGATCACTTCTCCCACGCTCTTACGCTCCGTCGTCGCCAATTCCTTCGCAGCAGCAAGCACGTCATCATCAATGGCCAAAGTCGTCCGCATAGCAACGCCTCTTTTATACATCACGCATCAATCATCATACATCAAATTGGCAGATACGTGGAAACCATTTCCTCTGCGCCGGGTATCCCCAACCCGTCAAATAATTTCCGTCCCTCCTGCTACCCTCCGAATCACGTACCCGTCCCCATCCCGACGGAATACCCGTGCCGCATTCGGCCGCTGGCACACCGCGCTCCCCATCAGCTAAACTGCGTCTCTCTACCGGCACGCCATCCCAGGAGCCTTAAACCCATGCCCGCCAACACAATCAAAGTCACTCCACTCAAAGAGCATGAACTCGAAGAGGCCGCCCGCATCGTGCGCCTTGCCTTCGGAACCTTTCTTGGTCTTCCCAATCCCCTGGACTTCATGGGCGACCGCAATTTCATGACGCCGCGCTGGCGCTCGACCCACACCAAGGTCATCGCCGCGCGCGACAATGGCCGCCTCATCGGATCAAACATCGCCACGCGCTGGGGATCGTTCGGCTTCTTTGGCCCACTCACTGTGCTGCCCGAATACTGGGATCGAGGCGTCGCGCAACGCCTGCTCGAATCGACCATGACCATCTTCGATAAATGGGGCGTGCGGCGCACCGGACTCTTCACCTTCCCGCACAGCGCCAAGCACGTCGGCCTCTACCAGAAGTTCGGTTACTGGCCGGGTTATCTCACCGCCATCATGACGCGCGCTCCCCGCTCGACGGAGCCCAAACCTGCCAATGCCCCGGTCTTGCTCTCGGCGCTCCCAAAAACCAAACGCGAGCAGGCCATTCAGGCATGCGCAATGCTCACTCACAAAATCGACAAGGAGCTCGACCTCACGGGCGAAATCCGCGCCGCGCTCGCCCAGAGCACCGGCGAAGCTGTGTTGACCTACACGCGCGGCACACTCGACGGATTCGCGATCTGCCTCATCGGACCCGGCTCGGAGGGTGGCGAGAAGACCTGTTACATCAAGTTTGCCGCTGCCCGTTCCGGTGCTGGAGCTGGTCAGCGCTTTGACAAATTGCTGGATGCCTGCGATACGTTCGCTTCCTCCCGCGGAGCAACCATCGAAGCTGGCGTAAATCTCGCTCGTGAAGATGCCTACCTTCGCATGCGCTCCCACGGTTATCGAACAGCCATGAACGGCGTCGCCATGCAGCGCCCGCACGCGGCCGGGTTCAACCGATCAGACGCTTACGTTATCGACGACTGGCGTTAAGGTTAAGACCTTCTGCCATACCCAGACTCGCCGGGTTGCCCTCGATAGGGCGGAAGGCCTTGTCTTCGAAGGCAAACAAAAATTTCATCCCTCCTGCTACCCTCTGAATCACCTGTACATGCCCACGCCGTCTCCATCCCGGTGGTTGACCCTCGCTGCATTCGGCGTCATCTACTTCGTCTGGGGATCCACCTTCCTCGCCATCCGCATTAGCGTCCATGAAATCCCGCCGCTCCTCTGCGCCGCCATCCGTTTCCTTATCGCCGGAGCCGCCCTCTACCTCTTCATGCTGCTCCGCGGCCAACCCTCGCCCACACGCCGCCAGTGGATCGGAGCCATCGCCATGGCCGCGCTCATCTTCGTCGGCGATTACGGCTTCCTCTTCTGGGCCGAGCAGCGCGTACCCTCCGGTGTAGCCGCCGTCATGCTCGCCACCATCCCCGCCTTCATGGCCCTGTCGGAAGTCATCCTCCTGCGCACCCAGCGCCTCACCCTGCGCCTCGCCCTCGCGCTTCTCATCGGACTCGCCGGCGTCGCCGCGCTCGTCAGCCACAGCCTCAACCTCGGCGGTGCACCCATAAACAGCGCCGGAGCCATCGCCCTCCTCATCGCCGCCTTCGACTGGTCCATCGCATCGGCCCTCTCGCGCAAACTACCCTTGCCCGAATCCAAAGCCATGAGCGCAGGCGCGCAAATGTTCGCCGGAGGCCTACTCCTCTTCGCCGTCGCCTCGCTCTCCGGCGAATTCCGCCTCTTTCATCCGCTCGACGTCACCACCGGAGCATGGCTCGCGCTGCTCTATCTCATCATCGCGGGATCAATCATCGGATTCACCGCCTACCTCTGGCTGCTCCACCATCACTCGCCCACGCGCGTCGGAACCTACGCCTACGTCAATCCCCTCGTCGCGGTCCTCATCGGATACTTTTTCGCCGGCGAACCCCTCGGCTTGCGCACCGTCCTGGGAACCGCGCTCATCCTCATCAGCGTCATCGTTATCACCACCATGCGTTCCCGCACACCCGCGCCCACTCCACCCGTCGAAGAGCCCGCCTGATTCAAATCCCCAGGTGTAGGCTCAGTCGATTCACTATGTCTGTTTTTCGTTCGAGGGAGTCCTTCCACCTTCAACCAGCCACACGCACAGCCCCGTAAACAGCGCGCCGCCCACCGCCAGCTTCACTCCAAACGGAGCGCCCGAGGGCGACAGGAACGCCTCCAGCAGCCCCGCCACCACCAGCAGCGGAACCACACCCGCCAGCAGTCGCACCGCTTCTCTAGCGGCCAGCTCTAGCGAGTCCCGTCGTCGCAGCACGCCCGGAAACAACAGCCCCGCGGCAATTCTCAGCCCTGCGCCGCCGGCGATAAAAATGCTCGGCAGCTCGAGCGCGCTGTGCGCCGCCACAAAATTCAACAGGTCCTTCAACATATGCGCCTGCGAGCAGGCCGTCGCGATCACGCCAATCTCCAGTCCATTCGAGAACATCAGCCATAGCGTCAATATCCCGGCCGTGATCCCTCCCGCGAACGCCATGAAACTCACCCCGATGTTGTTCGTCATGATCACGCTTGAGGCCTGCGGCTTCACGCTCACGATCGACTGCGTCCACATCTTACGGTGCTCAATCGTCGACAGCATCTGCGGCCCCAGAAACAGGTGCATGAACTCCGGACGGGCCAGCGTCAGCAGCGTACCCAACGCCAGCCCCGCCGCAAACACCAAAAACGAAACCAGCACGTACCGGAACATTCTTCGGAATATCCGTGGGTACTCCCACGCCATAAAGTTCGCAATCGTCCCGAACCCTGTCTTATGCCCGGAATAGATCCTGTTATGCGCCCGGCTCAGCAGCCCGTTCAAATACGCTTCCAGCGTGCCTGCCGCCCTGTCCCCACGCACAGCGGAAAGGTCCGCCGCAATCTGCCGGTACAGCAGCCCGAACTCTCGCAATTCCGCGCCTGTCAGCACCCGCAGACCGTTTTGCTCCACCTGCCGCGTCAGCAGGTCCAGCCTGTTCCACGAATTTTGTCGTTGCTCAATCCACCTGTTCGAGATCATCTTGTAATCAAGACTTCACTTACCGCACGCCATGTCCGACCTGCTCACCAACCCGCTGCCCGGCTATCTCCAACCCACCCAGCTTAATCCAGATCCGCAGACTTCCGACCTGCTCCATATCGACACACCCGAGCAGGTCTCCATCCGCTTCCCTGTCGCCGGACTCGGCAGCCGCTTCCTCGCCATTATTGCTGACACCTTCGCGCAATTCATCGTCTACCTTGTCCTTGGGCTTGTGTTTTTCCTCCTTGCCGCCTCCGCGCCCAAGACCACCGCCGGAATCTTCACGCACACCGGCGAAAAATGGCTCATCGCTGGTGTCATCCTCATCAATTTCCTCATCTACTGGGGCTATTTCGCCCTTTTTGAGGCTTTCTGGAACGGCCAGACCCCCGGCAAGCGCCTCTGCAAGATTCGCGTCATCCAGCAGTCAGGCCGCCAGATCACCTTCTTTGAATCCATGACGCGCAACCTCATCCGCGTCATAGACATGCTTCCCGGTTTCTACCTCGTCGGCGTCATCTCCATGCTCTCGACGCGCCGCCACCAGCGCCTCGGCGACCTTGCCGCTTCCACCATCGTCATCCACGAGCGTCCCAGCGAGGAGCCACTCTGGGGCGGCAACGGCCCGCGCACCATTACCGCCGGAGCATTCACTCCACCACCTCCGCAGCCCGCCTTCACCCTGCTCGACGAGTCCCCACTACCCGCCGACGCGGTTGCACGCCTCACCCCCGAAGACCTTGCCGTCATCGAGCGCTTCTTCTCGCGCATTCTCGACATGGACCTCGACACGCGCGCCCGCATCGCCGCGCGCCTCGCCGCTCAAATGTCAGAGAAAATGCAGATGCCCCCCGAATCCGCAGCCGTCGCCAAAGACAAGCCAGAGCGCTTCCTCGAAGCCATCACCCGCCAGATGCGCAGTCACGGCAGCTAAATTCACCCTGTTGCCTGACCTGAATCGGGCGTGCCGCATCCTACGCGCAGTTTCATCGCGCATAGGTGGGAAAGCTTGAATCTTGACTCAAAGGAGTGTCATCCCGACCAGCGGGAGGGCCAAAGTAATTTGCTTCAGGAATGGCGCCGAAGACGCGTGTCGCCGGACGCGGAGTCCCGTAGCTCCGCCACAATCACCTTCGCCGCCTCACGCGCCTCATCCTCCCGGTCCGGGGGAAACGAAATCGCTCCCACCCGCGCATGTCCTCCGCCGCCGTAGCGCTCGCAAATCGTCGCCAGGTTCACCATCTTCTCTGGATCGGCCTTCGTCCACGGATTCGACCCCACCGACACCTTCGTCCGGAACGACGACTTCGACAACCCGATCGAGTACGTCGCCTGCGGATGCAGATAGTACGGGATGAACTTGTTGTATCCCTCCATCGGGTGATCGCTGATATCGAAGAAGATCGTCCCGTCTTTCTCTTCTGACCGTTCCCGTATCAGAGCAATTGCCTTCTCATGCCGCTCCAGCAGCGGAGGCAGCAACTCCGCCACAAACGGCTCCTTCAGCACCGCGTCCAGCTTCTCCGACGTCAGTAGCGGAATCAGCCGCGGAATAAACTTCGGGTCCTGCGTCGATTCAATAATCAGCGTCAGCTTCATCGCCGGCTCTGCCATCTCCACAGCCGCCTCTGGGCTTTTGTATAGCGCCCCGTCCACAATGTCCGCCCACTTCACCAGCTCGGCTACCGGCCTCGCGTCAAATCCGAACTTTGTCTCCGCAATATGAGCCAGAAAACTTGTGCACGAAATGTACTCCGGGTTATAGAACCGCCGGTTCACATACCGCCCGTCCGCCATGCCGCGCACGTAGTCCTCATGGTCTTCTGGCGTAAGAAACGCGCTCAGGTGGTGATCGAACCACCACGTAATCTTCGGCGAAGCCGAATACTTGAAGTCCACAATCGCATTTTCATCGCCGGTAAAGTCCGCCTCGTTAAACAGCGCGCCCGCGCGATGCACCAACCCGCAATACTCATAGCTGGCACCTTTCGTCACGCACTCCTGGTGGAAGCGCGCAAAGAGTGACGCCGAGCAGGCCCCGTCGAAACACTTATCGTGATAGAAAACGCGAACGTTCAATCCAAATAGCTCCAGCAGCAAAAATCAAATTAGGGCGATTGTTTAGAATCGTCGGGACGGCCCGCAAAGTCAAGGCGGCCGACTCACTCCGCGGCAGTACAACGCAAATTCTGTCGCACTTTCTGTTCACTCTCACGTAAGATTGCATCGCTACAAGGAGGTCCCTTGGACGAACTCACCAACAATCCCGACAATCCTGAATCTTCCCCCACACCCGCACCGGAACCACCCCAGCCTTCAATTTCCGACTCTCTCCCGCCGCCGCCCCCGCCGCCGCCCGCACGCGGCAACATCTTCGTCGCTCCCAATAGGCTCATCCGCGCTGGCTGGGGCATCCTCATCTTCGCCGCCGTCATATTCGGAGCTGGCTTTTCACTCAGTTTCATCCTGCGGCTCTTCATACATCGGCACCACCACGGGCCTATGGGTGTGATGACGCCCACCCAGGGCATCATCAGCGAAGGTCTCTCCGTCATCCTTGTCGTCATCGCCACCGGCGTCATGGCCCTCATCGAACGCAAGTCCATTCTTGCTTACGGCTATCGGGACAAGGCCCGCGTTTCCCGCTTCTTCTCCGGACTCGTCTGGGGCTTCGTCGCCATTTCCGTCCTCGTCTTTGCTCTCTGGGCCTCGCATCTGCTGGTCTTTGACGGCCTCGCCCTGCACGGCGCGGCCATCCTGAAATACGCCGTCGTCTGGGGCTTTATGTTCCTCCTCGTTGGAATCTTCGAGGAATCCATTATGCGCGGCTACCCTCAGTTCACTATGACGCGCGGCATCGGCTTCTGGTGGGGCGCGCTGCTCTTCTCCTTCCTCTTCGGCTTCGGCCATCACAGCAATCCCGGCGAGTCGCCCGTCGGCCTCATCTCCGCCGGAGCCATCGGCCTCGTCTTCTGCCTCAGCATCTGGTACACCGGATCCCTCTACTGGGCCGTCGGCTTCCACGCCGCCTGGGATTGGGGCGAGTCCTACTTCTACGGCACCTCTGACAGCGGACTCCTTGTCAAAGGTCATCTTTTCAGCGAGCACCCTACCGGCAAAATCCTTATGAGCGGCGGAGCGACAGGTCCCGAAGGCAGCCTGCTCATCATTCCGCTCATTATCCTCATCGCACTCTTCATGTGGCTCTGGTGGGGACGCCGCGTCAAATCTCCCTTCGCCGGGCAAGGCTGGGTCCCCGCATGGGTCCATGAACGGCGCAACAGATCATCAGTACAGCCGGAGTCCGCATCCTTGCCTTCCGCCGGCTGACCTCCGGCGCCATCCCACAGCGTGTACGTCTGCCATCGAATGCGGAGCCTCCAGCTCCGCATTTCTTTCTTCGCCTGCTCCCTGAGACAATGTTTTCGAGATGTCCCTCGGCCGTAGCGTAGAAGTTTCAGAGCAGCGCCGTCGACCTATCCTGTGGTTCTCGATCGGCACCCTCATCCTGCTTGCCATCGTCGCTGGCGCCGCCCTCTTTGTCGGAGCCGTCTGGCTCCGCCGCGCCATGCGCGAGTCCCTCCCGCAGCTTGACGGAAAAATTCATCTCGCTGGTCTAACCGCCTCAGTCACCGTCCGCCGCGATCGCCACGGAATCCCTTACATCCAGGCATCCAACCTTGACGATCTCTTCACCGCTCAGGGCTACGTCACCGCTCAGGACCGTCTCTGGCAAATGGACATGGCGCGCCGCTTCGCCTCCGGAAACACCGCTACTATCCTTGGCCCTGCCTACGTCAGGCACGATCGCATGCAGCGCACGCTGCTCATGCGCCAGACCGCCGAGCACATCGTCGCCAACCTCAATGAAACCAACCGCCGCTACTATGAGGACTACGCCCGCGGCGTCAACGACTACATCAACTCCCACCAGAACGACCTCCCCGCTGAGTTCCGCCTGCTCATGTACAAGCCCCGGCCCTGGCGGCCCGTTGACACCGCCCTCGTCATGATGGACATGGTGCAGTTGCTCGATCAGACTTGGGACATAAAGCTCGACCGCGAGCGCGTTGTCGCCCGCATCGGCCCTACCCTCGCCGCGCAGCTCTACCCCGTCGGTTCCTGGCGTGACCATCCCCCTACGCAGCAACCCCCCAACCTCAGCTCACCCACCTCTTGGGTTCCGCTCCCTCCGCTCGACTCATCGCAGTCCCATCTAGCCAAGCCATCCCTCGCCCATCCTTCGGCCAGCCAGCCCTCCGTAGACGATCTGCTCCAGCTCCGCCAACTGGTTGAGGGTTTCCGTATCCGCTGTCCCGGCTGCGTACCCGGCTCCAACGAGTGGGTCGTCTCCGGTACACACACCGCCTCCGGCAAGCCCATCCTCTCAAACGATATGCACCTGCCTTATCAAATCCCCGGCATCTGGTACGAGGCCGGCCTCGAAGCCCCCGGCTTCCATGCCACGGGACTCACCATCCCCGGAATCCCCTTCATCATCGCCGGACACAATGACCACATCGCCTGGGGATTCACCGCCATGTACGCCGACATGCAGGATCTCTACGTCGAACAAACCAACGCGCAGGGCGAGTACCGCGCGCCCGACGGCTCATGGCGTCCCATCGAGCATCATCACGAGATCATCCATGTCCGCGGCGGCCGCAACGTCACCATCGATGTTGAAACCACCGACCACGGCCCCATCATCACCCCGCTCATCCACCACGAAACCCGCGCGATCTCCCTTCGCTGGAGCGCCTACGACGTCCTCCCGGACAATATCCTGCTCTTCGCCCTTGACACCGCATCCGACTGGACCAGTTTTCGCGCTGCCATGAGCCGCTGGACCAGCCCGTCGCTCAACGCCGTTTACGCCGACGATCAAGGACACATCGGCTACCAGGCCATCGGCCAGATTCCCAACCGCCCCAACGGCATCGCCAACGTCCCCATCACCGATACGAATCACGAGTGGCAGGGCTACATCCCCTTCGACCAGCTTCCCTCTGAGCTCGATCCTCCCAATGGCATCATCGCCACTGCCAACTCGCGCATGACCCCCAACGGATACCCCTACGTCATCAGCGACGACTGGGCCGATCCCTATCGCAACGAGCGCATCTGGAAGTGGCTCGCCGGCAAAAACAACCTCACCGCAGCCGATATGCTCAAACTCCAGACCGATATCTACTCCGCCGTCGATCAGGAGTTGGCCCAGCGCTTCGCTTACGCCATCGACCATGCCTCGCACACCGACCGCCGCGAGCGCGAAGCCGCCAACATCCTGCGCACGTGGCAGGGCCGCGTCAGCGCCGGCTCGTCCGCAGCCGCCATCGTCGCTGCCACTAAGAAAGCCTTCTGGCCCATGATTCTTCGCCCCAAACTCGGCAGCGCATGGCGTCTTTACCGATGGGATGAAAAAGGCTTCGCGCAGGAACAGCTCATCACCAACAATCCGCAGGGGTGGCTCCCTCCCGGCTACAAAACCTGGGACGACTTCCTCGCCGACGTCGTCAAGGCTGCACTCAGCACCGCGCCCCTCGACCTTGCGCACTGGCACTACGGTAACGCCCACCCCATCCGCATCGAACACCCGCTCTACGGCCATCTCCCGTGGTTCCGCCGCTGGACCGGCGTCGGCCCGTCGCCTATGCCCGGAGACACGACCACTGTCCTCCAGTCCGGCCCCACCTTCGGTCCCTCACAGCGCTTCACCATCGACTGGGCAAACCCCGACGCCGCTACGGAGAACATCGTTCTCGGCCAGTCCGGCGACCCGTTAAGCCCCTGGTACCGCGACCAGTGGCCTTACTGGTACCACGGAAAAACCTTCACCCTGCCCTTCAGCGACGCGGCTGTGCAGTCGCAGACTGCGCACACGCTCACTCTGCTGCCATGACCACCGGCAACTTGTCTCAGAGAGAACGACCATGGCTGCCCGCCGTCCTCGTCCTCGCCTGCGTCGCCATCGCCCTCGTACCCCTTGCCATTCGCGGAAACTCCTGCGGTCAGGACCTCGACTTCCATTTCGAGTCCTGGATGAGCGTCGTTCACCACTGGCATCAGGGCGTCCTATACCCGCACTGGATCGCCTCCGCCAATTACGGCGCCGGAGAACCACGCTTCGTTTTCTACCCACCGCTCTCCTGGGCGCTTGGCGGGCTGCTCTGCGTCCTGCTTCCGTGGAACTTGGCGCCCTTCGCCTTCATCTTCATCTGTCTGCTCGCCATTGCCGCTGCCTGCTATCGCATGGCCCGCGAGTGGCTCCCACCCGCCACCTCCGCGCTCGCCGCATGCCTCTACGTCACCAACCCCTATATCCTCTTCGTCATCTATGAGCGCTCCGCACTCGCCGAACTCTTCGCTGCCGTATGGTTCCCGCTGCTCATCCTTTACTCGCTGCGAAGAAAATCTTCCCTTTTGCAGCTCGCCCTCGTCGTCGCGCTCCTCTGGCTTACCGATGCTCCTGCAGCGGTCATGGGTAGCTACGCGCTCGGTGTCGTTGTCGTCGTCGCCGCCCTTACGCAGCGCAGCTTCGCGCTCGTCGCGCGTGCCGCGGCCGCCATGGTGCTCGGCCTCGGCCTCACCGGGTTCTATCTCATTCCCGCCATCTACGAGCAGCGCTGGGTCGAGATCACGCGTGCTCTCGACACCGGCTTGCGCATTCAGGACAGCTTCCTCTTCGAGCACACCGGCATGGCTTATCACGACATGGTCCTTCGCTCCGTCTCCTGGATCGCCGTCGTCATGCTCGCAATGACCTTTATCGCTATCGCTATACTCGTCGCCCTTCGATCAACCCGCCTGCATCCTCTCCGTCAGAATGGCTGTCCGCTGCTGATTCTCGCCGCCGTCATCACCTTGCTCCTCTTTCCCATCAGCCTTCCCATCTGGCACGTACTGCCCAAGCTCCGCTTCCTGCAGTTCCCCTGGCGATGCCTTCTCCTTCTCGGCCTCATTGCGGCGGTTTTCGCCGCCGAAGCTCTCGTTACACTCGTCCCTCGCATCATCCCCTCGCCTGACAGCGGCCCGCGGAAGCCTCCTGTTGGCTTGAGCGGGGTAACAACCTGGTCGCATGACACCCTACCCATCATCCTCTCCGCGACCGCGGTCCTCGTCCTCGCCGCCATCACCGCCACGCACGCCTCGCGCCGCTATTGGCAGCTATGCGACGATCAGGACAACATCCGCGCGCAGCGCGCTGCCCGCAACAACACCGGCTTTGAAGGCACCGACGAATACACCCCCGCCCCAGCTGACAATTCCAACATCCAGATCGGTCTGCCGCCTGTCCGCGTCGTCGCTTCCGCCACTGCGGACGAGGCTGACGACGACCCGGCAGACGACTCTGCCGATCAATCTTCTGACGACAACGACTCCGGCAATCCCGCCTGGCAGCCGGCTCCGCATGTTCTGCTTCCCGCCCCCATCACCATCCATCTCTGGCAAGATGAGCACATCGTTGCCTCTATCCGCTCGCCGCAACCCGCCTTCGCCGTCTTCCGTCTCATGAGCTATCCCGCATGGCGCATCCGGATTAATAACACTCCAGGCCGCTCGCTCCCGCGAAGAGACGATGGGTTACTCGCCATCCCCATCCCCTCCGGAACCTCCGCCATCGACATCCGTTACCGCACCACACCCGACGTGTGGGCCGGACGTATTGTCTCTCTCTTGGCCCTTGCTCTGTGGCTCGCCCTCGCCGCGAAAATATGCCTCCGTCGCGGTATCATTGAGCAAAATGCAAGCCGAACTCCAGCTCAGTGACATCCTCCAATCCGGCGTCGACTTGACCGACCGCGCCCTCGAACG
>Ga0335075_10003185_pt1 | contig 26157 bp, 28 predicted proteins | sample Lox_Sample_24_FD_206723 | JGI IMG/M metagenome (GOLD analysis project Ga0335075, IMG submission 206723) | Soil microbial communities from Loxahatchee National Wildlife Refuge, Florida, United States - Lox_Sample_2.4 | ecosystem: Environmental > Terrestrial > Soil > Wetlands | place: USA...
GCATCGCTTCGCGCTGGGTGAGGCGCTGCAGAACAACCGCGTGTGGTGGCTGACGCTGGTTTATTTTGGCCAGAACGTATCGAACTACGGGCTGCTGATCTTCCTGCCGCAGATCATCAAGGCGTTCGGGGTCGGTTATGGCATGACCGGGCTGTTGAGCGCGCTGCCGTTCGTGTTCGCCGCGGTGGCGATGATCGTGTGGGGTTGGCATTCCGATCGTACCGGAGAGCGGACGTGGCACTTGGCCGGGGCCTGTTTCCTGACGGCGGCCGGACTGGCCGTCTGCATGCTGCTACAGGGGCGTCCGGCGCTGATGATGGTGGCTCTGATCGTCGCCGCGATGGGCCAGCAGAGCATCGCGCCGACATTCTGGTCGCTGCCCACGGCGATGCTGTCCGGCACTGCCGCGGCGGGCGGGATCGCTCTGATCAATTCGGTCGGCAATCTCGGTGGCTTCGCCGGGCCCTATGCGTTCGGGCTGATCGAGGACGCCAGCGGTAGCAACGCGATCGCGCTGCTGGCGCTGGCTGCGGCGCCGGTAGTCTCCGGGATCGTGGTCGCGGCGCTGGGGCATGATCGCCGGCTCGAGCGCATCCCGGAGCGGACCGCGCGTGCCTGAGAACTGATTGGCAGCCCGAATACCGCCTGGTATCGCTCCGCCAATTCTTCCGCCATATCCTGCGCCTTCACCCATATCTTTCCGGTGCGGGCCATCACGGTTCGATACAGGCAGGGCACGTCTTGCCGGTAGTCTGACTCGCGCAGCACCAGTCGCCGGCGGCGGAAATCATCGTCGAAATGGTCGAGCAGAAAGCGATAGGCCGGCAGCTCGCTCAACAGGATGTTGATCAGGTCCTCGGCCTGCCGCGGCTCGAACTCGACGAGGTCGAGGATCGCCAGCCTGGCGCTCTCGAAGCCCAGGAACTGCATGTAGATCACGTTGCACAAAGTGCGGCGCCACGCGGCATCCGGGGCCGGCGGGAGATTGTCGAGCTTGCGCAGGTAGTCGCGCATCGCCTTCATGTAGGTATAAAAGGCGGTGACGTTCTTTACCACGCCGGCTTCAAGCGATTGAAGGTCCTTGATTGTTGCATCGAACACCGGGAAATAACCCTCCTGAGAGGAGAAGTGGTCGATCGCCGGCGCAGGAGCGCGGCCCGCTGAAGCCGGCGCTCCGGCCGCCGCCGGGAACATGTCAGCGAAGTGCTTGACCATATCGACGACGGTGCCGACCCTGCAGAGCGTCGCGATTTCACACGCAAACAGATCGACCACGCCCAACCTCGCGCTGCCTGTCTGGTACGTCCAGGCCAGCACCCCGCAGCCGAGCGAGACGACAGCACCGATGAACACGCCGCTGTCGCCGACCGCATCGAAGGCGATTCGCAGCCAGAGCCAGACGCCGTGTGGCGCCGTGATCTTCGGCCAGTTTGCCATTACCTCACGTTCGAAATCGAAAGCCAGCGCTAGCACCGATGCGGTGATCATCAGGATGACGGTCACCCAGAAGATCAGCCGCAGGTCGGCGACATGCCGCGACTTGCCGAGCCGGACGAAGGTGGACGATTCATCGCCGCGATGGAGGTCGCGGATGAGGGGGAACGGCGACGTGGCGGACAGCAGGCGCATGTTGGCCTCCGCACTGACTGCGGCACGCCAGCACACCGCCGCCGCTGGGCGCAGTGACCCGGATCACACCGGGGGTGGAGGCAAAAGCCAGGATCGACGGAGCGGCCCCGCCGTGGTACCAGGACACCATCCCCGACAAGGAACTGGACCGATGATGAAGCTCAGCGCGCGAAATCAGATCAAGGGCAAGGTGGTCGGTGTCGCCAAGGGTATGACCACGGGCCATGTCCGCATCGATATCGGGAGCGGCGTGGTCATCACGTCCTCCATCACCAACGAGGCGATCGACGATCTCGGGCTTGCGGTCGGCGATGAGGCCATCGCCGTCATCAAGGCCTCGGACGTGATGGTGGCGAAATAGTGCCTGGTGGCCGCCTGCTTGCCGCCCTGACGATCGTCGTGCCGGCATTGCTGTGCGGGTCGTCCGCATTCGCCGGGGATGTGCAGATTCTCGCGCCGAACGGGCATACGGCGACCCTCGATCCAGCGGCACTCGCGCGCATGCCGCCGGTTACGACCCATATCTCCTTCCTGACCGAGCATGGCGCCGAATCCGCGGATTATACCGGCGCGACGCTCTGGTCCGTGCTGCAGCAGTTGGGCCTGGTCACAAGCATGAACCCGCGCGATCGGGAGAAGCAGGCGATCGTCGTCACCGGCCATGACGGCTATGCCGTGGTCCTGGCAATGGCCGAGATCGACCCGGCGTTCGAGAGCAAACAGATTCTGCTCGCCGACGAGGTGAATGGTCACCCAATGCCGGCCGGTGAGATCCGCCTGGTCATGCCCGGGGACCGTCACGGCGGCCGCAGCGTACGCGACGTCGCGCGCATCGACATCCGCAACGTGGCGCCGTGAAAGCGCAGTGCTTACTCGGCCGACAAAAGTACTGGATCTCGCCTGGCGGATAGTGTTTCGCGTCGGCTTCCCGCTCGCCGGCATCTGGTGGCGGGTGAGAGGGGCGGGGCATGAAGGGGCGCTCGTCGCGGTATATGTCGGTCCGGCGCTGCTGCTGGTGCGCTCGTCCTATCGGAAGGCGTGGAATTTTCCAGGCGGTACCGTGCGGGCTGGCGAAACGCCCGAGAAGGCGGCGCAGCGCGAACTGGTCGAGGAAGTCGGCATTGCCGCACCGGCATTGCGGCCCATCGGCGCGGTCTGTGGCCTGTGGGAACGACGACGCGACCGCGTGCACCTGTTCGAGCTGCAATTGGATCGGATGCCGACGCTGCGACTCGACAACCGCGAGATCGTGGCTGCCCGATTTATGCCGGTAGAGCAAACTCTCGGCCTGGTGGTGACCGGGCCCGTTGCCGCTTATCTCGACCGGATGCGCTTCACTTCGAGCTCAGCTTAGTGGCCTTCAGGTTCCAAGGAACGGCTTGATCGCGTATTTCTTCGGGTCGTCTGCTTGCGGTTCGCGCACCCTAGCTGATCGCCAATAATTGAACCGAGAACAGCCGCGCCGGGTCCGTCCACACGCGGTGCACCCGCCAGCCGGACTGCTCGGCCAGTACCGCGAACCCCTCCACCGTATGCTTGTAGCTGTTCTCCGTATGGATCGTCTCGCCTGCAACGAACTGGATCGCGTGGCCGTCGATATGCACAGTCTGCTCGCGGCAGCTCTCCAGATGCATCTCGATCCGGCTCTCGTGGTCGTTCCAGACCGCGCGATGGATGAAGCCACGCAGATCGAAATCCGCGTCCGCTTCCCGGTTCAACCGCGCCAGCACATTGAGGTTGAACGCCGCCGTTACGCCATCGGCGTCGTCATAGGCCGGCAGTAAAATGGCCGGATCCTTGCGGAGATCGACGCCGACCAGCATCCGTGCCCCAGGCCCCAGCGTGAAGCGCGCCTGCGCCAGAAAGCGCCGCGCCGCCAGGGGATCCAGATTGCCGATCGTCGAGCCGGGAAAGAATCCCAGCCGCGGCATACCGTCCAGCGCAGCCGGCAACGCGACCGGGCCGGTGAAATCGGTGTCGATCGGGTACACCGCCAGCTCCGGCCTTCGCCGTCGCAGCCGTGCCTCCATCCCCACCAACGCATCGGTGGCCAGATCGACCGGCACATACGCAACGAAATGCGGGCGGCCGAGCTTGTCTGCCTGGCCCAGTAGGAATTCGGCCTTGGTCTCGTCGCTTGCGCCGTATTCGATCAATGCCGCCGGCGCCCTCACCATCGCGGCAATGTCCCCGGCGAAGCGCCGGAGCACCGCGAGCTCGGTGCGGGTCAAATAGTATTCCGGGAGCTCAGTAATCCGATAGAACAACCGGCAGCCCGGCTCGTCGTAAAAAAGCTTGGCCGGGAGTGTCTTCGGCCGGCGCGACAACCCTTGCAGCACGATCGAGACAAGGGTCGCGTCCGCGGAGCGGACCAGACTGTCATTCGGCATTCGATTGTCCTTTAGATGTCGCGCGCGAGTCGCAGGCCAGAGAACTGCCAGCGCTTCTCAGGGTGGAAGAAATTTCGGTAGGTCGGCCGCGCTTGACCGGGCGGTGTCGCGAGCGAACCGCCGCGCAGCACCATCTGCCCGATCATGAATTTGCCGTTGTACTCGCCGACTGCACCAGGCGCGGGCTGATAGCCCGGATAGGGCAAATAGGCGCTCCCGGTCCACTGCCAGACGTGCCCGGTCAGCTCGCCCATCTCCGGCCGCGCGGACGCCGCCTCCCATTCCGCCTCGGTGGGCAGCCTGGCGCCGGCCCAGCGCGCGTAGGCATCGGCTTCGTACCAGGAAATCTGCCGCACCGGAGCATCGAGGCTGAGCGGCGCAAGCCCGCCCAGTCCCATTTGCAACCACGCGCCATCGACGTTCTGCCAATAAAGCGGCGCGATCCAACCGTCCGCCTGCACCCGCGCCCAACCGTCGGACATCCACAACGTTGGCGTGCGGTAGCCGCCATCGTCGATAAAATCGACCCACTCACGGTTGCGCACCAACCTGCTGGCGATCGAATAAGGCTCCAGGAACACGCGATGACGCGGTTCCTCGTTGTCGAAGCAGAACCCCGCGCCAGTATGCCCGATATGAACCAGCCCGCCCTCGCCGGTCACGAACCGCGTCGGACCCAGCGTGCCCGCGGGCTCCTGCCATCCGGGCAGCACTGCTGGACAGAGCTTGCTCGCTGAAAATGCGTGCAGCATGTCGGTCAGCAGCAGCTCCTGATGCTGTTGCTCGTGCTGACGCCCAAGTTCGATAAGCTGCGCGGCAGCGGCCGGCATCGCATCCAACAGACGCAGCATGGCCGCATCGACATGTGCGCGATAGGCGCCGATCGTCTCGGCCGACGGCCGGGTCAGCAACCCGCGCGCCGGCCGCGGATGCCGCGGCCCGACCGCTTCATAGTAAGAATTGAACAGGAAGCGGAAATCCGGATCGAACACCTGATACCCTGGCAGGAACTGGCCGAGGACGAATTCCTCGAAGAACCAGGTGATGTGGGCACGGTGCCACTTGGCCGGACTCGCGTCCGCCATTGACTGTACGCACTGATCTTCTGGAGAGAGAGCGGATGCCAGACGTTCAGTGTAGGAGCGGATTTCGCGGTAGCGTGTCGCGTCGGCCATCACATGGTGTGTGGCTGCTGCCAGGGCATCGTTCATAGGTTTTCTCCCGTCCCAAAGGGTAAGGATCGATATCTTCGTGTCTCAAGCGAGATGGCCGATCAGCTATGCCAGCGTGGGGTCTTCGCCGTATAAAATCGATCGAGGATCAGGGTTGCCGGTATAGCGAGTTCGTAGGGATCGACCTGTCCCGGGCGAGAGCGGCGCCTTCGCCGCCTCATGGTACGTGGCCGGCGGGTCATCATCCATGGGTCATCTCCCGTCCCAGAGGGTAGGGATCTTTGACCGAACGCTTGCGGTCCCCCTTCGACCCATGAGCCGCGCGGACGTTACCGGGGGAGCCACCAGAAAACGGCTCCGCACAAGTAGGCGGCCCGGCGCCAATGTCATCAGCCTGCGGGCGCGGGTCAGAACAACGAGTAGCCGCCGTCGATCACAAAATTGTCACCGGTGTGATAGGCGGCTGCGTCGCTCATCAGGTAGACGGCGATGCCGCCAAAATCCTTCCCGGTGCCCCAGCGGCGCATCGGAATGCGTGGCATCACATTTGACTGGAATTTTGGATTGCCGGTGGCAGTCGCGGTCATGTCTGTCTCGATCCAGCCGGGCAGGATGGCGTGCGCGCGGATGCGATGACGCGCGAACTCGACAGCCAGCGCGCGCACCATGGAGATCATGCCACCCTTGCTCGCCGCGTAGTGTTCGCTGCGCGGCGCAGCCTCGATCGCCGCCAACGACGCAGTGCCGACCAGCACGCCGCCTTCACCGCGTTCCACCATGTGGCGCGCAGCGGCACGAAAGGTGTGAAACGCGCCGTTCAGGTTCACGCGCAAGACGCGGTCCCACTCCGCGTTGTTTATCTCCAGAAACGACGCCACGCCGCGTCCTGAAACGCCTGCATTCGCGAAACAACCATCCACCCGGCCGAGCGCACGCACGGTCTCGGCGAATGCCGCTTCGACGGCCTGCTCGTCGCCAACGTCGCAGCGGAGCGACAATACACGCCGCCCGCTGCGTTCCAGCTCGGCTCGCGCTGCCGCGTTCTTCTGCGCGTCGGTGCCCCAGATGGAGATGTCCGCTCCCGCCTCGGCCAGCGCCTGCGCCATGCCGAGACCGATGCCGCTATTGCCGCCGGTGACCAGCGCCACTCGGCCGGAGAGGTCAAACGGTTGATACGCCATGTCTGCGTCTAGGTGCCGAGCCGGTAGAACCGCGTCGCCGTGCCGGTGAACAGGTCTGCCTTTTCCGCGGCGGACGCGCCGGCCGCGAGGCGCTTGAATGCGTTCCAGCCGACCGCGTAGCTGTACGATCCTTTATCGACGGGGAAATTGCTCTCGAACATGCAGCGTTCCGGGCCGAATGCCTCGACGCAGGTGTCGATATAGGGCTTCCACGCCGCTGCAAGCTGTTCGGACGAAGGTGGCTCGGCCTGTGCATCGAATCCGAAGCCGTTGATCCGCATGCCCAGTCCCCCGAGTTTCACGTGCACGTTCGGACATGCGGCCATCTCGCGGATCGTGGTGCGCCATGTCGGGAAAATCTCTTCGCGTCGGTTCGCATAGGACCCGATCGCCAGCGGCCCGCCGACATGGTCGAGCACGATACGCGCTGCCGGGAACGCGCGGGCGAGCGATGTCAGCTCGGGGATCTGCGGATGATAGAGCCAGGCATCGAACGTCAGGTCCATCGATGCCAGCTTCGCAAAGCCTTCGCGGAATGCTGCATCGGCGAGCAGCCCGGCGGGCACCGGATAACCGGGATTGAGCACGGCGGGATCGTGGTCCCAAGCGGTGATGTGCCGAATGCCGCGGAAGCGGCCGCCTCCGGCGCGGATATGTGCCTCCAGCACCTTCTCTACCCGCGCGCCCAGTGTCAGATTCGCGTGCCCGACGATGCCGGCGCAGATCCGCGTCGGGCCGTAGCGCCCCGATGCGCTCATCGCGGCGACGCCGTTGACGAACTCGGTCTCGCCGACCGGCTTCATCTCCTCCGCACCGGCGGCGCGGTGGAACGCGCGGCATTGCACGAACACCGTTGCGGTGATCTTGTGCCCGCTGTTCAGGTCGGCCAGCAGCTCTGGCAGCAGATAGCGCCAGTCGGGCCGGTCCCAGAGATGATGGTGGGGATCGACAATCGGCAGCTCGGGTTCCAGGATCGCCTCATTGCGCCGCGCGAGCCACTCCTCGCGGACGGCCAGATAGTGGCTGGAGACCATGGTGCTGCTCATTGTGGATGTCCTCCGCTGTCCTTGCCGATCGGTCTGGCGACCGGTGCATGATACGCGCCACGCCGGCACCTGGTCACCCGGGAGGAGCGACCCTCGGGCGGGGAATCCAAATGGCGGCATCATCATCACCGTACGGAATAGCCCGACCCTCCAGCGCACAGATGCCGACCCACGCACAGACGATTGCGTCGAGCATGTTCTCGTGCGCCTTCAGCTCGCCCCCGCGCGTGCTCAGCGCCAATTCCGGCAGAGCTCCCGTCACCCCAGCGATTTCGTCTTCAAGGAAATTACTGACCCGCTTCCACTGGCGATGGAGTCGTCTCCGTTGCTCCAACGGGCTTGCCAACGGCCAATAGATCGAGACTTTTGAGACTTTGTACGGCAGTCGCTCCGAAGCGCCGGTAAGCTCCACCAGTGCCGGGTGCGGATAAACCTCGATCACACCCGGTGGCGCGATCGCTGTGGTCAACAGCGGATAACCGGCGCGGGTGAAATCTCTGGTCAAGGCGTCGCTCAGAGCGCCGGGACGTGAAACACTGGGTGGATATGTGCCGCATTTGCGGTTCCCATAGGCTCTGGAAACGTAGTTGTCACAGTATCGGCGAGCAACGATCGGGGAGCGGGCCAGGGGCATATCGACTGCCACCAGATCGACCGCGCGGGCGCACAACAACGAAGCGGCTGCGAGCAGGGACGCAACCTCCGGCAATGACCCCGAGGGGCGCGTCGGCGGGAGCTGAGCTTGCTGGGGTAACGCCGTGAAGTGGCGATATGACGGTGCTACGGCAACGAGGTGCCAGGTTGTGGAATCCCTGACTGCCAACGCAACTCCGCTCGGTTGGGTGGCAGTCCAGGCGGCGTCGATTCCTAAGACAGCCGGCATGGCTACAGCACGGACGCGGTATTCGACATCATTGCCCCGGCTCAGTCACACCAGTTCGACTCGAACCAGATTGTCGGCAGTGGCAGCAAGTCGTCGATCGCGAGTCAGCAACGGGGCATCCAGTACCGCGGCGAGGGCGACGTAAGCCGCGTCGTATGCGGTGAAATTGTGCCGCAAATCCCAAACACGCGACAGAAGGAAAGCGTGCGGATATCGATGCAGCCGAAGGTTGGCCAAATCGGCAAGTGCCTCGCGACCACGTTCATGGTCCAGATCACCAGCCGCCGCATACCGCCGGAAGACCTGCGCGACTTCAAGGTCGATCAAGTGGGGCGCGTGCAAAGTCTGCCGGGAATCGAACAACCGCCTTACGACAGGCCCAGCAGCCGGCGTTCCGAGGAGCGCTTCGATCAGCGCCGAAGCGTCCACGACGATCATCGGCGATCACGCTCCTCACGGACAGCCTCGGCGGGCGGCACGGACGGGGTTATTCGGGTACGGCTCTCCAGCCGCTTGCGCAACTCCTCCAGGGTGGGGAGTTCTGCGATCTCGCGTAACTCATTCAGCAGGTAGTCAGACAGGGACATACCCGCAAGCGCGGCGCGTGACTTGAGCCGCCGGTGCAAGGCATCCGGGACATTGCGGATTTGGATCATGGCCGTCATGTGCATAACATAAAGACATGTGCAACACATGTCAAGCACAATCACCCGCTGACCGCGCCTGCCACCAGCCCGCGCACGATATAGCGCTGCACACACAACGCCAACACCAACACCGGCAGCGTGATGAAGGTGGCAGCCGCCATCAGCGTGCCCCACTCGATCGAATTGTAGCCGATATAACCCAGCACAGCGACCGGCAGCGTCTTCGTCCGGTCGTTCGACAGCACCAGGGCAAACAGAAAGTTGTTCCATGAAGCGATGAACGCCAGAATCGAAGTTGCCGCGATCCCCTGCACCGTCAACGGCACCACGATTCGCGTCAGCACGCCGGGGATCCGGCACCCATCGATCAGCGCCGCCTGCTCGATCTCGCGCGGGATCGCCTCGATGAACCCCACCATCATCCAGACCGTAAGCGGCAACGTAAAGATCAGGTGGCTGGCGATCAGGCTGGCATAACCGCCTACCATGTGCACCGACAGGAACATCACGAACAGCGGGATCAAGAACGCGATCCCCGGCGCCATGCGCGCCGCCAGCAGCACCACGCCCACGGCTGTGCGTCGATAACGCGCCAAGGCATATGCGGCCGGCAGCCCGAGCAGCAGGCCAATCAGCGTCGCACCGCCCGCCACCACGGCGCTGTTGAACACATAACGGGGGAAGTTGTTGTCGGCGAACACCTTGGCGTAATTGGCGAGGGTCGGGCGGAACAGCAGCACCGGCGGATAGGCCAGGAAGTCGACCGTGGTCTTGAAGGACCCAAGGACCATCCACGCCAAGGGCGCGAGAAAAGCCCCCACCACCGCCCATCCGGCGACAAGCAGCACGGCCTGGCGAAACCGGCGGCGACTCATATCGTCGCCCGCCGCAGCCGGATCAGCGCCAGCGTGCACACCAGCACCAACGCGAACAGCACCAGTGCCACCGCGGAGCCGTAGCCGATCCGATCATAGGAAAGCGCGACCAGGTAATTGTACAGGTTGATTGTCTCGGATGCATGCCCCGGACCCCCGCCCGTCATGACATAGACGATGTCGATCACCTTCAGCAGATCCATCACCCGCAGCATTGCCGCGACCAGCAGCGTCGGCGCCAGCAGCGGGAAGGTGATGAAGCGGAAGCGCTGCCAGGCATTGGCGCCATCGACGCGCGCCGCCTCGAACGGTTCGCCCGGCAACGCCGCCAGTCCCGCCATGCAGATCAGCGCCACCATCGGCGTCCACATCCACGCATCCACCCCCACCAGCGTCGGCACCACCCAGGCAGGGCTCGACAGCCAAAGCGGCGGCGCCATGACACCGACCAGCTTGAACAGGTAGCGGACGATGCCCAGTGAGGGATCGAGCATCACCACCCACACCAGCCCCATCGCCGCCGGTGTGGCGACCATCGGCAGGATCAGCAAGGCGCGCAGCAGGTTGCGGGTGGGAAAGCGCTGATCCAGCAGCAGCGCAATCCCCAAGCCTATCGGCAGGTTCGAAGCGAGTCCCAGGCCAGTGAAATAGAGCGTGCGAATCACCGAATTGGTGAACCGCTCGTCTCCGATCAGCGCGGCGAAATTTCCTATGCCAATGAAAGCAGGCGGCGCGAACCCGATCAGCGACCACCGATGCAGGCTCATGTATCCCAGATAGAGCAGCGGGAATCCCATCACCAGCGCCATCACGACCAGCGCCGGCGCGGTCAGCAGATCCGGGGTCCAATCCCGCCGTCCACGCGCGACAGCCGTCCTGTGGGCGAGGTCGGCGCGCGCCAGCACGCCGGGTGAGCGCGCAGCGCGATCAGCCATTCAGGATCGACACCACTTCCTTCTGCATCTTGTTCGCCGCCGCGCCCGCATCGCCGCCCTGTAGTACGGCGGTGATCGCCTCGCCGATCGCCGCGCGCACCTCGGGCACCGGGATCACCAGCGGGTTGGCGCCGTTTGGTACCGCGTTGGGGATTTCCTCCTTGGTTGCGGCGATCATGTCAGGCGGAACCGATTTCATATAAACATCGCTGTTGTAGATAGATTGTCGCGAGGGCGGCAGATGCGTCGTCCGGGTGGACGAGATCATCGCCGTCTTCGAGGTCAGCCATTGGATCGCCAGCCAGGTCGCCTCCTGGTGCTTCGACGAAGCGGCGATCGACGGACCCCACGAGATCACCGTGCTGTGCTCGCCGGCCGGGCCGGCCGGCAGCGTGGCGACGCCAACCTGGTCCACGACGCGCGACTGCGACGGGTCCTTGAAATACGCCATGAAATTCGTGGCATCGATGAACATCGCCGCATGGGCCTGCTGGAACAGCGGATAGGTGGTCTTCCACTGCATCCCCAGGATGTTTGGCGGCCCGGCTGTGCGCAGCAGCTCGCCATAGTATTTCAGCGCGTTCACCGCCGCCGGCGATGCGAGTTCCGGCTTGCCCCTCTCGTCCAGCCAGCGGCCGCCGAAGGCGAACAGGAACGGCGCGAAGGTATAGACCGCCTGCACCCCGTCGCCGCGCGTGACGATGCCGGCGACGTCCTTGGTCGGATCGTTGAGTGCCTTGGCCGAGCTCATCAGCGTATCCAGCGTCGTCGGCACGCCCTGCTGTTTGGCCGCCAGCATCGCTTTGTTGACGAACAGGCCCTGTAGTTCGATGGTAATAGGTATGCCGATCTGCACGCCGTTATACTGATGGATCTTCAGTATGTTGGGAAAGAAATCGGCAAAGCCCCAGTCCGGCGCGGTTGCGTCCGAGTGGATGAATTTATCGAGCGGAGCATACCAGCCGGCGCGAGAAAACGCCGCAGCATCCCAGGACGGCAGCGTGAAGAACCCATCGACCGCGCCGGGATCTGCGCGCAGCGTGAGCGGCAACTTCTGCCGGAGCTGATCCTCGTACAGAATCTCCCACCCGATCTTGATGCCGGTATCCCGCTCCAGCGCGGCAAGCTGCCCCTGCGCCCACTGCGTCCAAGGATGGATCGACACCATGAAGCGAAGCTGGGAGCCGCTGTAGCGCTCCCATTCGAACGCCGCGGCACGCGTGGCCGAAGCTAGCGTCCCGGCTCCGATCAGGCCCAGTGCAGTTCGCCGGCCGATCAGCATTGGCCAATCCCCCCGAGGTTTTATGAAAACTATGCTGGCGCCACCGACGCGCCGTCAAGCGAGGAGGGAACGGGTCGGAAAGGATCGGCGGGAAGAACCGGTTAGAAAGGAATGGCCCATAGATAAAGAACGCCGGGCGGGAATCCCCCCACCCGGCGTTTCAGGAGGAGTCGATGGTGTTACAGCATCATCGGCGCCTGCCGCTTATCGTAATGAGCCTGGTCGTAAAGATCAAGATCATTCGCGTGACGCGGTAGCCGCCACCCGGCCAGGGCACTACCCTGGCCGGGCTCCTCCGACCATAATGGCTATCCGCCGCCGTTGCCAGTCATTCGAGAGCCAAACCATGCAACTCCGCCGCCGCACCTTGCTCGGCGCCACCGGCGTCGCCCTTGCCACCCCCCGCGTCACCCGTGCCGCGGCGCGCACCAAAATCACACTATGGCATTCGATGGCATCGACACCTGGCGACGAGCTGGCGAGGCTCATTGCGAAATTCAACGCCAGCCGGGACAGCATCGAGGTCACGGGCCTGTTCAAGGGCGTCTACAAGGACCTGTTGACGACAGTGGCTGCCGCCTGGCGTGCGGGCGAGGCGCCGCACATCGCCCAGGTTTTCGAAGTCGGTACCGAAACGATGATGACTGCCGGCCCGGTCATCAAGCCGGTCTGGCAACTCGCTCGGGAAACCGGCGTCAAGCTCGATCCTTCGCTCTACGTCGCCGCGGTCCGCGGCTACTACAGCACCGCGGACGGACGGCTCGTGTCGATGCCGTTCAACTCATCCACGTCGATCTGCTGGTACAACAAGGATGCGTTTGAAAAGGCCGGCCTCGATGCCGACGCCTTCCCGGCGACCTGGCCCGAGCTCGTCACCCTCGCCCGCACGATCCGTGACAAGCAGGCGGCGCAGTTCCCGGTTATCACCTCATCAGTGGTGTGGTCGCATTTCGAGCAGTTCAGCGCCATCCACAACCTGCCCTATGCGACCGAGGCGAACGGTTTCAAAGGACTCAGCGCAGAGCTGCGGATCAACAGCCCGGCCCATGTGCGCAACCTCGCGCGACTGCTCGAAATGAACAAGGAAGGAACGTTCCACTACACCGGTCGCGACGGGTCAGGCGACGGCGCTTTCGTCTCCGGCCAGGCAGCGATCGACTTCAGCTCCTCGGCCCTGCGCGGCACGTTGATGGATGGCGCCAAATTCCGCTGGGCGCCCGCCTTCCTGCCATACGACCCCGAGGTGATCCGCCAACCGATCAACTCGGTGATCGGCGGCGCCAGCTTCTGGGTGATGACCGCGCCCAAACGCAGCGCAGCCGAGTACCACGCTGTTGCCGAGTTCTTTCGCTTCCTCGCCGAGCCTGCCAACGACGCCGAATGGAGCGAGGTGACCGGCTATGTCCCAATCACGCATGCCGGCTTCGAGCTGGCGCAGAAGCAGGGCTGGCTGGACAAAAATCCCGGCGCCGATATCCCGATCCGTCAGCTCAACCGCGGCCACGTCACCGACAATTCGCGCGGCTTCCATCTTGGGCGCATGCCCGAGATTCGCACCATCATCGAGGAGGAATGCGAGAAAGCGCTCGCCGACCAGCAGGGTGCGCAGGCGGCGCTGGACAGCGCCGTGGAACGGGGCAACAAGGTGCTGCGCGACTTCCAGCGCTCCGTCCGGACCTGAGCCCGCATGTCTGCAGCGCGCCCCTCGATCGTCGGAACATTCGATACTATCACGGACCGACTCACGCCGGTTCCCAACCAGCAGCGCCAGCGCTTCCTTAACCTGCCGCTCACGCAGCAGGGGCACGCGGAGGCCCACGCGCAGGTGCCCGCGTTTCGCGAGGTCGAACGCGGCGGCCACGCCGCCCCGGCACCCCAGGTGGGAAAGCTTCGCGTGGCCGCCTGGAACCTCGAGCGCTGTCTTTATCCGGATGCGGCCGCCCAGCTCTTGCGCCAACACAATGTCGGCCTCGCGCTGCTGACCGAGATGGACTGCGGCATGCTGCGCACCGGTCAGCGGCACACGATTGCCGACATCGCAACCAAGCTTGGCCAACAATACGCTTACGGGGTCGAGTTCCTGGAACTCAAGCCGATGTCGCCGCCAGCCGGATTCACCTCCATCGGCGATGACAACGCCATCGGGTTTCATGGTAACGGCCTGATCACCGCGCGTCCCTTCGACAATCCGGTCGTGATCCGCCTCGACCCCGTCGCCGACTGGTACATCGCGCCGAAGGGCGGACAGCGCCGCGTCGGCAACCGCATGGCGCTCGCTGCCGTGATCGACTTCGGCACGGTCCGCTTCGTCGCCTGCTCCGTGCATCTCGAAAGCGCCACCGACGGCGCCGGCCGTCTGACCCAGATGCGCACACTGCTCGGCCGCGTCGACGAATATGCGGCGGGCCTGCCCGTGCTGATCGGCGGAGACCTCAACACCCATGTGCAGCCCGGCGGCAGCGACGACGCAACCGAACCGCTTTTCGCGCTGGCGAAAGCGCGCGGCTACGATTTCTCCGCCAGCAATCTGGTCCGCCCGACGACCCGGACGAGCACCTGGAGCGAGAGCGCCGGCACCCGGCAACTCGACTGGTTCTGCATCCGCGATCTCACCGCGAGCGAGCCGGATGTGGTGGCGGCACTGGGACCTGACGGCACCGTGCTGTCCGACCACGAGCTGATCCTGGTCAGCATCGGATGACCCAGCCACGAACGAAAATCCTGATCGACTGCGATCCGGGCCACGACGACGCCGTCGCGATTCTTTACGCTGCACGCCATCTCGACCTGCTCGGCGTAACCACGACGCACGGCAACAGCACGATAGAGAACGTGACGCGGAACGCACTCGCGGTGCTGACTGTCGCCGGGATCGATGTGCCGGTGGCCCGCGGGTGCGCAGCGCCGATCACCGCGACGAGGGTGACTACGCCGAGCATGCATGGCTCGACTGGACTCGATGGAGTGGAACTCCCGCCGCCCGATCGCAACCCGATCGACGCCCATGCGGTCGATTTCATGATCGAGCAGGCGCGTGCCAACAGGCATGAGATGGTGCTCGCGGTGATTGGTCCCGCCACCAATGTCGCCATGGCGATCCGCAAGGAGCCCGCCTTCGCGTCCTGGTTGCGGGAGATCACCGTCATGGGCGGCACTGCCGGTATCGGCAACGTGACGCCGGTCGCCGAATTCAACGTGTGGTCGGATCCCGAGGCCGCCTCGGTGCTGTTCGGCTGCGGCGCGCCGATCCGCATGGTGGGCTACGACGTCACCTCGGTCACTGGCACCGACGCGGGCGACATCGACCGGTTGCGCGCGGGCGCACGCGTTGGGCGCAGCATCGCCGGCCTGCTCGATTTCTATCTTGCCCGGCAGGCCGAAGTCGCCGGGCTCACCATCGCGCCCATGCACGACGTCTGCGCAATCGTTCCCTATGTGGACGACAGTCTGATCGAGTACCGCGAGTGCCATGTCGCCGTCGAACTGGCCGGCGGCCTGACGCGCGGCATGACGGTATGCGACCGGCGGCACCTGACCGAAGCCGGGCGCCGGTTGCGCGGCGCGCAGGCTCCGAACGCCCGCCTCGCCGTCGCCGCCGATGCGCGCCGCCTGGTCGATGGCGTGGTCGAGACGTTGATCACTTACACCTGATCTCGCGTTCCACCCGGGTGAGGTAGTAGGGTCGGGCTCGGGGGGCCTCAGCCTCCGACAGCAAAGGGAGCTGAAGCAGATGGCGGAAAAGCGACATGCGGGGCAGTCGGGAGGGCTGACCGACCTCACAGGGGAAGCCACACGGGATATCAGCGCGGCACTCGCCGGCCTGTTGGCTGATGTCTTTGCTCTTTACGTGAAGACGAAGAACTTCCATTGGCATATGAGCGGGCCGCATTTCCGTGACTATCACCTGCTGCTCGACGAGCAGGGCGACCAGATCTTCGCGATGACCGATCCGATCGCTGAGAGGGCGCGCAAGATTGGCGGCACCACGCTGCGGTCCATCGGGCATATCGCGCGACTGCAACGTATCGCCGACAATGATGCGGAATATGTTACACCGCAGGACATGCTCGCCGAGCTGAAGGACGACAACCTGCGCCTCACCACGGAGATGCGGCAGGTACACAATACCTGCGACGAGTACGGCGACGTCGCGACGGCGAGCCTGCTCGAGGTCTGGATCGATGAAACCGAGCGGCGTACCTGGTTCCTCTACGAGGCGACACGTCGCTCGAACGACTGATCTGCAAGCAGATGGCCCGGCCGGCGAAGCGGCTCGGCCAAGGGCGGAGGTGGGCAATGCCGCGTTATGAGGAGCAGGCGACGCTCCCCTATGGCGCCGACGAGTTGTTCGCGGTCGTGGCGAACGTGAAGGACTATCCCTCGTTCATCCCCTGGTGCAGCGGTGCGCGCATCAGCCGCGAGGACCAGCGGGAGATCATCGCCGATCTCGTCATTGGGTTCGGACCGTTCCAGGAGAGCTTCACCAGCCAGGTCACGCTGGACCGGCCGCGACAGGTGTTGGTGCATGCCATCGACGGCGGGCCACTGGAGCACCTGACAAACTCGTGGACGTTCTCGCCGGCCGGGGACAAGACCCAAGTCGATTTCATCATCGACTTCGAGTTCAAGAGCCATCTGCTCGACCATGTGGCCAATGGGATGTTCCACGAGGCGGCAACTCGCATGGTGGGTGCGTTCGAGTCTCGGGTGCATTTGCTCCATTTGATGCATCGGCACGCGACTCAGCATCCGTCTTTCTGACGTGACCCCGCGGGTCAGTCGAGCGCGGCAAGCAGGCCGGCCATCAGCCGGCCGCGGCTCGCCAGGCTCTCCACCACGATGTGTTCATCGAGGGTGTGCGCGCCGGCGCCTTGCACGCCCAGCCCGTCCAATGTCGGCACGCCCATCGCGCCGGTGAAATTACCGTCCGAGCCGCCGCCCGCGCTCTGGTGGCGGATGTCGAACCCCAGCCCGCGGGCGACATCCCGCGCGCGCTCATATAGCGCCATCCCGCGCGCATCCGGCTCCCAGACGGGCCGTGTGACGCCGCGCCTGACGCGAAACTGCACGTCGTTGGAAGATGCGGCCAGCGCCAGCATGCGTGCTACGCCGCGATCCAGATCTTCCTGCCGTTTGGCCATCGACAGTGCCTCGGCGGCGCAGGTGGTGGAAACGCAGTTCACCCATTGCCCGCCATGGATCACGCCGACACTGAAGGTGCAGTCTTCCGTCGTCATGTCCTCGATCTCGATGATCTTGCGGGCCATTTCCCTGATGGCCGAGCGACCCTCGGCCAGCCGCGCGCCCGCATGGCTGGGCCGGCCGGTCGCTTCCAGGTTGAACCGAGCGATCGCATAGCGGCCGGTCACCACGCCGCCGTCTGGTCGGGCTGGCTCGGGGACAAGGACGTAGCGGTGGCGAGCGGCCTCCGCCTCGATCAGGTCGCGCGTCGAGGGGCTGCCGACTTCCTCGTCGCTGGTGAACAGGACCGTTATCGGGAGCTTTGTGGCGAGGCCGGCACGGGAGAGCTGGCGGATCGCCTCCAGCGCGAGGTAGTTGCCGCCCTTCATATCGCAGATCGCCGGACCCCAGGCACGGTCGCCGTCACGGCGGAACGGCAGCCTCTGCAATGTGCCGATCGGATGCACCGTATCGAAATGGCCCATCACCAGGATGCCCGGCTGATCCGCTTTCGCGTGCGGAAACGTCGCTCGTACGCAATCGCCGAACCCCATCCGCCCGGCAATGCGCTCGATCCGAGCGCCGGCGATGACCAGATCGCGCGAGGCGATGTCAAGCATGCGGTTGACCGCGGCGGCATCCCAGGTCGGGCTTTCGCACTCCACCCAGACACGCAGCCCGTCGAGCATGGCATCGGCGTCGAAGGGGAGCGCGTTCGGGTCCATCGAGGTCTCTCTTGTTACCAACGGGATAGAGCAGCGCGTGATTATTGCGTTAGGAGACATGCGGCAACATAGGTCATGAACTTTTCTGGCGGCGGGGTTTGCAGGTCCTTCACCTTGGCCGCCTCGTCGTATCTGCGCAGACGCACCGCGGCCTCGGCCTGCGGCAGGGCGCGGAACGCAGCGACCTCGCTGGCGGTCATCGGGCCGCCCTGCAACTTCAGGCTCAGCACTGAATCGGGCGACAGGCGGGAGAAATAGTCCGGCTCGACGGCACACAGATATCGCTTCGCCGCGACGTGCAGACGCACCGGTTCGGTCACCTCCGGCCCGAACCAGCGGGCGAGGAAGGCGTGCCCGACCTGTTCGTGGCGGTCATCGACGCCCGCCGCGGCCGGGTTCTCGCCAAGCGCGTGGGTCATGTGGCCGATATCGTGCAGCAGGGCGGCGGCGATCAGCGGCGGGTCGGCGCCGTCCTGCTCGGCGAGCCAGGCGCTCTGCAAGGCGTGCTGAAGCTGGGTGACGTCGTGCAGGCCGTATTGCCTCTGGCCCTTTTCGGTCAGCAGGAAGACGATATGTGACAGGACATCTTCGGCCATGCTTGCTTCCCCGCGTCGGTCCGGGAGAGTGTGCCGCTTGCGAGCGGTAGTGGGAAGCACGGCAGCGCCTCCCGACGCGGGTCGGCGTGGGATGATCTCACCAACACGCCTGTCTGTTCGCCGGAATGCAAAAGAAAGATTCTAAACGCAGATGTAAGAAGATGCACGCAGATAGGCTGAATAATCTGTCGGGCTCGTGATCGGCAGCGCGTTCACGGCGCTCAAGCCGCACTGCACCATCTGCGTCTCCAGCGTGCATCTGCCTTCATCTGCATTGAAGCTGTCTTGTCCCGCGTCGCGGCTAGGGGGCGAGCTTATGCCGCAGGCGGGCGCCAATCCGCCGGTGTGTCGTGATCCGGGTGCTGGAAATTGACGATCCGGCTCAGGTTCTCGGGAGAGCCGAGTTCGCCAGTACGGCGCGTGGGCAGCGCCGCGAGCGCGGCCGCATCGCACCACGGCGGGCGGCTCTCGATTCCGAGTGCCACTCGTGGCGCTACGTCTGCCGGGCGATCAAGGCTACCGATCGACACGTCGGTTTCGCCCGGTTGCTTCTCGTAGCGGAACATCAGCGGCGTGCCGCAGGCCGCGCAGAAGCCCCGCGTCGCGGCGGAGGAACTGCGGTAAGTCGCCGGAGCGCCACGCGTCCAGGCGAAGTCCGCGACCGGCACAGACGCCCAGGCGAAGAACGGTCCACCGGCCGCCTTTTGGCACATCCGACAAAAGCAGATGCCGGTCCGCTCCGGCGCGGCATACAACGCATAACGGACAGCGCCGCACTGGCAACCGCCGGTATGAAGCGGGGTGCGTTCAGGCATGGGGCGTACCTCCTCGATCGCCGCATGCAAGAGGCTCTGCGTCGGGCGTGCAAGGGCTGTATGCTCCGTCACGGCCACAAAGGAGGGAGCGCGGCATGCGCGCTGTCTGGTACAACCGCCAAGGACCGGCCGATGAGGTCCTGGTCTGCGGCAAACTGCCAACCCCGACGCCCGGCCCGGGCGAGGTCCTGGTGCGGCTCGAAGCATCCGGGGTGAACCCGTCAGCGGCCGAGGAGCGAAAGGGCGTTCCCGTAGCCCTGGGCTGTCCGCCTGGCAGCCGAACGGCTAGTGCTCCGATTCTGAATTGGTGATCAAAACCCGTTTGCCCGGCTTGGCTGGCGCAGGAGGCGCTAAATCGCGAACGGAGCGTACTGGAGGTCACGGTCAAGGTGACACGGAGTTACACCGAGGCCCGACGGAGTTTCACGGAAATTCGAGACGACTCAGCCAGCCGTCGGCGCGAAGCGCATGAAATTACCTCTGTGGAACTCCGTCGGGCCTCGGTGTAATTCCGTGTGACCCTGACCGTGACCTCCGTCTATTTCTCCTCGCGAGTACAGGCTCCTTCTGGTTCGGCAGCCAACGGCCTGACCACTTCCGCCTCGTTGGGGAGGGGCGCCCTGATTCGAGTCGCCAATTCGCGAACGGAGTACTAGGATGAGCCCATGCAGATTGACTGGCGGGAATGCTCGGCGGTTGAGACAGTGCCCGGCACGGTGTCCGGGGCGCCTGTGATCCGTGGCACGCGTGTACGCCCGGAGGATCTGGTCGTGAACCGGTCCCAGGGGCTGCCCTGGCTGGTCGAAAACTTCGGGATTCCGGCCGAGACGGTGCGCGCTGTGTTCGCCTTCTACGCCCAGCACAAGAGGGCGCGTGCTCCGCATCCTGCTTGATGAGAACGTCCCGGTAGCTCTCAAGCGACTGCTGACTGGCCATGACGCCCGAAGGGTGCGGAATATGGGCTGGATCGGCCTCGAGAACGGCGACCTCCTGAACGCTGCCGAGGCCGCTGGCTTTCCGGTTAAAATCACTGCTGACCAGAACATCCGTCATCAGCAGAACATGGCGCGCAGGAAGATCGCTTTGGTGGTTCTATCCACCAGCCAGTTTCAGCACTGAAAGCCATATCTGAGGGTACCCGTGTAGAAGTGGCGCTCGGTCGGTTTGCCACGACGTGTGGAGACCATCTGCCTTCCCAGAAGGCTATCGGACGGACGGCATTACTCAGCCCGCCGGAACACGAGCCTCCGCGCCCGCCCGCCGTCGACCGCCAGCCCGGTGATCCGCCCACCTCCCTCCCGCAGCACGCGCCCGTCGAGCCAGGCCGTATAGAGCGCGGTCGGCGCCACCACGCGGATCACATCGCCCTCGACAGGCTCGACCGACCAGCGCGTCCCGATCCGCAGCGGGCCGGTGACGGTCACCAAGGCGCCATCGACGGTCCAGTTCGCCGCCATATCGTCATTGACGTACCTGCCGGAGAGCCCATCCGGCAGCGCAGCATCCTCGGCCACGCGGTGATAGGTCGCGATCGCGCCGGCATCCTGCTCCACCTCCAGCTCGTCGCCTGACCCGAGCAGACGGAAAGTGAATGGCGTGCTGTAAGTCCGATTTCCCAGACGGCCGTCTTCCGCGGCCCGCGCAACGAAGGGCACGCCATAGGTCGCGACCGTCAGCGCACCATCGTCGCGAAGTGCAATATCGGCGGTGGCGCCACCAGTCCGGTCGATCCAGCGCCCGGCATAGCGACCCAACTCGGTCGTCGGCGGCAACACCGGGGCGGCATGCACGCCCGGCATGTCGTCGAGCACGGCATCCAGTGCCTGCGCCGCCACGGCGTGCGGATCGGCCCCGGCATGATTGGTGATGCAGATCAGCGCCAGCCCCCGATCGGGGATACGCAGGAACGCCGTCTTGTAACCGGGCCAAAGCCCGCCGTGCTCGATGATCGACGCACCGCGATACCGGCGCAGGCCGACGCCGCGGGCATAGGCGTTCGGCCGTCCGTTGGTGAAGTCCATGCGCGCGGTCAGCGACTCTGCCAGCGCGGCGCCGCGCGGGGAACCGAGATGCCGGTGCCACAACGCCAAGTCTTCGACGCACGAAACCAAACCGCCTTCGCCGTGCAAGGGGAAACCATGCTGCGCCCGCCGCCACCCGCCGTCTGCAGCGAAATACCCAGTAGCAAGACCAGGAACCGACTCGGCGGGACTTTCGACGTGGCGGGTGGCGCTCATGCCGACCGGTCCGAAGATGCGGCGGTCCAGGAACTCGCGGAGGGATTGGCCGCTGGCCTTCCCGATCACTCGACCAAGCAGCAGGAAATTCGAATTGCTGTAGAGATACCGCGACCCGGGAGGGAAATTGAGGCCGCGCTGCCGGCAGATGCCGGCCATCAGGTCGTCGTGTGTCACCGGCTGCGACAGGTCCACGCCGCCCATGCGCATGATCTCCAGCATGTCGCGGATACCGGAGCTGTTGTGCATCAGGTGGTCCAGCGTCATGTGCATGCCCAGGTCGGGCACTTCGGGAAGCCACTCGCGGACGTCGTCATCGATCCGCAGCTTGCCCTCGGCGGCGAGCAACAGGATCGCCGCGCAGGTGAATTGCTTGGAAACCGAGGCGATACGGAACGTCGTGCCCGGCCCGATCGGCACGCCAAGTTCCACGCTGGCCATCCCGGCGCTGTTGTGGACGGCCAGTTCGTCCTCGATCACCAAGCCGAGCGTCATGCCGGGTCCCGCGGGCCGGTCCCACGGCGCAAGCAGGCGATCGACGACGCGTTGAAGCCGCAGGCGATCGAGTCCATTCATGCGCGGGGGCTCCGACGATTGAACAAAACTGCCGCCAGTGTGCGCGAGGCCGTTTCGGCTCTCAAGCGATCATCGCCTGTCGAACGACCGCGTCATGGCTGGCGGTGGCCGGCCGAGGGCTGGCCGCCGGCACTCCCACCCGGTCCGCGAACCGACCCTGAGTCAAGCCCAGGTCAGGCTCTCGCCCGCAGGCGTTAATCTCGGCGCTCTCTGTCCCGCTCGTCGGCCTCTGTGTCGATCCCAAACCGACGCCGCCGAGATCCTGGCCGGCGCTGACACCTTGATCCGCGCCAGAGTTCGGCAGGGCCAAGACCGAGAGCCAGCCTTGGCCAGCCATGACCAAGGTCTGTCACATCCGCTTGCTTGCGCGGCGCGAAGCATCAGCCTATGTGGGGCCGCCAAGGTCCGGAAAGGCCCACCCGACCATGGCATTCGACACCCATACCGACCCGTCCGCGACACTCCGCATCGACGAAGCGCTCGCGTTCGACGATGTCCTGGTGCTGCCCGGCTATTCGCACGTCGTGCCCACCGCGACCGACACCACCACCAGGCTCACCCGCGACATCCCGCTGAACATTCCGATCATCTCGGCTGCCATGGACACGGTGACCGAGAGCGAGATGGCCATCGCCATGGCGCAGCTCGGCGGGATCGGGGTGATCCACAAGAACCTCGACGTGGCGGCGCAGGCCGCGGCGGTCCATCAGGTGAAGAAATTCGAATCGGGCATGGTCGTGAACCCGGTCACGATCCACCCCGACCAGACCCTGGCGGATGCGCGCGCGTTGATGGCCGCGCACCGGATCAGCGGCATCCCGGTGGTGGAGCGTGACAGCGGGCGATTGGTCGGCATCCTTACCCACCGCGACGTCCGCTTCGCCACCGACCCGGCGCTGCGCGTCTATGAGCTGATGACACGCGAGAACCTGGTCACCGTCAGCGCCGACGTCGGCGCCGAAGAAGCGCGGCGGCTGCTGCACCGGCACCGCATCGAGAAGCTGCTGGTGGTCGATCAGGCCTATCGCTGCGTCGGGCTGATCACCGTCAAGGACATGGACAAGGCGCAGGCACATCCGCTGGCGAACAAGGACGGGCTGGGCCGGCTGCGCGTGGCCGCCGCCACCGGCGTCGGCGCGGATGGCGAGGCGCGCGCCCGTGCGCTGGTCGCCGCCGAGGTGGACGTGATCGTCGTCGACACCGCGCACGGTCATTCGGCCGGCGTGCTGACGGCGGTCGAGGTGGTCAAGAAACTGTCCAACTCGGTGCAGGTCGTGGCCGGCAACGTGGCGACCCCCGAGGGCGCGATCGCGCTGATCGAGGCTGGGGCCGATGCAGTGAAGATCGGTATCGGGCCTGGCAGCATCTGCACCACGCGCGTCGTCGCCGGGGTCGGCGTGCCGCAATTCACCGCGGTGCTGGAATGCGCGGCGGCCTGCCGGGAACGTGGCGTGCCGGCCATTGCCGATGGCGGGATGCGCAACTCGGGCGATATCGTCAAGGCGATCGCCGCGGGGGCCGACGCAGTGATGATGGGCAGCCTGCTGGCCGGCACCGACGAAGCGCCGGGCGAGGTGTTCCTCTACCAGGGCCGATCCTATAAGTCGTACCGAGGCATGGGCAGCCTAGGCGCAATGGCACGTGGCTCGGCCGATCGTTATTTCCAGCAGGAAATCAAGGATCAGCTCAAGCTGGTGCCCGAGGGGGTGGAAGGCCGGGTTGGCTACAAGGGACCCGTGGCGCAAGTGGTGCACCAGTTGGTCGGCGGGCTACGCGCCGGCATGGGCTATACCGGCAGTGCCACGATTCCCGAGCTGCAGACGAAAGCGCGTTTCCGCCGGGTCACCGGCGCTGGACTGCGTGAGAGCCACGTGCACGACGTGGCTATCACACGCGAGGCGCCCAATTACCGCCAGGACTAGTGGTGATAAGCGCAACTAATCAAGCGGACACGGAGTCAGCTCGGGCCCGGCGGAGTTTTCGGAGGATGGCAAGTAACGGATGTGTCAGCGCGATATCGCAAGCCCCCGCTCCACGCGCCGGTTCACTCGCGCGAAGCGCATAATCTTTTCTCCGTGGAACTCCGTAGGGCCTCGGTGGACTCCGTGTCCACTTGTTTTCTCTACATGCCGTCTTTTCTCTACATGCCGTCTCGCCGCGCGTGAGTTGGACAACAGGGAATGGTGAAAACCGTAATATTCGACGCCTACGGCACGCTACTCGACGTGAATGCGGCAATGCGCGCGCACGCGGCGAGGCTCGGCCCCGACTGGCAGCACGTCAGCACCGAGTGGCGCCAAAAGCACATAGAGTATAGCTGGGTACGTTCGCTGGCCGGGCCAAACCAGTACCGCGACTTCTGGCAGCTCGCGCAGGAGTCGCTGGCTTTCGTTGCGTCACGCCACGGCATTACCGATGAGGACCTGCTGCGCGACGTACTGGGCGCGTTTCGCCGGCTGGACGCATATCCGGAAGCCGCCGGCATATTGCAAGCGCTGGCGGCCCGCGGCATCGGGCGCGCCATCCTGTCGAATGGCGAGCCCGGAATGCTGACCGATGCTGTCGAAGCAGCGGGCATCGCGGAGCTGCTGGACGACGTCCTGAGCGTCGATGCCGCCGGCGTCTTCAAGCCGGATCAGCGCGTTTATGCGCTGGCGACCGCCCGCTTCGGCCTGCCGGCAGGAGAAATGGCGTTCGTCTCGTCGAACGCATGGGACGCATTCGGTGCGGGCGTATTCGGCTTCCGGGTCTTCTGGGTGAACCGAAGCGGCCAGCCGGACGAGTACGGCCTCCGAAGCAGGGCAACCGAGCTGAGCGACCTCGCCGGCCTGGAGCGGGCACTCACCTGACCCCGGCCGGCCGCCTCGCCGCCGGGATCGAACTGCTGGCCGCGATCGAGTCCGATCCGCGCCCGGCCGATGCTGTAGCCAACGAGTACTTCCGCACCCGCCGCTTCATCGGCTCCGGCGACCGGCGGGTGATCTCAGAGCGTGTCTGGTGCGTCCTGCGCGCATGGCGCCGGCTAACCTGGTGGCTTGCGCGCGTCGGTGCAGAGCCGACACCCCGGCTGATGGTGGCCGCCTCGCTGCTGGTCGAAGGCATGGCGCCGGCGGGAGTGGCGCAGCTCTTCTGCGGCGGGCGATTCGCCGCTGCGCCGCTGGCGGCGACCGAACTGGCGAGCCTGCGTCGCCTCGCCGGCCATACGCTGGATCATCCGGACATGCCCGAAGCGGTGCGGCTCGAAACGCCCGACTGGCTGCTGCCACTCGTCCAGGCCCGGTTCGGCGCGGCTCTGCCGGTCGAGATGGCGGCCATGGCCGAGCCGGCGCCGCTGGACCTGCGGGTGAACCTGCTGAAGACCACGCGGGAGCCAGCGCGGGCCGCACTCGCGGCTGAGGGGATCGAGGCAGTGCCCACGCCGCTTTCTCCCTGGGGGTTGCGCGTCGTCGACCGCCGCCCGGTGACATCCGGCACTGCGTTCCGCACAGGTCTGGTCGAGATTCAGGACGAAGGTAGCCAGCTTGTCGGGCTGCTGGCCGACGCGCGGCCTGGGGCGCGTGTGGCCGATCTTTGCGCGGGCGCGGCGGGGAAGAGCCTGGCGATGGCAATGACGATGGCCAACACGGGGCACATCCTGGCTTGCGACGTCTCTGCGGCGCGGCTGGAGTCGGCAGTGCGGCGGCTGCGCCGGGCGGGGGTGCACAATGTCGAGCGGCACGTGCTGGGACCCGGGGACAAGGCACTGAAGCGCCGCGCCGGGAGTTTCGACCGAGTATTGGTGGATGCGCCCTGCACCGGTATCGGCACTTGGCGGCGCAATCCGGACGCGCGTCGGCGGCTCGTCCCGGCAGACCTCGCCGAACTCGTGCCCAAGCAGGCTGCCATCCTTGATCGGGCGGCAGAACTTGTTCGCATCGGCGGCAAGTTGATCTACGCTACCTGTTCGCTGCTCCCCGAGGAGAACGAGGCACAGGTGTCCGGCTTCCT
>Ga0335075_10003186_pt1 | contig 26157 bp, 23 predicted proteins | sample Lox_Sample_24_FD_206723 | JGI IMG/M metagenome (GOLD analysis project Ga0335075, IMG submission 206723) | Soil microbial communities from Loxahatchee National Wildlife Refuge, Florida, United States - Lox_Sample_2.4 | ecosystem: Environmental > Terrestrial > Soil > Wetlands | place: USA...
CGACCCGAAGTCGGCCGGGAATCCACTGCTGGACGTGGATGAGGCAGCGAACTGGCAGGAGTTTCGCGCGGCGATGAGCAAGTGGTGGGGGCCCTCGCAGAACGTGGTGTACGCCGATGACCAGGGGCATATCGGCTACCAGGCGGTGGGGTTTATTCCCTATCGACCGACCGGGATTTCGGGTGTTCCGATTGCGGATGAGAATCACGAGTGGCAGGGATTTGTGCCGTATGAGCAGCTGCCCTCGACGCTGGATCCGGCGAATGGGGTGCTGGCGACAGCGAATTCGCGGATCACTCCGGATGGGTATCCGTTCCAGCTGACGCTGGCATGGGCCGATCCGTATCGCAACGAGCGGATATGGAAGTGGCTGGCAGGCAAGGACAAGCTGAGTCCGCCGGACATGCTGAAGCTGCAGACGGATGTGTATTCGGCGGTTGACCAGGAGCTTGCGCAGCGGCTGGCTTATGCGATCGATCACGCGAAAGAGCCGGGAGCGCGGCTGCAGCAGGCGGCGGATCTGATGCGGTCGTGGGACGGGGTTGTCAGCGTGGAGTCGGCGCCGGCGGCGATTGTGAACGCGGCGAAGGCGGTCTTCTGGCCGATGCTTCTGGCTCCGAAGATCGGCGAGGACTGGAAGCTCTACCGGTGGCCGGAGAGCGGCTTTGCGCGGGAGGAGATCGTAATGCATCCGCCGCCGGGGTGGATGCCGGCAAAGTATGCGAGCTGGGATGATTTTCTGGCGGATGTAGTGCGGCAGGGATTGAGCGAGGGGCATGCGCCGACTGATCTGGCGAAGTGGCGCTACGGGCTGACACACACGGTGGTGCTGGAACATCCGCTGTACGGGATGCTGCCGTGGTTCAAGGAGTGGACGGGGACGGGAGAACAGCCGCAGTCGGGCGACACGACGACAGTGAAACAGGTGGGGCATACCTTCGGGCCGTCGCAGCGGTTCACGATTGACTGGAGCAATGTGGACGAGGCGCGAGAGAACATCGTGATGGGCGAGTCGGGCGATCCGCTGAGCGCCTACTACGGCGACCAGTGGCCGTACTGGTACGGAGGCACGACCTTCGCGTGGCCGTTCAGCGAGGCGGCGGTAGCGGCACAGACTACACACACGCTGCAGCTTGTGCCGTGAGGATTTCGATGACACCGAGACGGCGGCGTCTGTCGCTGATCTTCGCGGCGGCGGGCATCGCGGTTCTGCCGCTGGCCTGGCGGGGAACGTCGTGCGGGCACGATTTCGATTTTCATCTTGAGTCGTGGATGGAAGTGCTGCGGCAGTGGCGGCAGGGAGTGGTGTATCCGCACTGGGCGGCATCGGCGAACTACGGCGCGGGTGAGCCGCGGTTTGTTTTTTATCCGCCGCTGTCGTGGATGCTGGGGGCGCTGCTGGCGCTGGTGATGCCGTGGATCAAGGTTCCGCTGATCTTCACGCTGATTGCTCTGGCGGCGATGGGAGCGAGCTTCTTCCGGATGGCGCGGGAGTGGATGCCGGGAGACAATGCGGCTCTGGCGTCGTGCCTGTATGTGGTGAATCCTTATGTGCTGTTTGTGGCGTACGAGCGCGCGGCTTACGGAGAGCTGCTGGCGGGCGCGTGGATCCCGCTGCTGGTGCTGTTTGCGCTGAGGGCGAGGCCGGCGATGCTGGAGTTGGCAATGGTGGTGGCGGGATTGTGGCTCACGAATGCTCCAGCGGCAGTGATGGGATGCTACACGCTGATGGTGCTTGTCGCGGCGGCCGTCGTGGCGGAGAGGCGCTGGGTTTTAGCGGGGCGCGCGGCGGGAGGAACGGCGCTGGGACTGGGGCTGGCGGGCTTCTACCTGGTTCCCGCTGTGTATGAGCAGCGGTGGGTGGAAATCCAGCGGGCGATCGGCGAGGGAATGCGCGTCGAAGACAGCTTCCTCTTCGGGCACACGGGCGAGGCGTTTCACGACCAGGTACTGCGGACAGCATCGTGGATCGCGGTGGTGCTGCTGGCGGCGACGGTGATTGCGGCGGTGTTGTCGTATCGGACGCGGAGGCGCGGGGCCTTGTGGGCCACATTGGTCGCGCTGGCAATGATGATTACGGGGCTGCTGCTTCCCTTCTCTGATGTGGTGTGGCGGCTGGCGCCGGAACTGAAGTTTCTGCAGTTTCCGTGGCGTTGGCTGCTGGTGCTGAGCATGGTGCTGGCGGCGTTGGTGGGGTTGGCGCTGCGCGAGGGCGCGAAGACGCGACGGGGGAATCTGCAGCGTGTAGCGGCGGTGGTTGTTGTGGCGGCGTGCGTGTCGGGTGTGGCGTGGTTTTACTTTTGGCAACCTTGCGATGACGAGGACAATGTCCGCGCGCAGGTGGCGACGTTCAGGGATGGCGACTTTGAAGGGACGGATGAGTACACCGCGTCTCCGGCCGATAACGGTGCGATACAGCAGGACCTGCCGCGGATTCGCGTGCTGCGGGCCGCTGACGGCAATGAGGGGAACAGTGCGGCGGGGACGAATCCCGAGTGGCAGGCGAGCGGGGCAGATTTGCTACCGTCGGAGGTACAGATTGGCCGCTGGGATGTGGAGAGGATGAGCGCGACCGTCCGCTCGGGTGGGGGGTTTGCGGTGCTGCGGGTGATGGACTATCCGGCGTGGCGGGTGACGGTGAATGGCGCGGGTGTGGACGCGAGGCCAAGGCGGGACGATGGGCTGATGGTGGTTCCGGTAGCGGCGGGAGTATCGGAGATAGCAGTGCGTTATGTGGCGACGCGCGATGTGTGGGCGGGTCGGATTCTCTCCCTGGCGGGGGCTATCTTATGGTTGTGGCTGGCTGCACGCCAGCGGCGGCAGCGGATATCATAGAGCGAATGCAAGCAGAAGTTCAGGTGAAAGAGATTTTGCACGCCGGCGTGGAACTGACGGACCGCGCCCTGGAACGATTGCTCCCCGGTGAAGATCAGGTTCCGTCGTCGATTCATCGCGCGATGCGGCACAGCACCTTTGCGGGAGGCAAGCGGCTGCGCCCGATTCTGGCGATGGAAGCAGCGCGGATGATCTATTTCCGGAACGGCGGGAAAGGCGAGTTGCCTGCCGGCGTCGGAGACCTAGGCGCGGCGATCGAGATGCTGCATACCTATTCGCTGATCCACGACGATCTGCCGGCGCTGGATAACGACGATCTGCGGCGGGGCAAGCCGACGTGCCACGTGGTCTTCGGCGAGGCGATTGCGATTCTCGCCGGCGATGCGCTGCAGACGCTGGCCTATCAGACGCTGGCGGGTTTGAAGTGTCCAGCGAAGGCGACGGTCGAGATTGTGCGCCTGGTCGCGGAAGCGACGGGCACGATCGAGGGCATGATCGGCGGGCAGGTTCTCGATCTTGAGGGCGAGCATACGAAGCCGACGGCGGAGAGTGTGGATGCGATTCATCGCGCGAAGACAGGAGCGCTGATTCGCGTGAGCCTGGTGACGGGCGGTGTGTATGCGGGCGGCGATGCGGAGGATGCGCGCAGGCTGACGGAGTTCGGACGCAAGGCAGGGCTGGCGTTTCAGATTGTGGACGATGTGCTGGATGTGACGCAGGATTCGGAGCACCTGGGCAAGACTGCCGGGAAAGACCTGACCAGCGATAAGGCGACGTGGCCGGCGGTGTTCGGCATCGAGACTTCGCGAGCTCACGCGGAGAAGCTGATTGCGGAAGCGTTCGCGGTGCTGGCTCCGTATGGGGATGCTGCCGAGGGGTTGAAGGCAGTGGCGCGGTATCTGGTGGAGAGAACGAATTGAAGGCAGGGCTCAGAGCTCAGAAAAAACTTAACCCACATTTGAAAGTTCGGAGCCCGGATCGCTTGGAGATTCAATTGACAGAAGAAGATGTGCTGACGGCGTTGCGGGACGTTTATGATCCGGAGCTGCCGGTAAACATTGTCGATCTGGGGTTGGTGTATCGGGTGGTGGTCGAGCCTGATCCGGATGCGCCGGGCATGGTTCCACGGCAGAAGGTGGAGATCGACATTACGTTGACGTCGCAGGGATGCCCGGCGCACGAACAGATCATTGAGAAGGTAAAAAACAGGCTGGCGGGCATGCGCGATATCAGCGCGACGGCGGTGAATCTGGTGTGGGCGCCGGCATGGGGGCCTCAACGCATCAGCATGGCGGCCCGCAAGCAGCTGGGGATTGAATAGCGTTACTGATTGACGATGGTCTTGCGGAGCTTTTCGCCTTTGGCGGCGACGTCTTCGACAAATTCTTCAACGCGGACGAGCATGTCTTTCGCAGAGTGCAGGTAGCCGGGGATTCCCTTCCAGATTTCCTGAACGACTTCGGGCTTTTCGAGGAGGGCAACGGCAGCTCCGCCGGCGGCGATGGCGAGAGCGGACTTGCGGCGGCCGGTAAAGAGCAGAATGGCGCTGGCAATGAGCGATCCGGCGGCGACGGCACGGGTCCAGGTTACTTCCGCGGGTATCTCGGGTAGAGAGTCGCGAACGGCTTCGATTTGCTTGGGTATTTTCATGAGTGTCATTCGAAATACTTCCGTGCTGCTTTCTATGTGATGCGAATTTAGTCCAGATCGAAGTCGCGAAATGGCTTGCCCGTGTCAGGCGTCTCTTTGGCCTTGCGCATGGCTTCAGCGAACTTCTTGGCGAGCACGTCTTCCTTGTTCTTTTCGGCGTCGACGGCCTGACGGAAGATGCTCTCGCGGCGGTCGTCTTGGTCGCGCATGTGGCGGGCGGCGGTTTCGAGGTCTTCAAAGGTGCGCTTGCGCGGGGCGGGCGTGTGGGCAATGACGGATCGCGTGGCGACGTCGATTTTGAGGGTGGCCCCGCATTCGGGGCAGGCGACTTCGAGGGTTTCGGATTGTTTTGGACTCATAATGCCAACCTGACCGCCGGGTTGGCGGACAAGTAGACATTTTAATCCGAGCGAACCGCGATGATCGAGAGCGCAAAGCAGGTTCTTCGACTTCGCTCGCCACGGCGAGCTTCGCTCAGGATCACATTGGGAGAGGGGAATTAGAGGAAAATCGCTTTGTGGCCGGGGCATTCCTGGGCAGCCTGATCGATGAGCTGGGGGATGAGGGAATCTCCGTAGCGTGCGAGTAAGGCGGCAGCGCCGATGATGCGCTCCTGGGGATGCTGGTCGGGGAAGAGATTCAGATAGAGCGCGTCTACGTGGCGGCGGAGGCTGGTCTCGGTCTGAAGCTGGTAGTTGGCGGCCAGGCGGCGGAGGCGGTTCATCTGGTAGCGCATTTTCGATGCGGAGACGTCAGCGGAATGGCCGAGGTGGGGATTTAGCTGGTGCATCCACTGGGTGAGGCCGCTGAGCTCTTCGTCGAGGGCGTTGCCGGCGGAGGCGAGCTTGCGCTTGCCTTCGATGGCGATGGCGCGGGCGCCGAGGCGCTGCGCGAGTTCGTCCGGATGCGAGCGGAGCAGGTCGTCGAGCTGGACTTCGTGACGAGCGAGGACCGTGGCGACAGCAGGCTCGACGAGCGTGGCGCTGAGACGTGGGATCACGGGGGTGGTGCGGCCGAGGATCGCGTCGTAGAGGACCTCGGATTGCGCGAAGTAGGCGATTTCGGCGGGTCCTCCGATGTAAGCGGCTGTGGGCAGCAGGTAATCCTGGAAAACGGGGCGGAGGAGGGCGTTTGGGCTGAAGCGCTCGGGCGCGAAGTCGAGGATGGCGAGAAGATCTTCGGTCGAGTAGGACTTCTTCCCTGCCGTCCAGCCACCGTTCTTGCGCTTGAGGGCGAGGCGGGCACCGGAGTCTTCGTCGATCAGGAAGAGCAGGCTGGAGGATGGCGCGACGAGGACCTGGGCGTGGTAGCCGCGCTCTTCGAGAAGCTTGCTGCGTTCGATTAGCGCGGCTTCGAGTTCGGCGGCGTGCTCGATGGCGTGACGCAGGACGGGCGCTCCGAGGGCGTGGAAATCGCGAGACGCCGCGTCGATGAGGATTAAGCCCTGTTCGGCGAAGACCGACGTAAGCAGATGGGCAAAGGCCCCAGCGAAAGTGGCGTCGGGGGTGTAGGCGGCTTCGAGGGTTTCGAGCAGCGGACCGGGGCCGAGGAGTTCAGCGGCCTGATTGAGCAGCGGACGGATGCCGGGACCGAGCGGGATGGAGCCGACTGGGCGGCTCATGATTTCACGGGCGGCTTCGTGCGTGAGACGCAGGGTTTCGAGCTCGTGACGCGCGGGCAGAACGACGTGGTCGGCTTCGTCGAGGTCGTGGTCTTCGGTAGCCAGCCAGAAGATGGGGACGGCGCCGGTGTCTTTAGCCTTCCGGATCGCGGTCGCGGCCTTGAAGAGAGTGAAGAGAGGTCCGCCGAAGAGGGTTACCTGCTGGCCGGTAACGATGGCCGGGGCTCCGTTCCGGAGGCGGGCGATGTTTTCGAGGGTGGCGGCGCCGGCGCCGAAGGTTCGGTTCTGGGCTTCGAGTAGATCGGCCATGCGGGAACGGATGGCCGGGTCCTGAGTGGGTGCGGTCCACTGCTGGGCGTAAGGGCTGGCTGAGTAGAAGGGAGTGAGGGGCTGGCGGCTCTGGGCGTAATCGCGGAAGAGGCGGCTAAGCCGTGGGAGGATCGAGATGGGGTAACACTCAGTGTGCAAGGCGCTGGCTCTCTCGTGGTCTGGATACCTGATCTCGATATGCTGCTTCAGCTTCTCATGCGGGGAACGCGGCCTGGCGGTCTCCCGGGTGGCTCGTGCGATTTCTGCGCGGGTGGATTGCGCAGGGCTTCAGAGAGGGCCTGAGCGTTCCGCACGGGCAGAGTGCCGACAGCATGCAGGGCCAGCGAACGGTACACATCCGCGAATATCGGATGCTTCTGAAGGGCCTGAAGATGCAGACGAATTGTGTGGACGTCTCCACGGGCAAAAGGACCGCTGAAACTGCGGGATGGGCCGCGGGCGAAGAGATTGCGGGAGGTGGCGGCGGCCAGGGCTTCGACCCATTGAACGGCAGTGCGGCGGTCGAGGCCGGCGAGGCGGGCGGTTTCGATGGCTGCGTGGAGTTCAGAGACGAGCAGGGGCGAGGCGAGGGTACCGGCGGCGTGGTAGACGGCCTTGTTCTTCGAGGCGATGTCGAAGGGCCGGCCGCCGAGTTTGCGGATGATTTGACGGAGGGTGCGGCGTGTGGCTGGGCTGGGGGCTTCGAGTCCGAAGAGCACGCCGTCCAGCGGGACGGCAGTGCGCGTGGGGAAGGTCATTGCGGGGTGCACGGAGGCGACGGCGGCTCCCGCGCGGCGGACGGGATCGAGGGCGTCGACGCTGAGCGCGCCACTGGAGTGGACGATGATCTGGCCGCAAAGGTTGGGACGGCGGTGGGCGATTTGCGCAGCGGTTTCCGAGATGGCGCAGTCGGGCACGCAGAGCCAGAGGATGCGGGCGTCGAGGGCGGCGCTTTTCCACGACGCTGTCGGAAAGGCTGATGAAGGCCTGCGGCGGCGTACGATGACTTCGCGCAGAGGAATGCGGGCGTGGCCGAGAGCCGCGGCAAGCGATGTTCCCCAGTTGCCGAGGCCGATGAGGGCGATATCGGTTCTGCGTGAGGGCCTGGGTGGAGGATTCATGCTCGGTCCTCATCGGATGGTACCGTAAAGAAAATCGGATCAGGAGTGTACATGGCGAAGAAGAAAGAGAAGAAGAAGCGTGAAGGGGCGATCGTCGTAAAGGGCAAATTCAAGATCGAGGCGGGGAAGCCGGCGAAGGTTGAATCATCGAAGCTGGCGTTTAAGGGACCGCTGTTTAACGTCTACACGGATGAAGTGGCGGAGCCGGGCGGCCACAAGGTGAGGCGGGACGTGATCCGGCACAATGGGTCGGTTGTGATTCTGGCGGTGGATGATTCGAAGAGCAAGGAGGATCCGCTGATTGTGATCGAGCGGCAGTATCGGCATGCGGCGGGGCAATTTTTGTATGAGGTTCCGGCGGGGAAGGTGGATGAGGGCGAGGACCGGCTGGCGGCGGCGAAGCGAGAGCTGATCGAGGAAACGGGATTTCGCGCGAAGAAATGGACGAAACTGACACGGTACTTTGCGAGTCCGGGATTTTTGGGCGAGTGGATGCAGGTGTTTCTGGCGGAAGGGCTGACGGTGGGTGAAGCTGAGCCTGAGGAAGATGAAAAACTCGAGATCTATCAGGTGCGGCTGTCAGAGGTGCTGCGATTGATCGATGACGGGGAAATTCGTGACGGCAAAACGCTCGTGTCTGTAATGCTTTACGACCGATTGAGAAAGAAAGAGAAGAAGAAATAGACGGGAGGTTGTGAACGTGCTCGCGCGGAAGAGCGCCGGATTTCACAGAAAACCAAAGCGGGAGATGCTGCGTCTCTATTTGCAGGCAGGTTGGATTCCCCAACCGCAATCTGCTTTTAGAAAGGCTAGGGCACGTGGCTCAATACAAGGGCAAGGTGAAGTGGTTCAATAACGCAAAGGGATACGGATTTATTGGGCGTGATGATGGCCCGGATGTCTTCGTGCACTACAGTGCGATCCAGATTGATGGCTACAAGAGCCTGAAGGAAGGCGACGAGGTTGAGTTCGACATCGTGGAGGGGCAGAAAGGACCCCAGGCCGACCAGGTCACTCGTCTGAAAGAGATCGCTTAACCCCTATCGGATTATCCTCGATGCGCGCGCCTTTGAGCACAACCCCCGGGCAGCGTGTGCGTGTTTCCACGAAGGCCGCGACAACGCGGCTTTTTCTTTTAGGGCAACTACTTAAGCCGCTTCCACGTGGTTTGGGTTTTCGATCCAGATAGACAATAATCAGATTCGCAATGGATAACCGCACGTACGCGCAGCTGCTTGGTGAGACGGCAGATCTGCTGGAGATCGACGGAGGCGATGCATTTCGGATCCGCTCCTATCGGCGCGCAGCCGAAGCGGTGGAGTCGTGCACGACGCAGCTAAGCGAAATCGCCAACGACCCCAAGAAGCTGCAGGAAATTCCCGGCATCGGCAAAGGGATGGCGGCGAATATTCACGACATGGAATTGACGGGTTCACTGCCGCTTCGAGACGAACTGCTGAAGAAATATAAACCCAGCATGCTGCAGTTGATGAAGCTGCCGGGGATGGGTCCGAAGACGGTGGCGTTTCTGTGGGATGCGATCCAGGTGGCCTCGATGGAAGATCTGGAAGCAGCGATTGCGGCGGAGCGGCTGAACGACCTGCCACGCTTCGGCAAGAAGCAGATTGAAAAGCTGCGCAAAGGCATTGAGGAATACAAGAAGACGAGCGGGCGATTCCCGATCGACGATGCCGAAGAAGCGGCGGAAAAGCTGATTGCGTATCTGCGGAAGTTTCCCGGGCTGGATGTGATTGAGCCGGCGGGCTCGTTGCGGCGTGGGCGCGAGACGGTGGGCGATCTGGATATTCTGGTGACCGGGCCGGCATGCGCGGAGGACAAGGTCGATGCGGCGGTTGAGTATACGGCGGCGTATCCTCCGGCCGCAGACCTGCTGGCCAAAGGACAGAACAAGGTCAGCTTCAGGCTGCGCAGCGGGCTGCAGGTGGATGTGCGCCTGCTGCCTGAGGCTTCGTACGGCGCGGCCCTGCAGTACTTCACCGGATCGAAGATGCACAACGTGACGCTGCGTCAGCGGGCGCTGAAGCGCGGGTACACGCTGAGCGAGTATTCGCTCTCGCGGATCGATGACGGATCGGTGGTGGCGAGCCGTACGGAACAGGAGATCTACGCGGCGCTGGGGATGGACTGGATTCCGCCGGAGATGCGCGAGAACAACGGCGAGATTGAAGCGGCGGAGGCGCATAAGCTGCCAACGCTGGTGGAGCTCAAGGATATTCGCGGCGATGTACACATGCACACGACGAAGACCGATGGGAAAAATACGATCCAGGAGATGGCCGAGGCGGCGATTGCGCGTGGGTACGAGTATATTGCGATCACCGATCACTCGAAGAATCTGTCTATGATCATGGGCCTGAACGATGAGGAGGCGCTTGCGCATGTCCAGAAGATTCGCGAGGCTGAGGCGGAGTTGGGCAGCAGGATTCGCATCTTCTCGGGCATCGAGGTGGATATTCTGAGTGACGGCGCGCTTGACCTGGCGGACGAGACGCTGGCGCAGATCGATGTGGTGATCGCGAGCGTGCATACGCTGTTCAATATGCCCGAGCAGGAGATGACTGAGCGCGTGTTGCGGGCAATTGAGAATCCTTATGTGCGGATCCTGGGGCATCCTACGGGACGGCTTCTGCTGAGGCGGGAGGGATTCAAGATCAACCTGCAGCTGGTGTTGAAGCACGCGGCGGACCTAGGAGTAGCGGTGGAGCACAATGCGTATCCGGACCGGCTGGACCTGTGCGACCGCGATCTGCGCATGGCCAAGGAGATGGGCTGCAGGCTTGTGATCAACACGGATTCGCACCACACGAGTCATCTGGAAAAGATGCGGTACGGAGTAGAGCAGCTGCGGCGGGCGTGGCTGGAGAAGAGTGATGTGGTTAATACGCGGTCGGCGGGAAAGTTTCTGACGGGCCTGAGAGCACGTCCATAGAGAAAGGGCTCAGAGCGCAGAGATGGCGAGTGCGGAACGAGTGAGCGAAGAGACGATAACCAGCAAGTCGTGGTTCCCGGTCACAGTCGCGATTGCAGTCGCGGTTTTGGCCGCGGCTGGGATCTTTGTGTGGCTCTATACCAGGCCGGCGGTGCATGCCGGACAGGTGCTTAGTGTGAATGTAAAGTCGATTCACCGCGAGCTGGGCACGGGACCGGTAAATGGGTCTCGTACCGAGGGCGTGGCGGGGCAGCCCGACATCTATGACGAGCTGATTGTGCTGGCGGATGTGCGGATCAAAAACCAGACGGACATCCCGCTGTTCTTGCATGACATGTGGGGGGTGGTGCATCTGCGGGATGAGGACCAGCGCAGCCTAGCTGTCTCGGACAGAGACTTCGAGAAGGTCTTCATTGCGTATCCAGACCTGAAACCGCTTGAGAAAGCACTGCTGCCCCGCGACATCACGCTCACGGCGGGGCAGCAGGTGGAAGGGATGGTGATCTACAGCTACCCGATCAGCAAGGCACAGTGGGATGAGCGGACAGGGATGGACCTGACGTTCTCCTTCCTGCACCAGAAGCCCCTCGTGTTACAGGTTGCTAAGCAATAGCCCGGCAGTAATGATCTGTCAGCGGCTAAAGCCGCGTGCTTCGACAGACCGTTACGGCATGGCTAAAAGCCGTGCCCTGATACAAACGGTGCCCTGATACAAAGCAACGATCCCCGGCCGCATCTGTTGCCACCCTCTCAAAAAAAGGCGCGAAAGGATAGGGCAACCCTCGTTTCTCAACGAACAGGAGGCTACTGGCCGGAAGTGCTGACGGGGACGGGCGCGTTCTTGGGGGTCGCGATGTAGCCCTTGACCTGATTCTTGTCCACGCTGTTGATGACTAGCTCGTAAAGCAGGTTGTCCTTGCCGGTATAGAACTGCACGGGCTCGTTGAGGCCCTTGTCCTTCTTCTCGATCTTCTTGTCGTCGGCGTAGACCTCGAGTGTGTAGCGGTTGTGCTTGACGTCGGCCTTCTTGAGCTCAAGGCTTACGGTGGAGACGGGCTGCTTCTTCCCCTTGGTCAGGGTGAATTCGTAGTAGTTGCGATCGCCCTTATGCTTCAGTATCTCAAGCTCGTCGTGGTTGCGGGCGATGAGCGTGCTGTGTCCGGTGAGGTCGCCCTTCATGCTCTGCAACTGCGACTCGGCGTTCTTCAGCTCGGACTTGGTTTGGGTGAGGTCGGTTTTGACGCCACCGACGTCGGTTTTGACGCTGGATACGTCGCTGGAGACGGAGCTCACGTGCTGGTCGGTGGCAGCCTGCTGGCTCTCGAGGCGCCTGGCTTCGGCTTCCTGCGCCTCCTGGCGCTTCAATATCGCCTGGGCGCGGGTTTCGATCTGCTGCTGAGTGAGTCCGAGGGAGTGGCCCAACGATTCAGTGGTCACCTTGAGGCGGGCGTTAGTTTCATCGAGGGCGGAGGCAAGCTTTTCATTGCGCTGCTGCGCCTGGGCAAGCTGGGCTTCGGCGTTGGTTACGCGTCCAGAAAGGTGATAGCTCCACGCCAGGCCGGCGATGGCTGCTACAGCAGCAACGGCCAGAAGGCCGAGAAAGAGTCCCGAGAAATTGCGCTGCTCCGGTGGCGGAGCTGGAGGTGGGACAGGTATTTCGCCCATGATCTGCTTCCCTTTCGTTCGTTTGAGCTGATGTGCCAGAGATTAGAGCATTTCTATAGACGTGTCAGCAGTAAACTACGCCGCAATTCGATCTTCAGGAGATGAAACGGCGAGGTCGGGCGACCTGAGAAGGCTCGGGCACCCCATAGAATAGACGTGTGAATAAGACCGAAGTGGCGATCGCGGGCGGAGGGATTATCGGGCTCTCGGCTGCGCTGGAGCTGGCGTTGGCGGGGCTGCAGGTGACGGTCTTCGAGCGGAGACGCGCCATGGCGGAGGCGTCCTCGGCGGCGGCAGGGATGCTGGCGGCGGCCGATCCCGAAAATGCAGCGGGACTGCGCGCCTTATCGGCGCTGAGCCGTCGGTTGTATAGCGGATTTCTTGACGATGTGGAGCGGCTGTCGGGCGAGCGGGTGCCGATAAGGACGACGCGGGTGCTTCAGGGTGCGCAGCAAGTGCCGGAGGGCCATTCCGAGCTGAGTGCGACGGCGCTGGAGACGATTGCGCCGGGCCTGGTTGGAGGCGACCTGAAATTCTTCTCGCTGAACGAGGAAAGCCTAGATCCGCGCGATCTGGCACGGGCGCTGCCGAAGGCGGTCCGGGCGGCGGGCGTTGTTCTGCTGGAAGATTTTGAAGTCACGGCAGTGAGCGAGCACCGGAGCACTGTTGAGATTGGAACCGGCGCAGGCCGGTGGGCGGCGGAACGCCTGATTCACGCGAGCGGCGCGTGGGCGGCGAGGCTTACAGGACTGCCTGTTGTTCCGCGCAAGGGGCAGATGGTGGAGGTTGAGGATGCGGGCGGCGAATCCACGACGGATCGGCTGAAGGTGGTGTTGCGGACACCGAATATCTACCTGGTGCCGCGAGGCGAAGGGTTTGTCCCGGGCGGCGAAGGACGCATCGTGATTGGAGCGACGGTCGAGGATGCGGGCTTTGACAAGCAGGTGGATGAGGCGGCGATTGCTCGGTTGCTGGATCAGGCGGCATCAGTATGGCCGGCGGTACGGCGGGCTCGGGTAGTCGAGTCGTGGGCGGGATTGCGGCCAGCTACCGCGGATGAGTTGCCGGTGCTTGACGCCTGCGGCGAGCATTGCTGGGTTGCGACCGGGCACTTTCGCAATGGGATTCTGCTGGCTCCAGGAACAGCGCGGGTGCTGCGCGAGCTGATTCTAGGTGAGCCGCCAAGTGTTGATGTTGCGGGCTTTCGCTGCGGCCGATTCGCGGCTTCGGCTGTCCGTTGCTAAAGAGCGCGCGCGATCACGAATGACAATGGTTATCGCGCTAAGTTATAAAGAATCTTTGGCCCGCTTTAAAGCATTTTCGGAAATTGTGTGCCCTTGTTGGATCGCGCCCGGTCACCGCTCCCTGTTGATCGCGTTGACTTTGCGATCGTGGCTTCGCATTAGACTGTTTCCGAAAATGCTTTAAGCGGCATCGGTGCAGCTGGCGCTGCGCTAGGCTGCGCGGCGGCATCTGAAAATGGTAGGACGCGGCAGAGGTCGGCAAACGTGAGACGCCGGTCGTGAGACGGTTTGGAATCAAAGTGGAGGAAGAGACAGACGTATGGCAACCGCGGTAGCAGCGAAAGGGCTTGAGGGAATTGTTGCAGCCAACTCCGGCATTTGCTGGATCGATGGCGATGCAGGCGTGCTGGCCTACCGCGGGATCGATATCCACGAGTTGGCGGAGCACTCGAACTTTGAGGAGACCACCTGCCTCCTGTGGCATGGGAAACTGCCCACGCAGGCGGAGCTAAAGGAGTTTTCTGCGCAGCTCGCGGCGGCGCGGCGGTTGCCTCCGCAGATTCTGGAGATGCTGCGGTCGTTCCCGAAGACCGCCACTCCGATGGAAGTGCTGCGTACGGCGGTTTCGGCGCTGAGTTTCTACGATCCCGATGAGAAGGCGGTCGATCATGACTCGAACGTGCGGAAGTCGTTCGACCTGACGGCGCAGATTGCCATGCTGGTGGCTGCGTTCGACCGGATTCGCAAGGGCAAGGATGTGGTCGCGCCGGATGCGAAGCTTTCGCACGCCGGGAATTTTCTGTGGATGCTGACCGGCGAGAAGCCTTCGGAGACGGCCACCAAGGCCTTCGATATGGCGCTGATTTTGCATGCCGATCATGAGCTGAATGCTTCGACCTTTGCGGCGCGTGTGATTGCAGCGACGTTGGCCGATGTGCATTCGGCGATTACCGGGGCGATCGGTGCGCTGAAGGGTCCGCTGCACGGCGGCGCGAATGAAGCGGTGATGCGGATGCTCTTCGAAATCGATAAGAAGGGCGCGGACCCGGTTGAGCATGTCCGCGGGATGCTGGCGCAGAAGAAGAAGGTTTCAGGATTTGGGCACCGGGTGTATCACACCGAAGATCCGCGGGCGACGCATCTGCGGAAGATGTCGGAGGACCTGGGGCGATCGGCGAATGCCAAGTGGTTCGAGATGTCGCGCGAGATTGAGCAGTTTGTAAAGACGGAGAAGAAGCTCAACGCCAACGTGGATTTCTATTCGGCTTCGACCTACACGACGCTGGGTATCGACCTTGATCTGTTCACGCCGATCTTTGCCGTGAGCAGGATCGCCGGATGGGCTGCGCACGTGATCGAGCAGCTCGATGACAATCGGCTGATCAGGCCACGCGCGGAGTACATCGGGCCGGAGTACCCGACGAAGTATGTGGCGTTGAACGAGCGATAAAGATTTTCGAGGTACAGATGAAGAAGGCGTCCGTGATGGACGCCTTTCTCTTTACGGCTTGCGGCTTGCGGGCGGGATGATGCTGTTCATGCGCAGGTAGACGACCATCTGTCCATAGTGGTCCATCGAGTGGGCGATGCAGAAGGTGGCCATGCCGGCTTTCGTCGACTTGCGCTGTCCGGTTCCCATTTCCTCGAAGGCATTGGCGGCGGTAATGGTTTTGATGGCGGCGTGCGCGTAGGTGTAGGAATCGCGCAGGGCCTTCATGATGTCATCCTTGGTGGTCAGCTTCTCGATGTCGGCATCTTTCACGGCATTGGGAACACCCCAGCCTTCGAAGAAGCCGTAGTTTGCCTCGGCCAGATGCTTCACCTGCTCGCCGAAGGTGCGGACACCCTTGAAGTCGCCCTGGGTGGGAGCGAAGTTGTACTTGTCGGCGGGCATGGCATCGGCGGCGGGCACGATTTGCTTCTCCATTATGCTCAGCAGGTGCTCGTAGACGTCGGCTGGATTTGCCTGGGCTGGAGGCTGCGCATAAGTGAGAGCCGGCAGGGCGATTAGACAACAGAGCATCCCGAGTAACAGCAAGCGAATTGTTTTCACGTCTTTAAACCCTCCCTTATAGGACTGCGGCAACAGCCTAGCAGAATGCGGGAATCCATTTGTCAAATCCGCATCGAATTGTGACGAATCGCGAGGTGTGCGATGCGATTGAAGAAGTTCTCTGCTGGTTTCTCGACTGTTGCGTAAAATAGAGATATGCGCCGAATTTACATGGACGCCAATGCCACTACGCCTCTGTTGCCGGAGGTGCTGGATGCGATGCGTCCGTGGCTGCTAGAGAAGTTCGGCAACGCTTCGTCGATTCATCAGCATGGGCAGCAGGCCCGCGCCGCGGTCGACCATGCGCGAGAGAGTGTGGGCCGCCTGCTGAATTGCCGCGAATCGGAGATCGTCTTTACCAGCGGCGGCACAGAGAGCGACAACATGGCCCTGTTCGGGCTGGTCAAGACGGGCGATCATGTCATCACTACGTCAATCGAGCACCATGCCGTACTGCATGCGGCCGGACGGCTGTTTGGCCGAGGCATTGAGGTAACATTTCTGCCGGTCACACACGAGGGGCGAGTTGATCCCGACGCGGTGCGCAAGGCGCTGCGGCCGAATACCGCGCTGATCAGCGTGATGATGGCGAACAACGAGACGGGCGTGATCCAGCCAGTAGAAGAGATTGGCCGCATCGCGCAGGAAGCGGATGTCTGGTTCCACACGGACGCGGTTCAGGCGGGGGGCAAGATCGATATCGACGTGACCAAGATTGGGTGCGACCTGCTGAGTATTTCGGGACACAAGATGCACGCTCCGCAGGGTACCGGAGTCTTGTACGTGCGCAAGGGGACGCAAATCGAGCCGCTGTTCTTTGGCGGATCGCATGAGAGACAGCGCCGCGCGGGGACGGAGAATGTGGCCGGAATCGTGGGGCTGGGCCGGGCGTCAGAACTGGCTTACGACGCGCTGCGCAATGGCGCCGCGAATGAAACGGCAATGGATCGTGTGGCGACGCTTCGCGATCGGCTGGAGCAAAGCATTCTAGCAAGAGTGGAGCACTGCGCGGTGAATGCGGGGAGCGTTCCTCGCGTACCTAACACGACGAATCTTCAATTTGACTATCTTGAAGGCGAAGCACTGGTGATCGCCCTTGATCTCAAGGGGCTTGCGGTTTCCGGCGGGTCGGCATGCATGTCGGGAGCGTCGGAGCCCTCGCACGTTCTGACCTCGATGGGCCTGGTGACGAATCGCGCCCGCGCGAGCCTGCGCTTCAGCCTGACCAAGCTGAATACCGATCTGGATGTGGATGCGGCCCTGGAGATTGTTCCGGCCGCGGTGAGCCGGCTTCGCGAGCTTGCTCCAGTAAACGCTGGTACGTTGGGTTGAGGTTCAGATGAGCGGGCCGGCGCAGAAGACGGCGATCGAGCCGATGCTCTCGGTGCGAAACGGAGCAAAGGCGGTGGAGTTCTACACGGCGGCTTTTGGCGCGGATATGCTCTTCCGCATTGGTGAGGGGAACGAAGCAGTCGTCGCCCAGATGTCTGCGGGTGGGGCAATCTTCTGGGTAACAGATGAATCCCCAGAACACTCGAACTTCAGTCCGGAGACGCTTGGCGGCAGCACGGTTCGACTGGTGATGATTGTGGACGATCCGGATGCCGTGTTCGACCAGGCAGTCGCGGCGGGAGCGAGCGCCGTATGGCCGGTTGCCGATCAGCCCTACCACTGGCGCGTGGGACGAGTGGCCGATCCCTTTGGGCACCACTGGGAGATCGGGAAGCCGCTGCGCTGAGATCTGCGAGCTGTCCGGTCTGCGTTCAAGTGTGCCGCCGGGAATGCTGTAAACGCGCACCTATAATGGGATATCAGGACATTTTGAAATTGGATTACGGTTACAACAATACGGTTGCGGTCGCTATGTCGGGCGGCGTGGACTCATCCACGGTGGCGGCGATGCTCAAGGACGAGGGCTATGAGCTTGTCGGCCTGACGCTCCAGCTCTGGAACCAGCGGCGGCTGGCGGGCCATGAGGGCATGCCGGAGCAGGTACAGGGCCGGTGCTGCTCGATTGACGACGTCTATGACGCGCGGCGCGTGGCGGAGACACTGGGTATTCCGTACTACGTGGTCAATGAGCAGGAGCGATTCGAGCGTGACGTGGTGCGGCCGTTTGTGTCGGAGTATCTGGCCGGACGGACGCCGATTCCCTGCTCCCTGTGTAACAACCATCTAAAGTTCGACCAGTTGCTCGTGCGCGCGCGGCAGATTGGTGCGGACCGGATTGCCACGGGGCACTACGCGCGCAATGAGTACGATCCGGTGCGGAATCGCTGGATACTGAAGCGGCCTGCTGACTTAACGAAGGATCAGACCTACTTCCTATTTGGGCTGACCCAGGAGCAGCTTTCGCGGACGCTGTTCCCTCTGGGCGGCTATCGCAAGCCCGAGGTGCGCGAGATTGCGGCGCAGCACAAGCTGGCGCTGGCGGCCAAGCCCGATTCGCAGGAAATTTGCTTTATACCGGGCGGGGACTACAAGGCGTTTATCGATGCTTATCTCGATGAGCAGGGCGAGGAAATTCCCGACACTGCGGGTGAGTTGGTGACCACGTCTGGCTCGGTGATTGGGCGGCATGGCGGAATCCATAACTTCACCATCGGGCAGCGGAAGAGACTGGGCGTGTCGTCGGCGAACCCGCTGTACGTGCTGCAGATTGACAACGCGAGCCATCGGGTCACGGTAGGCAGCGGCGACGAAGCGACTTCGCGAACGGTACGGGCGCGGGAACTGAACTGGATTTCGATCCCTGATCTCAAGGGCGAGATGCGGGTGCGGGTGAAGATCCGGCACAGGCATGAGCCAGCCTGGGCGACGCTGCGCGTGAGTGGTGCGGACGAGGCCGAGGCAGAGTTCGACGAGCCGCAGCGCGCGGTCACGCCCGGTCAGGCGGCGGTCTTCTTTGACGGAGATGAAGTGGTTGGCGGAGGTTGGATCGTCTGAGGCGTTACTCGCCGAATTCGTCTGTTACTCGCCGAACTCATCGTCAGGCGGGCGATGCGAATTGCTCCTGCCACGCAGGACGTCGAACCCGGCTTTGAGTCCCGCAACAAGCGCCGACGCCTGGCGCACCGGCACGGAAAACGCCTGCTGCACGGCCTGCGTGGCGTGGCTCGCGGAGTCGATGCTGGCGGTGACGATTTCGTCGACGCGGTTAGCCTGAGCTGTCGTTTTTTCTAGCAAGTCGTCGAGGGTGGTGGTGACGTGGTCAGCCTGACGGCGCAGCGTCTGGCTGGCCTCAACGAGATTCGTGGAAGCAACCTTCAGTTTTGGCGATACGTCCTCCACCAGACTGCGAGCAGCTGCTACGGTAGGCACAATGTGCGGCTGCAACTCGTCAGTGATGGCATGCAACCTGTTCGCAAGGCGCCTGACGGCAAGATACATAGCCAGCAGAACAGCGGCCTGAAGCAGCACGCCCAGCGAAGTGACGGCCGTGAAGATAATGTAATAGATCGGTGGTAGTTGCGATGCCATGGCAGCTCCGCGATGGCAACCGGGCCATCGTCACCAACGTTTCTTAGGATGCGTGCGCCGACTTAAAGCGGCGCCTGCTCGTTTTCGTTGGCGGCTGCGGTGTGCCGGTACGCCTCCTTGCCGGCGTCAACGGCAGCGGAGACCTTTTCAGTCTGATCGTTGACGAACTGGCGGCCCTGGGCGACAAAGTCGTCCCACTGGGCCCGGCTGCGATCGATGTATTCCTTGCCGCGATCAACATATTCGCTGACCTGCGCCTTGCTGCGATCGACGATCTGATTGATCTGGTCGGCGGCCTCGCGCGAGCGCTGGCGCAAATACTCCGAGCCTTCACGGGCGCTGGCGGCGAGATCTTCACGGGTTTCCTTGCCGGCCTTGGGGGCGTAGAGAACGCCGATCAGCGCGCCGATGCCGAGACCAGCGAGGAACCAACTGAATCCGCTGGATGATTGAGTTTCTTCTGCCATTGTTGTTCTCCTTGAGATTGCCGGGAAGGCTGCTGGAAGTTACGACCGGAAACCGGATGGTACCAAATGGAGTTCTGCGCAGCAACTGCCAGAACTCTGGTGGTTTGGATGCGAAGGAGAAGGGTCATGCTGCCCTAATCTTAGTGCCGGCTGGAGAGTTCGCACGGAAACGCCGGGTAAAGAAAAAAGCCGGAGACCCCCGAAGGTCTCCGGCATTGATTGTTGGGAGATTAGAAGTCGTAGCGGAGGCCGAACTGCATACGGCGCGGCAGGTTCTGCATGGCGCTGTAGGAACCCAAGCTTCCGCCAGTCAATCCCTGGCTCAGGTAGAGAGGATTGGTGTTGAAGCGGACGCTGTTGGTGACGTTGAAGACCTGCCAATCGAATTTGATAGCGCCGTACTCTCCCAATTTCCAGGTCTTGTTGAGTCCGGAATCAAGTCCGAACCAGCCATCGCCACGGAAGTTGTTGCGCTGGCCGGCCTCGCCCGGATACGGAAGGCGTATCGGGCTCCCGGTCGTGGTTCCGCTGTTGATGGCGGCCGGATTCAGGAAAACCTGCGGAGAGCCGTTCAGGACCTGCTTCTTCATCTGCACCTTGCCGGTGACGACGCCGAAGCTCTCGATCTGCCAGTCGGTCGTCCACCCCGGCTCGGTGACGCTGAAAGGCAGGCCGCTCGACCAGCGGTTGATGCCGGACCACTGCCATCCGCCGATGAACGCGTTCGCGACTGCATTCGCCGAGCCCGCGAACTTCTGTCCCTGCCCGAAGGGCAGTACGTAGACCCAGTCCATGGTGATGAGGTGGCGGATATCGAAGTCCGAGTGGCCACGGTTGAGGTACGGCTTCCAGGTGTTGAGGATGTTGCTGAAGTTGCCGCCGTTGCCGTTGAACTCGGTTCCGCGTTCTGTGTCAGAGCCCATATCGATGGAGTTAGCCAGGGTGTAGCTGAAGTCGAGGTTGAGGCCGTGGCTGGTGGGATGCCGCAAGATGATCTGGCCGGCATTGTAGTAACTCATGCCGATAGAGGACAGCACGTACAGCGATGAGAACTGATCCTGCCAGAACCGGGAAACGTGATCAGCCGGGCAGGGGTAGTTTACTCCCAACGAGCCGCTGAAACAGTAAAAGTCGATATCGGCCAGCGCCGTGGTTGCGCCGAGGTTCGAGCGGAAGGGCGCCCATTCATCGCTGTAGATCGCCTGGGTTGCACTCTCCCCCGGGTAATCAAAGTTGGCCATCCAAGGGAAGAGGTCCTCGAAGTACTGAATTGCGGGCACGCTGGCGTTTGGATTACCTCCGTTCAGGTCGACCAGGTGCGAAAGCTTACCTCCCGCGTTGTAGTAGTCGCCGCCGCCGTTGGTGTCAACAAAGTCGACCGGCTCGGCGATGTCGAGGCTCTGCAGAAGATGACGGCCGAGACGGCCGATGTAATTCGCTTCAACGGTGAAGCCGCCTGGAATCTGGCGCTGGACGGAGAGATCCAGCGACTCCGAGTAGGGCGTCTGAAGCTTGCTGTCGAGACCCCATTGAATGGCGAAGTTTCCTTGAGGATAGAGGTAGGGGAAGGTTGTTGTGGGCGGTGCCGACGGAACGCTGATAGGAGGCAGGGTGCGGCGATTGATGTAGCGTGGTGAGCTTTCAGCGTTATAGACACCGGCGGGATTTGAGAGGGAGGTGCTGAGTCCGAAAGAGCCCTGCTGCGAGAAGGTATTCACGAGAGCTTCGCCATAGTGGTCAAAGTAGAGGCCAAATCCCGCGCGGATCGAGGTCTTCGCGTCCGGAGAATAGGCGAATGATAGCCGAGGGGCGAAGTTCAACTTCTGGGGGGTCCAGTAGTTGGGTTTGTTGTAAAAGTTCCCGTTCGGCGCGAAGCTCAAATCCTGTTCATAGATTTGACCCTGCAGTGCGGCACTCTCACGCTGCTGGTACCACGTATGTGTGTCGATGGTAGGAGCAACCTGCTGGCCATGAACTTCCCAGGGAGTTTGCAGGTAGGTGTAGCGAATTCCGTAGTTCACGGTGAGATTGGGAAGAACACGCCAGGAATCCTGGACGTACCCCTCGAACTCGTTGGCCTTGAAATCGCGGTTGATGAAGGCACCTTCCCCCAACAAGGTTCCGCTTGTCTGGCTGGAGACAGCGTAATTCTGCTGGGCGGTAATCTGCGGGATGGTGCCGACCAAGTTCGCGTAGGCCTCTACGAACGAGTTCGTAAAGCCGCTGTCGACCGGCAAGCCGCCGATTGTGGTGGGGTCGGGCGGGCTACCACCGAGCCAATAAGGGTTGGAAGTTGCGCTGTCGAAGGAGTTTGCATCCGTTCCGTTGTTCTGGTGGATCATCCGCCAGTTCCCTCCAAACTGGAGCGAGTGTCTCCCCTTGGTCCAGCTTAGGTTGTCGATGATGTTGTTGACGGGCACGCTGTAAATAGTGTTGCGAGCATCCGACCCATCCGCAGTCAGCGGGTCGAAGAACCGGAAGTCGGTGTAGACTCCGCTGGCTGTCCCACTATGGCCGTAGCCTTGACGAACGTAGCCGTAACGGAGGTCGTTGACTAGGCTCGGGGTAAAGGTCACGGTGTAGCCGGCGATAATGCCCTTCGAGTTGTCTTTGATCACGTAGATAGGTCCCTGGCCGGGAAACTGCTCGACGCCGTCGGTGGTGTCCTTCTGCAGGTTGCCGCGCACGAAGAGGTGCTGCTTCTGGTCGGGCGTGAAATCAATTTTGACGATAGACGTGTTCTGGCTTAGCGGAGCGGGCGAGGAAAAGGTAAATGAGCCGAAATTGTAGCCGCCATCACCGAGCGAGGTGCCATTGGCAGCGGGGTACATATTAACGTAGGCGAGCACATTGGGATTGGGGCCGGGTCCAGAAGTATATGGGCTGCCGTTCATGCCGTTACAGACCTGGCAGCCAGCATCGAGGGCCGTAATCTGGGCGGGTGTGAGTGAGGCATTGACGATGTTTCCGGAAGCGTCATCGCCCTGATAATTGATGATGCCCTGCTGGAAGCTGGCGGTAGGAGCGGTCCTGCTGACGATCTGATTTTCGGCCTGGCGCAGAGCTTCGTAGTTCGCGAAAAAGAACAGCTTGTCCTTGAGGATGGGACCACCCACGTCGGCTCCGAAGTTGTTGCGGATGAGCTTGGGCGCGCGGTTGGCCTCACCGCTGCTCAGCTGAGCCTGCTTATTGAACCAGTCGTTGGCGACGGTCAGCGTGGGGCGATTGTATTCGTAGGCTGCGCCATGGAATTTGTTGGTTCCGGACTTCGTGACCATGTTGACCTGAGCTCCGGAAGAGCGGCCCTGGTCCGCGCCAGAAAGGCCGGTGGCGACGCGGAATTCCTCGACTGAGTCCTGCGTCTCGCGGAGAACGCCGGTGAACGCATAGCCGTTCACCTGGTCGTTGTCGTCGATACCGTCGACGGTGATGTTGCCCTGGTCAGAGCGGCCGCCGTTGACCGCGCCGCTGCGAGGATCGTTGGCGAGTAAAGGATTGCTGGGCCTACCGCTGTCCTGACCGAGATAAAGCACGCCGGGCTGCAGTGCAAGCAAGTCGGGAACGCTGCGGCCTTCGCTGGGCAGCGCCTGGATCAGTGTGTTGTTCATGGAGTTGCCGAGGGAGGCGTCAGAGGTATTCAGCGTCTGGGCTTCGGCGCTGACATTGACGATTTCCTGGCTTGCCTGCACGCTCATCGCAAAGTCGATGGTCGCGGGCTGGTTTACCAGCAGTTCGGCGGATTTGGTCTGGTTGCCAAAGCCGGCGGCGCTAACGGTGATCTGGTACGTCGCGGGCGGAATCTGCGCAAACGTGTATTCACCGGAAGCTCCGGACGTTGAGGTGAGCGTTCGGCCGGTTGCATTGTCGGTGAGAGTTATTTTTGCTCCGGGTACGACGGCGCCGCTTGAATCCTTGATCACGCCGCGAAGAGAGGTGGTGGCATTCTGGGAAAAGCCGGTTGCCGCACAGACAACCAGCAGAAACACTACGGCTATCCGTAAACAACTATGTCTCGTCACAACTTCCTCCAAAAAAGATGCAGTTCAGCTACCGTCGCGTGGGTGCGGCAACTGGGTTTTGTCCGATTTTGCTTTCAAGAGTGGGACGAAACCACTGGACTCTGTGGTGAGAGGCCATTTTCGGCCACGAGTCAGTAGAATGCAAGAGATAAGTGACCGGAAGTGGTCAAAGCGGGACGGTTTTTTCGTGAGCCCAAATTAATTCGCGAGTTGAAGAAAAAGAGACTTATCCGATCAATACAAATCTTTTATGTAACAGAGGGTGAGCGTTGTTACTGGAGTCGTTTAACTGCTTCTCTTTAACGGCTTACTGGTTGACGCCGCTGGCGAGGAAGCCGCCGTCGACAACGAGGACGTGCCCGGTGACAAAGGAGGCTGAGTCAGAGGCGAGATAGACAGCCGCGCCAATGACTTCTTCGGTTTTTCCGAAGCGGCCCATGGGGGTGCGCATGAGCAGCTCTTTGCCGCGCGGCGTGTTGTCGAGCAGGTCGGCGTTGAGGGCGGTACGGAAGACTCCGGGAGCGATGGCGTTGACGAGTACGCCCTTGCTCGACCACTCGACGGCGAGCGAGCGGGTGAGCGAAGCCACAGCGGCTTTGCTGGCGGCGTAGGCAGCTACCTGGCTGAGCGCCACGAAGGAGTTCAGAGAGGCGATGTTGATAACGCGTCCGTACTCGCGCTCGAGCATGTACCTGCCGAAGATCTGGCAGGCGCGCAGGGTTCCGGTGAGGTTGGTGTCGAGGATGCTCTGCCACTCGTCTTCAGGAAAATCGAGGGTTGGAGCGCGCTTGATCTTTCCCGCGCAGTTGACGAGGATGTCGGCTTTGCCCAGGTGGTCGAGGGTTTCGTCGAGGAGAATCTGCAGCGAGGCGCGGTCGGAGACATCGGAGGGGATGCGGATGGTGCGGCGGCCTTTGGCTTCGATCTCGGCGGCGACGCTTTCTACCTGTTCCATGCGGCGGGCGGAGGCGACGACATCGGCGCCGGCTTCGGCGAGGCCGAGGGAGATGGCGCGACCGATGCCGGAGGTACCTCCGACAACGACTGCTACTTTGCCTTCGAGACTGAGAGGTGAGTGGCGGGGCGAGGAGCTCATAGCATTCCTTTTATTTTTTTAGGCCGAGAAAGACGGGAGCGATGTGGCGAACGTAGAGATTCTCGGTGACGTTCTTTGCGATTACGGCCTCGTTGGCTTCGAGGAGGTCGAGGTAACGGCGAGCCATCTTGGAGGCGATTTTGAAGCCGACGTGCAGCAACTGACGAAAGCTGGGATTGTAGGCGGGGAGGCTCGGATGGTTGCGCAGGGCAGAGGTATATTGCTCGGAGGACCAGCCGCTGACCCTGGTTGGTGAAGGGAGCTTCGCCGGGTCGATGTCGATCACGGTCGCGTAAGGCGCGCACAGCTCGTCACGGTGATCGAAGGCCTGGGCGTAGATTTCCTTGACGAGGGCGAGGCCGTCGCCTCCGGCTTCGGCGAGGCCGGTGATCTCCTCGAGCCAGGTGGTGCCGGCGGTTTTGAGATGCACGCCGGTAGAGAATTTGTTCATTGAAGCGTAGATGGCAGGATAGATGGAGAACTTGTCGCTGCCGGAGTGCACGCTGAGTTTGAGAGTCGCGGGCAGTCCGTACTGAGCAACGGCGTAGTGGATAGCAGCCATGTCGAGGGCCATCTCGCGGGCGAACTGTGCGACGTCACCGACGTAGTCGACGCCCTTGTTGAAGCGGCCGCTGAATTTCGGGGCGATGGTCTGGATGGGGATGCCTTCGTCGGCGATTGCCGCGAGGATGATGAGCAGTTCGGCGGGCGTCTGCGCCGAGTCGGTCTCATCCATCGATACTTCAGGGATGAAGTATCCCTTCCCTTTCGCGGCTTCGATCTTGCGGTAGATCTTGCCGGCCTCCTGGACGGCGAAGAGGAATTTCGCTGCGGTGTTGCGCAGCAGGTCGGACGAGATCTCGATGCCCTGCTCCACACCTTCGAGCTTGATGACGCCGATTAGTTCGTAGTGCCTGTTGACGAATGCGTCGATCGACGCGGGCTCGGCGGGCTTGCCGATGTAGTCGGCGACGTCGATGGTGAAGAAGTCGCAGGGCGCGAGGAAGCGGTCGACGGTGGTGAGATTGATGTGGTCCGCGTCGCAGAAGTAGGGCTTGGTCCAGCTGAGCGACCTAACGGCAGCATCGGCTGCGCCGCGTGTGGCAGATGGCTCGGAGCCGATGATGAGGTGTTCGCGGTTGGATTTGTTCCAGACAGGGATCACGTCGATACCTGCCTTTTGCGCAAGTACGCATGCTTCAAGCTGCGCTCTTGCCTGGTGGGCGAAACGGTCGCCGACGCCGATGGAGTATTTGCCAAGTGTCATGAGTTACTGGAACCTGCCGCGATAGGCCCAGAGACCGAGGCCGGGATTGGCGATGAAGAAGACTTCTTCTCCGTCGACGGTGTTGTAGCCGTACTGAAGCTTTTCGGGATTGTAGCGGGCGAGCATGGAAGCCAGGTCTCCGTACTGGAAGCCGACGCCTTCGATCTCTTCGCGCGTCAGATGGCCGGGACACCAGGTGATGTTGAAGCGGCCTTCGGATGAGGCGTGGATCAGGTGCGCAGCGGCGCTGAGGTCGGCGGCGAGGTCGGCGTTGTTCTCGACGGCAGCAAGCGTGGCGGGCGTGCCGCGGTATCCGTACTTGCGGATGAGCCGGTCGATGGTGGGGTCTTCGCCGAACTCCTTCACGCCGGGCGCGAGGA